>Ga0209488_10002579_pt1 | contig 14811 bp, 9 predicted proteins | sample Rivendell_Oct201_8_FD_188349 | JGI IMG/M metagenome (GOLD analysis project Ga0209488, IMG submission 188349) | Vadose zone soil microbial communities from the Eel River Critical Zone Observatory, Northern California, USA -... | ecosystem: Environmental > Terrestrial > Soil > Vadose zone >... | reverse complement strand
CTTGGGGTATGCCTTCTGGGTCGTCATCTTCATCACGTCTGAAAAACTGGCAATGACACAGGCATGGAGCGCCGGGGCCGCTGCGATTCTTAAACTCTAAATACCCAGCACCAACTTCAGCGAAGGAAAGTTTCCTTAGGGAACGTCAAACGCGCTTGTTGTCCCCGACCGATCGCCTCACGCGAAGCGTCCGCCGCAGAGCGGCTTCGTTTAAGTCGGCGATTCGTTGGAAAGACCCCTGGCAGCAAGGATTTCTTGCGTTCTTCCAGGATGACGAGCAAGCCTTCCATAATCCGGTAGCGTAAGGGTTGCCAATCGTCCAGAATCAAAGGATTTGCGGCGGACCGAAACTTCCCGGATCTCCATTTCTCGGGACCTGGCCGCCAATTTCCTCGATACCCGAAACTCGGGAACGGAACGGTTAGGATTAATTCTCGTACCCTTTGGTAAGCGAGCCTCGTTCCAACGACCCAACTGCTATCCCGCCAATAGCACCAAGCATTGACTTATGTTTGTCTTTCCGCAGGTCGGACCGCCATTTTGCCCAGAACGTCGATACCAGATGGTAGGATTTTTTCTTGACGCGCAGTGCGGGTGATGGATTCTAGATACGGACGGAGGCTACCTGGTGCCGCGCACAAAACGTCGATCGATCGCTTGGCAACAGATGTTGCTTCTTCTCGTCTTCGGTGTGGTTGTCGGTTACCCCTCCTTCGAACACTTAGACATTTGGAATACAGGACCCTCCCCAATAGCTTTACTTGGCTTTTTCGCTGGCCTCCTGGCTTTCATCGCAGGGTGCATCGGCTTCCTCTGGATCGCCGGGCGAGTTGTCACATCACCCACCATTTCCGAGCACACTGTAGCCATGCAGTCTCGTGCTTCAACCGGTGCCATTCCCCGTATTTCGCTTCCTCGGCTGCCTCCTGACGCCGGCATCAATCGGCATGGGACTGTCCCGGGCAGTGCAGCTCTGTCGGGTCTTTGCATTGCCCTCGTGGCAGACATAGGATTCGTCGCTCTTGAACTCCTCCAGCGCGAAAACAGGCCGTCACACGCCTCAATGTTTGGACGGGATTATTTGCTCCATTTTGGCCTTAGCTTCATATTGAGTCAGCTTCCATACGCCGTTGCCCTCATTCGCATCTGGGTGGAACACGACCGTGCAGGAATTGCACTTGCTGGTTTTGTGGGGGCAACGCGAGTTGCCGCGACTTTACCTTTTTTCACTGTCTTGCGATACCCATACGCCCCATACGACCTTTGGCCATGGCTGAACGCTTCCCTCGGTCTGGCCGTAGTAGCATTTGCAATCCTGGCGTGGCGCGGTGCTCCCGTACGCGACGGTGAGGTTGGCCTTCTGATTTCCTTGTTTTTCGGCCTACTCATATACATGGCAATCACACAACTAACACTCCAAATCCTTTGGTCTCGCGTCCGAGTTTGACCACGAAGCTATCTTGCTTTGAATCGGCCCGACCCCTCTCGAAACTCCAGACGTAACGCGATTAGGTAAGGGTTGTCGACAACACACTCAGAACCTCGTCTGCCAATTCGCACAACCCCGATTGTGGACCGCGAGAGGTCCGGTGGTACATCAAGCAATCGTTATCCGACCGTCGGATTCTTGTTAACGCTTCGCCATCGTTAACGTCTCTTATAAAGGAGCTTCGAGGGAGGCCTCAGGTGTCCATCCAACGGTCAGTACTGGCCGCCGTTCTGCTGGTGCTGACTGCCGCTACCGATCCGACAGTCGCGACAGAAGCCACACAGGAATCTCTTGCCGACGGTGTGAAACAGAAAGCGGGGATGCCTCGGAATCCAGCTCGTGCCGAAACGTGCCCGGTTACAAAACTCCCGTCCCCGCCTTTCGTCCCGTCATCGCCGTATCCAGTTGAACTCGGCGCAGGTCAGTTCTGGTTCGGAACCAAGGAAGTGTGGACGAACCTGCCAATCGAGGGAACGTGGGAGGGGTTGCGGCAGAAGATTTTCTGGTGGCGAGAGGGCTATGACTGGCATGGAGAAAACCCTCCACAATTGACGGTCACAGGTCGACGATTAGACGGAAAACTCCCTCTCTTAGAACCTGTCCATGCCAATGCTGGCTGGACTAATGCTGGGAGATTACTGGGGACTACGAGGGCGATCGATTGACCTTTGTAGTCTGGGTTGGGACTATCTTGGCAAGCCGGCCATCAGCGAGTCAGCCGTCAGAGTGTAGCGCTCAGGACTTGCAAGGGGTCCTGAAAGCGGATGACCCGGTGTATCACGACGCTTTGGAGTTGGCGAAGACCTTGGACGCTCGCGGCATTCTTGTTAAGTGCGTGCTCCAATCGAAAATGATTCGGGAATTCGAAGGCCAGCAGGGAGCCGCAGTCTACAGAACAAATCGCGGCGATTTCGAGGCGTTGTTTCTGCCAAAGGAGCGGGTTTTTGCCGTCCGACCTAGCGAGCGACAGGAAGATGGCAGGTACCTCTACTATTTCGAAGGTGCTCCAAACCGGTCTTCCCCGCACCCTTTAAACTCCGCCAGACGCACATATTTCGCTCAGCATTCGAATCAATTCTTCATCACATGGGAACCACAGCCTGCAGCGAGCCTAGACAAGACACTAAATTCGCACTCAGGGCCAGGCGGTTAACGTCTCCATCGCCCAACCACGCGCTTAAACGGACAGCTAAAATCCCGCCGACTCCGCCGAGGTACGGTGTGGGAAATTGGGAACTCTGCTGACGCCGGCTTTGCGAGCGCTTTATCGGAGGCGCGCGTCAAGCCGCAAGACTACGAAGGCATTCGACTCTACTGGGCGCCGAAGGATATACACAAAACCAAAGAGCGATTGAAGAGCCTTGGGTACGGTGTTTCAGAACTCGAACATCGAGACTATGGGCAGACCGAGTTTGTCCTTACCGACGACGACGGCTATTCGCATTGCTTCGGCGTCCCTACACAAAGATAGACATCTCCAGGCAACAGAGTCGAACCGCGAATCAATCGTCCGCAGTTCCGCATTCCTAAATCGGAGGAATTCAGTCGGCTGCCGGGCCAGCAAAGAGGATGAGATTCTCATCTGGATCCGAAACAACAAAGGTGCTGGCGCCCCATGACTCCTTCTTAAGTGCCTGATGGAAGGAGACTCCTGCCGCCTGATAACTCAGAAAGAGTTGTTTGATTTCGTTCGCGGTGGCAAGTGTGATGGAAGCGGAGAGCAGATGTTCGCGCTTGCGAACATCTGCAACGAACACAGGTTCGAAGACCAGCCTCAAGGCGAGTCGTGCATTGTCGCGAACGACCTGCCCGTAGTACGGCGGATCGCCATAGATGAATTCGACCGCGAAGCCGAGCTTGTCTGTATAGAAATCACAGGAACTCTTGATGTTCGCAACGAAGAGTTGTGCCGAGATTGAGCTCAGAATGGGACGTGGCGTCGTCTGTCTGGGTGCATCGGTCATGACATCTGCTCCTGATTTGAGCGCCTGCCACCCGTCCAACCCCATTTGCAATTCCGGCACCCACGACCCGCAGCGACGTCTGGATGGCCGAAGGATATTAGGAATAACCGCGTTAGAATGTAAATCAAGGTTGTTGTGCCGCACTGCTGCCGACACAGAAAACGCGAAGCCGCAATGCCCCATGGCATCTGATTAAGTGGCTTTGGTTGCGCTGACGCGTCACCGCAACGCCGATCATGAGGGCGCATCCGTCTCCAGGCCGATGTGATCATTGCCTGCATCTCGAAACCGCTGCTTGCTCCCGAGGTATCGCTCTGCAGTCGGGATTGAGACATCACCGTCCGGTTCCTACCGTGTGTACTCCAAGGGTGTGAGTGAGGACGATAGCCTTGTGGACATTTTTATTGTGCCCACAAAATACTGCTTGTGTCGACACGGTCTCCGGATCGGCTTACAGTGCTGGAGCGTTAGTGCTGGTTTTCTAATAATCGCCTTGCTAACGAACCGCAGGGGGCCGAGAGTCCAGATCTCTCGCGGGATAATACGGTCACGCCGACCGAACGGGGAAGGGCTCACGCCGTACGATCAGATGAAAACGCGGGCGCCGTGAGTTGCTCCACGACGCCCGCGGTCAACAGTCAACAATGACGCATGAGACCCATCTAGGGGCTGTGCGCCCCTCCGGCATCAGAAGCTGTATCGCAGGTAGAACTTCACCGAACGGCCACCTACGCTGGTGATTGATGAGTTAAGGAAGTTGGGCGAGGTAATGTTTCCGCTGACGCTGGGAACTCCGCTGCCTTCGCCGCCACCCTGGTTGGCGTGGTTAAATGGATTGAAGGCTTCCATGCGCACTAGAAACGCCTGCGATTCCAAATGCTTGAAAGGTAGCTTGAATTCGCGTTGTATGGACATCGCCCAGATCTGAGAACCCGGATTGTTGAAGGTATTGCGGCCGACATTGCCGTTCTGTCCCAGAACAACCAGGTAGCGGAAATCCTTGGCTGTTGCAAGGAAGTCCCCGGTGCCTGGATCGAAACCGAAGGAACTGTTGAAGTCCACGAAATGAACACCGTCTTGACTGAAGCCTACGCCGGTATCGCAGTTGCCCGCAGGATTAAGGCAAGCGGTGCTGTAGTTGATGGGAACGCTGAGATTTCCCAAAGAGGGGCGGTCGTTGAATCCAGACAAGTCGCCGTTCACATCGAAACTCTCGACGTGAATTGTCTCTGGCGCTCCGGTTTCGAATTGCGCGGTGCCGGAAACTTCCCAGCCATTAACGGCGTAACCCAGCGCGTGTTTGTATCCTGAGTCTCCGTGGACGCCCGGCAGGTCCCACACCCAAGTGAAAGCGGCGCGGTGTCTGCGGTCAAACGCGGACAGGCCACGATCACCCCGGTTGGAAAATTGATCCTGCGCCCGGGTGCTTCCGCCGGAGGTCACGAAAACTTCGGAACCGTTGTCGATGGATTTGGAAAAGGTGTACGCAGCACGGAACAGCAGGCCACGGCGGAAGCGATGTTCTGCCTTGGTTTGCAGGCCATGATAAATCGAGTCTCCGTTGTTGGTGCGGGCAAAAATACCGCCGCGATCGGGATTGAGGCGAACGGAATTTACTCCCGGATTGAGTTCCTGGTTCAAGAAGAGTCTCTCGCCGCGTGTCCCCACGTAAGCGGCCGACACCAGCCAGCTTCCCGGGAGTTCGCGCTCAACGCTGAGGTTCCACTGATAGGTCAACGGGTTGCGCAAGTTGGACACCGCGGTGGTGACCGAATCGAACGGTGAGAGTTCGGGAGTGATCGACGGAATTACGGATGAAAAATCGGCTTGTCCGCGATCGCCAGTCGGCGAGACTACCGAGGCTATCACCGTGCCGCCGGTTACGTTAGGCGTCGAAGAAGCGGTGTTGTCCAGGATGTTGGCAAAGAGGACATCGTAGAACATACCAAATCCGGCGCGGATAGCAGTTTTGTCCTGGCCAAAAAGCCACGGCATGAACTTCGGAGTGTAAGCAATTCCCAAGCGTGGACCCAAATTGTTGCGATCGGGTTTTTCCGGAACGCGCAAGCTCAGAGGGTCGGTCAAAGCGGTGGACGCATTGACTGTCGGGAACGGAAGCGTATTGAAAGGAGTCCCCTGGAATTCGTAGCGCAGACCATAGGTCAGCGAGACATTGGGGCGAACCTTCCAAGTATCCTGAGCGTAATAAGCCTGCTGCACCTGCGTGTAGCTAACTTGAGAAACGCCGAACTGCTTGGAAGCCGTCCCGCCGTCTCCGCTGAAGTCATCAATGAAATTTGCCAGGCTTGTGCAGCTGGGCAATCCGATGGCGGAGCAATCCCCACCGGAGTTATAGACCAGCGTGCCGCGGGAATTGAATGGCACGCCATCAGTAATACCGAGGTGAGCGATATCTGTGCCGACCTTAAAGCTGTGATGGCCGTGAGTGACGGAGAGCGCTTCCTGATACTGATACACGGTATGGTCGCGGTCTTGCGGAAAGCCAAGCGTCAGTCCGCCAAAATCCACGCCGGACAGTTCCGCAACCTCGATATCAGGTAAGTTGACGAACGGGTTGGCGAGTGTGGAAGCCAGTGGGTCAAAGCCAAAGTTCAAGGTTTGGCGCGTGAAGCGTAGTTCGTTCACCATATGATCGTTGATCACATGGGTCCAGAAAGCGCCCAAGCTGTGCGAAGGTCCAGATTGCTCGGTGTCCGTTCCCGGCAGAGCATTCGGATTGGCGAAGAGATCCGGCGTCAAAGAATTGTGCGAGGCCAGCCAGCGCACAGAGATAGTGTCTTTGGGGGTCATCAAATAATCCCCGCGGATCACGTACTCATAGGCATTGCTGATCTGCGGCGCCTGTCGCGCGAACGTGCCGACTTCGACGGTGCAACCGGTTCCGCATCCGGGCCTATCTCCGATCGCAATAGCGGAACTGGCCGAAGGAGCGACTAAGCCGTTCAGTGAATTCAACAGAACTTGCACGTTTTGATTGGTACCGAGCGACTGCAACGTAGCGACGCCCGCCGCGGTCGGAATCGTAATCTGCGCTCCCTGCTCATCGCCACGAAGATGGTCCAGTTGATAGGATCCAAAAACGAAAAGTTTATTCTTGGCTATGGGACCGCCCACCCGGAATCCGGGAGTATTTTCGACTGTCCGGGGAACGGTAGTGAGACCGTTGCGGTGTTGGTCTGCAGTAATGGCGTCGAATCCAGAGCCGCTGTAGCGCTCCCACACCGCACCGTGCCAGTTATTAGTGCCGCTGGCGTAAATAACGTTGGTGACCGAACCGCCGCCGCGGCCGAATTCCGGGGCGTAAGAGTTGGTTTGGATGACCACTTCACTGACGGCTTCAAGATTTTGCGGCTGAATGGCCTGACCTTGAATTCCGTTATCGTTATTGTCGAAACCATCGATCAGGAAGTTGTTGGAACGGGGCCGAAGTCCGTCCACAGAGAAGCCCGCGCCGTTCGTAAAACTGTCTCGGTCTGCGACGCTGACAACTCCCGGCTCAGTAAGCACCAGGGCGATCGGATTGAGTGAGCCAATCGGCAGTTCTTTAATCTCCGTGCTGGAGATATTTGCGCTCAGTTCTGCGGATTCCGACTGCACGGCGCTGCTCGAGGCTTCCACCATGATGGACTGGGATGCGCCTCTAACCTGCAGCTGAAAATCCAACGGCGTTTCCACCGAAGCTTTCACATCCACGTGATCCATGATCATGGTCCCGAATCCCTGGGCATCAGCCTTAACTTCATAAATTCCGGGAAGGATGGCGGTGATTCGGTATTCGCCGTAATCGCCGGTGGTCACCGTTCTGGTTTCGCCATTCTCCAAGCCACGCGCCGTGATGATGACATTGGCGACGCTTGCTCCGCTAGAATCAGTTACGGTCCCGGTGATGGTTCCTTTACTCGTCTGGGCCAAAGCTACGGCCGACAAAATCAAAATCGCAAAAGTCGCGAAACTTAAAACTGTAGCAATTCGCAATCTCATCTTGACAAAGCCTCCGATCAGGTAAACTGCGTAGGCTCCGATTGCACATGCGCTTCCAATAAATGCCGCTGCAATCCATCAACTTAACCTGTTCAAGATGTTTAAGTTACGCGGAGGCTTGGGAATTAGGAGCTTCTAACTTTCAACTAAAGACTACACACATTGAGATACCTATGTAGAAGTACGTATGGTTCACAATTCATGTAGGTTGTGGAGAAAAGGACATTGGTCCAGACACTCCCAATCTGACCCTAACACTCGGGGTCAGGTACTCGCGGTTCAACCGACGGACTCGAACGGTCACGCAACCGGGTTCGGTCCGTCTCTTTATGATGGAGGGACGAACTCGCCGTTTGGTGATGAAGTCGCTCGCCACGATACCAAGAATCTTGCCCATCGGATTGGGATAGCATGGGACCCTTTCAAGACAGGCAAAACCTCCATTCGATCGGGATATGGCATCTTCTACGATTCACCTGCGGCAGTCGGGTTGGACTAAACGCAGGTCACGAATTGGACCAGCCATCATCAGCGGATTAGTGTGATACTATTTGTTTATTATTTACATCTATATAAATTATTATATTATTATTCCAATGAGAATAACACTTTCAATGGACGATGATGTCTTTCAGGAAGTGAAGGCCTATGCGGAAAGCAGGGATGTGGCCATTGGCAAAGCGGTGTCGGAATTGGTGCGACGAGGGCTGCAGGCACGCCTGCAGACTACGGTGATAAACGGATTCCACGTTGTCGCCTTGCCTTCGGGGTCGCCGGCCGTTACGACCGAGGACGTCAAGAAACTTCAGGATGAATTGGAGTGAAAGCCGGTTTCTTGCCCGACCAGAGCTCGGAGCGCGACTTCGTGGTCGCGGCCGTCGAATTGGCAGTCGCGCGCCGATCCCTTGTCGCTTGCATGTAGACGCTTGCTCATTCTGCCGGGGTGTTATAGGTTCGTCGCGCCATTTTCTGAGGGAAAAATATGCCCAGGTCACCCCGCATTGCGGTCATCGGCAGCGCCAACACCGATTTGACGACATTCAGCGATACATTTCCACGGCCGGGGGAAACTATTTTTGGGACGCGGTTCGACCTGGGGTTCGGCGGGAAGGGCGCGAACCAGGCAGTGGCTGCGCGGCTGTGTGGCGCGGATGTTGTGATGATCGCCAAGGTTGGCAACGATCTGTTCGGCGAAGCTACCATAAAAAATTTTGCGGCGTTTGGAATTGATACGACGCATGTTGGAATTGTGGATGGCGTATCGAGCGGAGTTGCGCCGATCTTTGTTGAGCCGAATGGGCAAAACCGCATCATCGTGGTGAAGGGCGCGAACGACACTCTGAAGCCTGCTGACGTGGACGCTGCCGCGGAAACGTTACGCAGCGTAGATACGATTATTCTGCAATTCGAAATACCGCTGGAAACGGTTTATTACGCGGTGCAGTTTGCGAGGAAAAATGAGATTCGCTGCATCGTGAATCCGGCGCCGGCTCTGCCTGCAAAGCTCAGTGAACTGGCTTTCGCTGATTATTTTGTTCCCAATGAAACCGAGGCAGAAGCGATCGCCGGACTTCCCGTCCATTCGGCCGAGGATGCAAAGAAATGTGCTGCCGCACTGCTGCAGAAGGGATTCCGCAAAGTCATTCTCACTTTAGGCGCTCGGGGGTCCTTGCTTGCCAGCGCGGAAGCAGCCGAGACTATTTCTCCGTTTGAGGTGACGGCGAAGGACACGACGGGCGCGGGTGACGCGTTCATCGGAAGTTTTTCGGTGTTCCTGGCGGAAGGATTGCCGGAGCGAGAAGCGCTGTCGCGCGCGAATCTTTACGCCGCGCTTTCTACCATGCGGGTCGGCACGCAGAAATCGTTTCCTACGCGTGCTGAGTTTGAAGATGAATGGAGCCGCCGCGGCGCAAACAAGCGCTCCCCGCAAAGCGCGGGGCGGGCGGAATGACGGGCACGCGCGTATCTTCGGTAAGCTTCTCCAGCGCTGTCCTTGCAAAAATATTTATGAGAGCGATTGTCGTTTAGAGGAGCGAGAATGTTTGTCTTGCAGAGCTATACGTGGGCTGTTGTGTTTTGCGTGATCACGATGTTTTGCTGGGGCTCGTGGGCCAACACGCAAAAGCTTGCGCGCAAGGGCTGGCGGTTCGAACTGTTCTACTGGGACTATGTGATCGGCGTACTGCTTTTGTCCCTGCTATTGGGGCTCACGCTGGGCACTCACGGCAGCGCAGGCCGTCCATTCCTGGAAGATCTGGGGCAAGCTTCGCATTCCAGCATCTATTCCGCGTTGCTGGGCGGCGCGATTTTCAACCTGGCAAATATTCTTCTGGTTGCTGCGATTGATATCGCGGGAATGTCGGTGGCGTTTCCGGTGGGCATCGGCATCGCGCTGGTTCTTGGCGTGGTTTTGAATTACGTCGCCGATCCGATCGGCAACGCTCCACTGCTTTTTGGCGGGGTGCTGTTGGTGGTGCTGGCAATCATTCTGGATGCAGTCGCGTACCGCAAACTGCCTGGCGGCGCGTCTGGAATCAGCACCAAGGGACTTGTTCTTTCCGTTGCCTGCGGACTGTCTATGGGCTTTTTCTACCGTTTTGTGGCCGCTTCCATGTATCCGGATTTCACGCGGCCGGAAGCCGGCAAGCTGGGGCCGTATGGAGCGGTGTTCGTTTTTGCAGTGGGAATTGTTCTCAGCAATTTTCTGCTGAATACGCTGATGATGAAAAAGCCGTTCGTGGGAACTCCGGTGACTTACGCGGATTATTTCAAGGGCGGCTTCGGCACGCACCTCACGGGTATCCTGGGTGGAATCATCTGGGGCGTTGGGATGTCGTTCAACATTATCGCGTCGGGACGGGCGGGATTTGCGATCTCCTATGGGCTGGGCCAGGGCGCGACGATGGTCGCGGCATTTTGGGGCGTGTTCATCTGGAGGGAATTCCGGACTGCGCCGTCCGGCACATCCCAGTTGATTGCTGCCATGTTTGCCTGCTTTCTGGCGGGACTCGCACTGATCATCATGGCGCGCACGTCGTGACAATATCTGAATCTGATGGCTCGCCGGCCACGCAAAATGGCAACAAGCCGAATCACAACAAGAGAGGGATGTTTTTATGAAATGGTTCTATCGAGCATGCGTGTTGGCCGTTCTGAGCGCCGCCTGTAGCTTTGCCGCGCAGGCTCAGGGAAAGCGCAAGGTCATTATTGATCAGGACGCCGCGGGACCGGGCGGCACGGACATGCAGTCAATCCTTGCACTGGTCAACTCGCCAGAGACAGAAGTGCTGGGGATTACGGTGTTGACCGGAGATGCATGGCGGGATGAAGAGGTGCAGCACACGCTGCGGCTGATGGAGATTGTTGGGCGCACGGATATTCCTGTGGTGCCGGGCGCGGCGTTTCCGCTGGTCAGCAGCAAGGAATTTATCGAAAAGTGGGAAAAGCTTTACGGAAAACTGGCTTACCAGGGCGCGTGGAACTTCGCGGTGGGCCACGCGGTGCACGGGCCTGCGGAAATTCCGCCGATGCCGGAAGGCAATCCGACGATCAAGGCGTCGAACGAAAACGCCGCGAATTTTCTGCTGCGTATGGTGAGGAAATACCCGCACGAAGTGACGATATATGCAGCGGGACCGATGACCGATCTGGCGATGGCGATAGCGCTCGATCCACAATTTCCCGAGCTGAGCAAAGAACTGATCGTGATGGGAGGTAGCATCAACCCGCGAACCGACAATCCGGAATTCGCGCTGTCGCCATCGCATGAGTTTAATTTCTGGATGGATCCGGAAGCTTCGAGGGCGGTGTTGCACGCACACTGGCCACGCGTGGTGGTGACTACAGTAGATATTTCCGTGAAGACGCTGATGGGCAAAGAATTGATCGAGCAGATCCGGAAAAGTCCTACGCCGGCGGCGCAGTATGTAGCCAAGTATGCGTCGGCGAATTTCCTGTGGGATGAGTTGGCGGCGGTGGCGTGGCTCGATCCAGCGGTTATCACGAAATGGAAAAAACTCTATATGGATGTAGACACCGGTCGCGGGGCGAGTTACGGGAATACGCTGGTATGGAGGCCCGGAAATCAGCCGGAAGCAGGCGAAATCCTGGTGGAAGTACAGGACGATTTGGACAAAGCGAAATTTTATAAGGAGTACGTGGAACTATTAACGCGGCCTACGCCGGGAGCGAGGAACGCCACCGGGAACTGAGGCATGGTGATGATCCAGTTTCAGATTATACTTAATTGATAGATACTAATAAATTTATGGTAATAAATGTGGAAAAGAAATCGCTGGGCCTTGACACAACGGCGAATGGGAAGTAATTTCTCCGCACTGGATTTTTCACCCAAATTAAGACATGGATCGGTCGAGGCGGCATCGGGTTGTGCATTTGAAGAGCAGCTTTTTTATGCGTTGCTCCTGGATTCGGAGAGATTGGGTTTCGTCGTCGCGCGAAGAGTAAGAATTTTGCGGTTCGGAAGCCCTAAAAGTGGGGATTTCGATTATCGGCGTGGTCACGAGGGGTGAGGAAAAATGAGCAAGAGAATCCTTTTTGCGGTGGTTGCAGGCCTGGCAGCGTTTCTTTGTGGGCAAGCGGCGTTCGGGCAGGCAACGGGAGCTTTTCAAGGAACGGTGACCGATAAGTCCGGCTCGGCGATTGCCGGAGCTTCCGTCAAGGCTACATCGCAGGCGACCGGCGCGGTACGCGAGGCTACGACCGACGACTCCGGCCATTACGTCATCGCGTTGTTGCCGGTTTCGATTTACACGATACGGGTGGAGTTCAAGGGCTTCCAGACCACCGAGAGCAAAGACCTGAGGCTGCAAGTGGATGAGCAACGCGAATTGGATTTTGCTCTGGCGCCAGCCTCCGTTAGTTCGAGTATCGAAGTCGTGGCTAACGCAGTAGCCGTGGAGACGGCCAACCCTTCGCTCGGCCAGGTGATCACGTCACAGGAGGTTTCTCAGCTACCTCTGAACGGGCGCGATTTCGTGCAACTCGCCACGCTCACTTCCGGCGCTACCGCGGAGACCAACCCCAACAGCTTTTTCACGCAAGCCGCGAGCAGTGAGGTTGCGGCGCGGGGCTCCTTCTCTCTCTCCGTCGGTGGGTCCCGTCCGAACAGCACGGATTGGATTCTGGACGGAGCGGACAACAACGAATTGACCGCCGGCGGTATCGGAACTTTTTCTTCCATTGACGACATTCAGGAATTTAAGGTTTTGACCTACAACTACTCCGCACAATATGGCAGCCGAGCCGGTCCTACCGTCCTGGTCACCACGAAATCCGGTTCCAACGACTTCCACGGCTCGCTATTCGAGTTTTTGCGTAACACCTCGCTGGATGCCAAGAGCTTCTTTGCCACCTCGCCGGAAAAGTTCAATCTGAACCAATTTGGAGGTTCGATAGGTGGGCCGATTCGCAAGAACAAGACCTTCTTCTTCGTAGATGGCGAACAAAAGTATCAGCTCCACGGCATCACCTTCGCTGGCTTCGTGCCCAGTGCGGCAATGCACACCAGCGCGGCGCAGCCCTACGCGGATTTCACCGACGATGCTTTCGGCAGGCCGGTCTTCAACACCTTCACCGATAGCTTGGGCAACAAAGTGAACGTGCCTATCATCACCAATCCATATCTGGTCGGGAACACTTCAGATCCTAGTAAGCCGAACAACGCCTATTTTCAGTGCAACGCGGGCACTGGCCTACCGACTGCAGTCAATGCCGACGGTAGCCAGGTGGCTGGCGTTGCCTGCGCCAAAATACCCGCTGCTTTGGTGAACCCACTCGGTGCAGCCTTGATGAATTTGTATCCACTGCCAAATGCCAATGATCCTGAGCATGCAATTAACTTCCTCAACGAGCCGGTGCGCAGTCTGAATGAAACCAAGTTTGACATTCGGCTAGATCACACCTTTTCTAGCGCCGACAACCTGTTCTCTCGGTTTAGTTACGATCAAGCGGTTTCCTATGTGCCGGGAGGGGGCGGCGTCGGATCCTTTGCCGAGGCTAGCGCGTTCGGCAGCAATCAGGGCATCAGTAACCACGGCCGCAGCGTGGCGATTGGCGAGACCCATGTCTTTTCTCCCACGACCGTAAATCAATTCACCTTCGGCTATAACCGCATCTTCAATTACATCACTTCGCAGGGGACCGGTAGTTGCGCCTCTGCCAACCTCGCCGGCATCGGCATTCCCGGCGCGAACCTGGGTTGTACCGGCGCTGCCGGCAGCGCCACGTGCACAACTGGCGCCTATAGCTGCGGTCTGGTGTCGGTCCTGATCACCAATGGGCTCTGGTCACTCGGCGATCGCGGCTTCACCCCGTTTCAAGGCGGCACCAATATCTTTTCCTTTAACGATGCTGTCGACTTAATTCGCGGCAAGCACGACTTGCATGTCGGAATTGATTTCCGCGCCAATCAGATGAACGTCGGCACCGAAGCCTTCCAGGATGGCTTCTGGATTCCCCTTGGCATTTTCTCGGGTAATCAACAGGCCGACTTAACTTTAGGCTATACCAACATTTCCGAGCACGATCAGACCTTTAACGGCCCGGTCACCGGCCGCCGCTGGAAAATCATCCGCCCATTCGTGCAAGACGATTGGCGTATTTCCAAGAATCTGACCCTTAATATCGGTTTGGCTTGGGACCTGTCTACACCCATCACCGAATCCGCTGGGCGCATGGCCGATTTCCTTCCACCCACCATCGCCACTGGCGCGAACGCCGCTACGGGAGAACTCCTAGTTGCCAATCAGAACGGCGTCAGCGGCTCCGCAGGAATACATATGTATTGGGCAGATCTCGAACCGCGCATCGGCGCCGCCTATAAGGTACTTGGCAGCGACAAAACCGTAGTCCGTGGGGGCTTCTCCATCTACCACGATTCCGCGTGGAGCCAGGGCGCGCAGGGCCTTTGGCAGAACCCTCCCTTTTTCGCCGAGGGCGATATCTTTCAGTTCTTCGGATGTCCGGCAGCTACCCCGGCGGGCAATACCCCCGCGTGCGCTGGCCTCGGCCTACCCAGCGTCGCCAGCATCTCGAGTGGGTTTCCAATTTTTAACTCTCCACCGACTGTTTCCACGTTCTCGGGAACACTCTATTTCCAGCCACGGGACTCCCGGCCCGGACAGGTCTTGCAGTACAACGCCAACGTCGAGCGCCAGTTGCCGGGCAACATCGTACTGACGGTGGGTTATGCCGGTTCGCACGGCAACCACATCCTGGTCGCCGGTAACGCCATCGACACCAACGGTCCCTCCGGTTGCGGCTCGATTTCGGGCTACTCTTTAGGTTGCGCCGCGGGCGGCGCTCCCTTTATTTCGCCCTTTACTCCGCCAAACT
>Ga0209488_10002578_pt1 | contig 14811 bp, 14 predicted proteins | sample Rivendell_Oct201_8_FD_188349 | JGI IMG/M metagenome (GOLD analysis project Ga0209488, IMG submission 188349) | Vadose zone soil microbial communities from the Eel River Critical Zone Observatory, Northern California, USA -... | ecosystem: Environmental > Terrestrial > Soil > Vadose zone >... | reverse complement strand
CCGAGTAGCCGTTGCCCTGGAAGAGGTTCTTGTCGTCCTTCCAGACCGATTGGTGGACGTGCATGCCCGAGCCGTTGTCGCCGACGACGGGCTTGGGCATGAAGGTCGCGGTCTTGCCGTAGGAATGGGCGACGTTCCACACCGTGTATTTCAGGATCTGCATCCAGTCGGCGCGCTTCACCAGGCTGTTGAACTTGGTGCCGATCTCATTCTGGCCCATCGCTCCCACTTCATGGTGATGCACTTCGCACTCGACGCCCTGCTGCTCCAGCGCAAGCACCATGGCGTTACGGATATCCTGCAGCGTATCGGTAGGCGGCACCGGGAAGTAGCCGCCCTTGATCGGGGCGCGGTGGCCCATGTTGCCGCCCTCGTACTCTTCCCCGGAGGACCAGGGCGCTTCCTCGGATTTGATCTTGCAGAAGGAGCCCGACATGTCCACCTTCCAGGTCACCGAGTCGAAGACGAAGAACTCGGGCTCGGGCCCGAAATAGGCGGTATCGCCCAGGCCGCTTGACTTCAGGTGGGCCTCGGCGCGCTTGGCGATGGTGCGCGGGTCGCGGTCGTAGCCCTTGCCGTCGGAGGGCTCGACGCAGTCGCAAGTGATGTTCAGCACCGGCTCGTCGGTGAAAGGATCCATTCGCGCCGAGTCGGGATCGGGCATGAGCAGCATGTCCGAGGCCTCGATGCTTTTCCAGCCCGCGATCGACGAACCATCGAAGAAATGTCCGCTCTCGAATTTGTCCATGGTGAACGCCTTGACCGGCACGGATACGTGCTGCTCCTTGCCGCGGGTGTCGGTGAAGCGCAGGTCGGCGAATTTGACCTCCTTCTCTTTGATCATTTTCATGACATCATTGGCAGACATTGCCATTTCGCGATCTCCTCAGGGTTTGCGGATTGTTGGTTTGGAGGGAAAACAAGGCGCGCGGACGGGAACGAGGCTCAAAAATCAGCAGAATCCATGCCATCCGGCGCAAAAAAAGCAGGCCATTGTGCCATAAGAGAGCACTGGCAGCGACTTAGGAAGGGACGCACCAAGCTGGCGCAAAGCGGCCATTATCCGCACCACAGCGGTGCGAAGCAACTGCCAACTGCGTTGTACCGAGCTAAACTAGATACGTCGCCTTCTTGTCTAATCTCATCATGTCGACCGATTCTGTTAAGGACATCTTCGCCCGAGCCAAGCAGCGGGCCGAAGCGATGAAGCTCCCCTATGCCGGGGCGTTGCTGCCCCTCGAGGCACATACGCTGATGCAGAATATCCCGGGGGCGAGGCTGGTCGATGTGCGTACCCAAGCCGAATGGGAGTACGTCGGCCACATCCCGGAATCGGTGTTGATCGAATGGAACATGTTCCCGACCGGCCAGCGCAACCCGCAATTTCTCGAGCAGCTTCAAGCCCGGGTCGCGAAGACCGAAGCGCCGGTGATGTTCTTGTGCCGCTCAGGGGCCCGCTCGCACCAAGCGGCCGTCGTTGCAACTCAGGCCGGCTATCCCAATTCCTATAACGTCCTCGAAGGTTTCGAAGGCGACAAGGACGGGCAAGGCCACCGGAATACCGTAGGTGGGTGGCGCGTTGCTGGGCTGCCTTGGATCCAAGGCTGATTCCCGTTTTCGCCGTCCAAGGCAATGCCGCGCCAGTCGCCCAGGCCGGTTTTGAGGGTGATTCCCCTCAAGTGCCCCGCTGGTGCTCGCGTTATTCTTTCCCCAGCTCGCGCCGTGACTGCCGAAGGCCATCGGGCGGTAACTCGCCTTGGCTATCCCGCTGACCAATTGACCAAGCCAGCATACGCAGTCGCCAGCACCACCGTGCCAAATACGATCCGATACCATGCGAACGGCGTGAAATCGTGGCTGGCAATGTAGCGCAGCAGCCAGCGCACGCACAAAAATGCCGACACAAACGCCGCGACCGAGCCCACCACGAAGATGCCGAGATCGCCTGAGTTGAACAACGTACGGTTCTTCCAGAAGTCGTAGGCACCGGCGGCGATGAGCGTCGGCACGGCGAGGAAAAAGGAAAACTCGGTCGCCGCCCGGCGCGAAAGTCCGAAGAGCATTCCGCCGATGATGGTTGCTCCGGAGCGCGAGGTGCCGGGGATGAGCGCGAACGCCTGCGCGATGCCGACTTTGAGCGCGTCGCGCCAGGTCATGTCGTCAACGTTTTCAACGGTGGCGCGGCGTTGGCGCTTTTCGACCCATAGAATGACGAGCCCGCCGATGACAAAGGCGAGCGCCACCGGCACAGCGTGAAAGAGATATGCCTTGATCGGTTTGCTGAAGGCGAGGCCAAGCGCTGCGGCGGGGATAAAAGCAACCACCAGATTGAGAGCGAAACGTTGCGCGGCGCGGTCGCGGGCGAGCCCCACCAGCACGCGCCCGAACCGTTCGCGATATTCCCAGACCACCGCGAACATCGCGCCGGTTTGGATCACGATCTCGAAGACTTTCGCTTTTTCGTCGTTGAAGCCGAGCAGGTCGCCCGCGAGGATTAGGTGGCCGGTGGATGAAATCGGCAGAAATTCGGTAAGGCCCTCTACGACGCCTAGAACAAGAGCCTTCAGCAGCAGCGCTAAGTCCACGGCATCTCCGGAAAATAAAAAGGCGGCAGAAACTGCCGCCTCGAAATTCTAACGGAACCCGTCAGAGACCGCGGCGTGGTCCGACTCACGCCTTGTGGTAAATCTCCGCGCCTTTCCTGACGAATTCCACTGCCTTTTGCTCCATACCGCGCTTAAGTGCATCCGCCTCTGAAAGACCGTGCTTTTCCGCGTATTCGCGCACGTCCTGGGTGATCTTCATCGAGCAGAAATGCGGACCACACATGGAGCAGAAATGCGCAAGCTTTGCGCCTTCCTGCGGCAGCGACTCGTCGTGGAACGCCTTCGCCTTGTCCGGGTCGAGACCCAGATTGAACTGGTCCTCCCAGCGGAACTCGAAGCGCGCCTTGGACAACGCGTTGTCGCGGATCTGCGCGCCGGGATGACCCTTGGCCAAGTCGGCAGCGTGTGCCGCAATCTTGTAGGCAATGATGCCGTCCTTGACGTCGTCCTTGTCCGGCAACCCCAAATGCTCCTTGGGTGTGACGTAGCACAGCATTGCCGTGCCGTACCAGCCGATCATCGCCGCGCCGATGGCGCTCGTGATGTGATCGTATCCCGGCGCGATGTCAGTGGTGAGCGGTCCGAGCGTGTAGAACGGCGCTTCCTTGCAGTATTTCAACTGCAGGTCCATGTTTTCCCTGATGAGCTGCATCGGCACGTGTCCCGGCCCCTCGATCATCACCTGGCAGTCGTGGCGCCAGGCGATATCGGTCAGCTCGCCGAGCGTCTTCAGCTCGGCGAACTGCGCCTCGTCGTTAGCGTCATAGATCGAGCCGGGCCGCAGCCCGTCGCCGAGTGAGAAGCTCACGTCGTAGGCAGCCATGATCTCGCAGATCTCCTCGAAGTGCGTGTAGAGAAAGCTCTCCTCGTGGCGCGCGAGGCACCATTTGGCCATGATCGAGCCGCCGCGCGAGACGATTCCCGTCATGCGCTTCGCGGTAAGAGGAATGAACGGCAGCCGCACCCCGGCGTGGATGGTAAAGTAATCCACACCCTGTTCCGCCTGCTCGATCAGGGTATCGCGGTAAATTTCCCACGTGAGTTCTTCAGCTTTCCCGTCCACCTTCTCCAATGCCTGGTAGATCGGCACCGTACCGATCGGCACGGGGCTGTTGCGGATGATCCATTCGCGTGTCTCGTGAATGTGCTTGCCGGTGGAGAGATCCATCACGGTGTCTCCGCCCCAGCGTATCGCCCAAGTCATTTTCTCCACTTCCTCGGCGATCCCGGAGGTCACGGCCGAGTTGCCGATGTTGGCATTGATCTTCACGAGGAAATTCCGCCCGATGATCATCGGCTCCGACTCGGGATGGTTGATGTTCGCCGGAATGATGGCGCGTCCGCGCGCGACTTCGTCGCGCACGAACTCGGGCGTGATCGCCCTAGGAATCGAAGCGCCGAAGTCCTGGCCAGGATGCTGGCGCGCATTCAGCGAGACCAGAGCGTCGCGGCGCTGGTTTTCGCGGATGGCGATGAATTCCATTTCCGGCGTCAGCCTGTGTTTTCTTGCGTAGTGCAACTGCGTCACGATCCTGCCCGCCTTTGCGCGACGGGGCTGGCGCTTCAGACTGAAGCGCAATTCGGCGAGCACGGGATCGTTCAGACGTTCGCGGCCGTATTTCGAGGTCGGCCCGGAAAGTTGCACCGTGTCGCCGCGTTCCTCGATCCATGCAGCGCGCAAGGGGGCGAGGCCTTGCCGGATGTCGATTCTCGCCTGCGGGTCGGTGTAGCGACCGGAGGTATCGTAGACGTAGATCGGCGGATTTTTCTCGGCGCCGAAGGAAGCCGGCGTATCCGACTGAAAGATCTCGCGCATCGGCACCCGGATGTCGCGACGTGAGCCCTCTACGTACACCTTGCGCGAGTTCGGCAAAGGCTTTACCGCCGCCTCATCGACTCGGGCGGTCTGGGCAAGAAACTTCGGATTGGCGTTCATGGCGCTCCTATCACGTCTACACCGCGGGGAGCGAAGAGACCGGCTGGTCAACGCTTCCCTGCGGCGGCATTATCCGCATCAGGTTCCAAGGGTGTGCTCTCACCCGGCTTCGGCAGTTGCTCTCGCCAGGACCCCTACGTTGCTCCACGGACCTTACCCCAAGCGGGGAAGCTTGGCAAGCGTGTCGACCGCGGGGACGCATTGCGGAAGTGAGCCGACAAGCTGAAGCGCCGCCACGACGATCATGCCCCCCTGGTCGCGGATTTGCTTGGCTGCGAGCATTAAGACGCAAGAGCAACGAGGCCGCCGAGATCCTTCCGAATCTCTGGCCGATCGGGGCGTTCCTGTTCGTCGCGGGCGCCGTGGCGCTCGCGCGCTATCGCGAGACGCTCGACTAAAGCGCAGGTGAGCCGGAACACGAGGTAAACAGTGCTAAAATCGCCGCCTTTCGCCCGACTTCCCATCTTGTCATGAACGTCGAGCAAGCCCGCTTCAACATGGTGGAGCAGCAGATCCGTCCCTGGGAGGTGCTCGACCAGGACGTGCTCGATCTTCTGTACGTGGTGCGCCGCGAGGATTTCGTCCCCGACGCGTACCGGGCGTTCGCCTTCTCGGACCTGGAGATTCCGCTCTACGAAAACGCGGGCGAGGGCGAGCGCATGATGCAGCCCAAGGTCGAGGCGCGCATCCTGCAGGAGCTGGCGGTGAAGAAGAGCGAGCGGGTGCTCGAGGTCGGCACCGGCAGCGGCTATCTCGCGGCGCTCCTCGCCGCCCGGGCGCACCACGTGCATTCCATGGAGATCAATCCGAAGCTGAAGGCGTTCGGCGAAGGCAACCTGCGGCGTGCCGGCGTGGAGAACGTCACGGCGGAGCTCGGCGACGCGGCGCAAGGATGGCAGACACACGCGCCTTACGACATCATCGTCCTGACCGGCTCGACGCCGCTGATGCCGCAGGCTCTTCTTTCGCAGCTCAGAGCAGGGGGACGATTATTCGCCGTCGTCGGCGACCCCCCTGTGATGGAAGCGCGGCTGATCACCTGCATCGGCGAAGGCTCATACCACACGACCGATCTGTTCGAAACCTGTCTCGCTCCGCTCAAGAACGCGCTGCAGCCGGCGCGCTTCGAATTCTAGCGGCAACTCGGTCCAGGCCGCGGCGGCTATGCCACAGCTTCGTTTCGCCCTGCCGCTGATCGTTGCCCTATGCGCTGCCCCGGTGCGCGGCGCCGACCTTTTGCAGATTTATCGCGACGCGCTCGCGAACGATGCCACCTACGCCTCGGCGCGTGCGACGCGCGACGCGGGTATTGAAAGTTTGCCCCAGGGCCTTGCCCAGATCCTGCCTACCGTCAACGCCACGGCGTTCACCCAGTACAACGACATCGCCATAGCGTTCCGAGGCGCAACCCCGGAGCAGTATCAATATCGTCTGGGTAATTCGAACGGATATACCGTGACGCTCACGCAACCTCTCTTCAATTGGCAGAACATTCAGGTGTACAAGGAGGCCGGATTCAAGGCGGTACAGGCAGAAGCCACATTCGGCCAGGCGACCCAGGATCTGATCGTGCGTGTCGCGCAAGCCTATTTCGACGTGCTCGCTTCACAAGACAGCCTCGCATTCATCCAGGGGCAGAAGGTGGCGATCTCCGAGCAGCTCGCCCAGGCCAAGCGCAATTTCGAGGTCGGCACCGCAACCATCACCGATACTCACGAAGCGCAGGCCCGCTTCGACCTCGCGACCTCTCAGGAAATCGCAGCTCAAAGCGATCTCGAAATCAAGAAGCGCACCTTGCAACAGATAGTGGGCAGGTTTCCAGAAAGGCTCGAGCCGCTGAAGCCGAACATCGAGCTCAACCCTCCCAAACCGAATTCGATGGAGGATTGGGCCACCGCCGCCGGGAACCAAGGCTATCCGGTGCGCGCCCAGGAGGCCGCGCTCGAAATCGCCGCACGCGAGATCGAACGCATTCGCAGCGGTCATTTGCCCACCTTGAACATCGTCGGCACCGCAGGCCAGAACTCGACGAGTATCAGTTCTACGGCGGTCAACAACACCGCCTCGGACTCGATCAATCGCACTATCGGATTGCAGCTCGCCATCCCTCTCTACGCGGGGGGCGGCGTCAGCTCGCAGGTTCGGCAAGCGGTCGCCAATCGCGAAAAAGCCCAACAGGACCTAGAAAGCACTCGGCGGACCGCGGCGTTGTCCGCGCGTCAATCCTATCTTGGAGTGACCAACGGCATGGCGCAGGTGAAAGCCCTGGAGGCGGCGCTCGTTTCCAGCCGGAGCGCGCTCGACTCGAACAAGCTCGGCTACGAGGTCGGCGTGCGCATCAACATCGACGTCCTGAACGCCCAGCAGCAAGTCTACAGCACCCTGCGCGATCTCTCGCGGGCGCGCTATGACACGATCCTAAACGGCCTGAAACTCAAGTCCGCCGCGGCGACTCTCGGCGAGGCCGACGTCGAGGAAGTGAACCGTCTGCTGGGGACGAACTGACCTTCCGGCAGGGAAGCGTCTTTCTGCAGCCTCAATTGGGGGGATGTAGAGAGCGTGCCCCCTTTTTCGACAAGCTGCTGGCGGCGGAGGAGGAGTCGATCAATCGCTCGCAGATCGCGAGCGTCCGCCCGGCAGCGCCTCGATGGGTCGCGCAGAAAGCGATTCCGGCCCTTCCCATGCGCTCGCGCGACCCCCGGTCCTGCAGGAGCGAGCGCGCAACCCGTATCGCCTCCCCGGCGTCGCTGACCCGGACGGCCGCGCCGGCGGCGACAGCGCTTTCGGCGGCCTGCGAAAAATTGTAGGTGTAAGGCCCGACCAGCACCGGCACGCCCGCCGCGCAAGCCTCGATCAGGTTCTGCCCGCCGTAGGCAAGCAAGCTTCCGCCGACGAAAGCCGCATCGCAGGCCCGATAATACGCGTCCATCTCGCCCATGCTGTCGCCGAGCATGATGTCGCAGCCTTGATCGAGCGGCGCATTGGCGCTGCGCCGCGTGAACTTCAGCCCCCGGGCGGCGAGGAGTTGCGCCACGGAGTCGAAGCGTTGCGGGTGGCGCGGCACGATCACCACGATCGCGCCGCCGAGGGAGTTTTTTTCCAATGCGTCAAGGAGCAGCTCTTCCTCGCCCTCGCGCGTGCTCGCGGCAAGCAGCACCGCGCGGTCGCCGAACCGGCGTCGGAACTCGGCCGCAAGCGATTCGCTGCCGGCGCCCGGCTCGGCATCGAACTTGAGGTTCCCGGTGACTTCCACCGCGCGAGCGCCGAGGGATCGAAGCCGCTCCGCGTCCTCGGCTGTCTGCGCCGCGACGGCGCTCAGGCGATCGAGCGCCGAGCGCACCAGCGGCCCGACCAGGGCGTAGCCGCGGGCCGACCTGGCCGACATCCGGGCGTTGGCGAGCAGAAGCGGCACGCCCGAGCGTTCACACTCGTGCACGAGGTTGAACCAGATCTCGGTTTCCATCAGGATCCCGAGACGCGGCCGAAAATGGCGCAGAAAACGCCTTACCGCCGACGGATAGTCATAAGCGAGCCACACGGCGCGAACGGCACCGCCAAGCAAATGCTGCGCCGCCTCCCGCCCGGTCGCCGTCATCTGGGTAACGAGGAGCTCGCACTCAGGATGCCGGGATTGCAGCGCGCGCAGGAGCGGCTCCGCGGCGCGAGTCTCACCCACCGATACCGCATGCAGCCAGATCACCGGCTTCGCGGGCGGCTCGCCGTAGAAGCCGAATCGCTCGCCGATGCCCCGCCTGAATGCGGGCTCCGCGCGCCCCCGCCACCACAAGCGCGCGAGCACCCAGGGAAACGCGAGCCAAAGGAGCACCTGATAGCCGATCCTCCACATCAGAACGCCCCGAGCGTTTGGAGCGCGACGTCGTAGAACCGCGCAGCGATCGGCTCACGCGCGGAGCCGACGTCAAATCCGTGATGTCTTCCCTTCGCGGCTCGCGCGATCAAAGCGCCTTTCAGCAGCTTGTGGACGACATCGCCAAGCGAGGAAGTCTTGACGATCGGAATTCTTTTCATCGACACCCGGAGCCCTCCGGCCGCAAGGTGCGGAAAGCGGTTAGAATACCGCGCATAAGCCGCTGATTATACGGGTTTGCCGGCCCCTCCTTTGCGCCATGCCCTTGTCCGCAGCCATCATCACCCGCAACGCCGCCGCGCAGCTCGAGCGCTGCCTGGAAAGCGTCGCTTTCGCCGAGGAGGTCGTCGTGGTGGACTCGGGCTCCACCGACGGCACGCTCGAGCTCGCCGCCCGCCGCGGCGCGCGCGTGATCCGAAAGGAGTGGCTTGGGTTCGGCGCGCAAAAGCAATTCGCCGTCGAGGCCGCAGGCCATGATTGGGTTTTGTGCGTGGACGCGGACGAGCGCGTGAGCCGGGAGCTTCGCGAGCAAATCACCGAGGAGCTCAAGGCGCCGCGCGGCTTTGTCTACGCCATGCCGCGCCGCAACCGTTTTCTGGGACGCTGGCTCAAGCACGGCGAAGGCTATCCCGACTGGAGCGTGCGCCTGTTTCACCGCGCGCATGCGCGCTGGAGCGGCGAGCCGGTGCATGAGAAGGTGCTGACCCGATCGCCGGTGCTCAGGCTCTCGGGCGATCTGCTGCACGATTCCGCGGAAACGCTGGAGAAATACCTCGACAAGCAGAACCGCTACACGAGCCTGCAGGCCGAGTCGCTGCGCGCGGCGGGCCGCCGCGCGAGCGTGCTGCACCTCGTGCTCTCGCCCCTGCTGCGGTTCATCAAGTTCTACCTGCTTCGGCTGGGCTTTCTCGACGGCGTGCCGGGCCTGGTGCATATCGCGATCGGCTGCATGAACAGCTTCAACAAGTACGCGAAATTGAAAGCGCTGGAGCGCGCCGCGGAATGACGGTTCTGGTCACAGGTGGCGCCGGCTTCATAGGCTCGAATTTTGTTCTTGACTGGTTCGCGCGCGGCGGGGAGCCCCTGGTCAACCTGGACAAGCTCACCTACGCAGGCAATTCCGCGAACCTCAAGGGTCTCGAGGGCAATCCGGCGCACGTATTCGTCCACGGGGATATCTGCGACCGGGCTGTGGTGCGGCGGCTCCTCGAGGAACACGCCCCGCGCGCGATCGTGCACTTCGCCGCCGAAAGCCACGTCGATCGTTCCATCCTCGGACCCGCCGAGTTTGTTCAGACCAATGTCGTCGGCACCTTCGGATTGCTCGAGGAAACCCGGGCCTGGTGGGGAAAGCTCGCGCCTTCGCAACGCGGGGATTTCCGGTTTTTGCATGTCTCGACCGACGAGGTATTCGGCTCGCTCGGACCCCGCGATCCGCCGTTCAGCGAATCGACCCCGTTTGCACCCAACAGCCCCTACGCCGCTTCCAAGGCGGCCGCCGACCACCTGGTCCGGGCGTACCATCACACCTACGGGCTTCCGACTCTCGCGGTCAATTGCTCGAACAACTACGGCCCCTACCAATTTCCCGAAAAGCTGATCCCCCTCATGATTCTGAACGGCCTCACCCGCAAGCCCCTGCCTGTGTACGGCGATGGGGGCAATGTGCGCGACTGGCTCTACGTGCAGGATCATTGCGCCGCAATCCGCCAGGTCCTGGCGCGCGGCCGCGTCGGTGAGAGCTACAACGTCGGCGGCAATAATCAAAAGACCAACCTCGAGGTGGTGAACGCCATCTGCGCGCTGCTCGACGAAGCGAGGCCCAACCGCAAGAGCCCGCATTCCACCCTGATTTCATTTGTCAAGGACCGCCCGGGCCACGATCACCGTTACGCGATGGACTCGACCAAGATCTCCAGTCAAATCGGCTGGAAGGCGGCCGAGAGCTTCGACTCAGGACTGCGCAAGACGGTCGCCTGGTACCTGGACAACCCGGATTGGGTCGCCCATGTGACGAGCGGGGCCTACCGCCACTGGATCGAGAAGAACTACGCCACGCGGGGCGAGGCGTGAAAGGCATCATCCTCGCCGGCGGCTCTGGCACGCGGCTCTACCCGGTCACGCAGGTCGTCTCCAAGCAGCTGCTGCCGGTCTACGACAAGCCGATGATCTACTATCCGTTGAGCACGCTGATGCTTGCCGGCATCCGCGACATCCTCGTGATCTCGACGCCCCAGGACACCCCGCGCTTTGAGCAGCTGCTCGGCGACGGGGCGCGCCTGGGACTGAATTTCCGCTACGCCGCGCAGCCGCACCCCGGGGGCATCCCCCAGGCATTCCTCATCGGCGAGAAATTCATCGACGGCGAGCCTTGCGCGCTGGTGCTCGGCGACAACATCTTCTACGGCCACGATTTGCAGTCCGACTTGCAGCGCGCGGCGAAGAAGAAGTCGGGGGCGACGGTGTTTGCCTACCCGGTCCGCGATCCGCAGCGCTACGGGGTGGTCGAGTTCGACGCGGCCGACCGCGCGGTGAGCATCGAAGAGAAGCCCAGCCGGCCGAAGTCGCGTTTTGCCGTGACGGGGCTTTATTTCTACGACGGCGAAGTCGCTCGCGTTGCGCGATCGCTCAAGCCATCGGCCCGCGGCGAGCTCGAGATCACCGATGTCAATCGCCACTACCTCGGGCGCGGCGAGCTCGACGTTGTTCCGCTGGGGCGCGGGCACGCCTGGCTCGACACCGGCACCCACGAATCCCTGCTCGAGGCGAGCCACTTCATCGAGACGCTGGAGCGCCGCCAGGGAATGAAGATCTGCTGCCCGGAGGAGATCGCGTGGCGGATGGACTATATCAGCGCGGCGGAGCTTGAGCGCCTGGCGGTGCCTCTCAAGAGCAGCGGCTATGGCGACTACCTGCTTTCGCTGCTGCGGGACGGGGCGGGTCCGCGCGCCGCATGAAGGTCGTTCCGACACGACTCCCCGATGTGCTCCTCCTTGAGCCCCGAGTGCTCGGCGACGCGCGCGGATTCTTCTTCGAAAGCTGGAACGAGCGGGAGTTCGAGCGCGCGGGAATCCGTGCGCGCTTCGTTCAGGACAATCACTCGCGCTCGGAGAAGGGCGTGCTGCGCGGGCTGCACTACCAGATCCGCCAGCCGCAGGGCAAGCTCATCCGCGTCGTCGCCGGGGAAATCTTCGATGTCGCGGTGGACATCCGCAGCGGCTCACCCACTTTCGGCCGGTGGGAAGGCATTCGCCTGAGCGCCGAATCGCACCAGCTGCTCTGGGTACCGATAGGTTTCGCGCACGGGTTCTGCGTGCTGAGCGAATTCGCCGAAGTGCTCTACAAGACGACTGACTTCTACGCGCCGGAGCACGAGTGCTGCATTCTCTGGGACGATCCGGAGCTCCATATCGACTGGCCCCTCCCGGGCGCGCCCACGCTGTCTGCCAAAGACGCCGCAGGGGTTCGGCTCCGGGACGCCGAAGTGTTTCCGTGAAAATTCTGCTGACGGGAGAGAACGGGCAGCTCGGGTGGGAGCTCGCGCGCGCGCTTGCGCCGCTCGGCGAGCTCATCGCCTTCGATCGTAGTAGTCTGGATCTCGCGGTGCCAGACCAAATCGTTTCGGCGGTTCGGTCGGTGCGGCCCGATGTGCTCGTCAATGCCGCGGCGTACACCGCGGTCGATCAGGCGGAAACCGAACAGGATGCCGCCCAAGCGATCAACGCCGTCGCCGTAGCCGTCCTCGCCGAAGAAGCGAAGCGCGCGCGAGCCTTGTTCGTCCATTACTCGACCGATTACGTGTTCGACGGGACCAAGGACACGGCGTATCTCGAGGAGGACCTCCCCAATCCTCTCAACGCCTACGGCCGCAGTAAGCTCGCGGGCGAGCAGGCGATCCGCAGCATCGACGGCCACTACCTGATACTGCGCTCGAGCTGGGTGTACGCGGCGCGCGGCAAGAACTTCCTGCTGACGATTCGCCGCCTGCTGCGGGAGAGGCAGGAGCTGCGCGTGGTGTCCGACCAGATCGGCGCTCCGACCTCTGCGGAAGCGCTCGCTCACGCAAGCGCGGAGCTCCTGCGCCGCCATACCCATGCGGCGCTCGGGGACGCCCGCGGCGTCTATCACGTCACAGCCGGTGGATGCACCTCCTGGCACGGGTTTGCAACGGAGATTGCGCGGCTGGAAAAGCAGTCCCTCGCGAGGGCTGCCCGCATCCTGCCAATTCCCTCGAGCGGGTATCCTACCGCCGCGCACAGACCGAAGAACTCCCGACTTTCGAACGAGAAATTTTTCCGGCGCTTCGGCATCCGATTGCCCTCATGGGAGCAATGTCTGGAAGCGTGCTACGCCCAACTGTCCGCTAGACAGCGGCAGCTGAAAGCAGGTGTTTGGAATAATAGATAATGCTTGTCTCCATGACGCAGCATAGCGTCCTTGCCACTTGCGGTGCCGATTTTATAGGCTCGCATTTATCGCACTGCCTCATCGAGTGCGGGTACGAAGGCTGCGGTATCCACGTCTTCTTGCGGGACCCCATCGCAGGTCCCGCGGAAGTACCGCGCAAAGACGGACCGATGCATTTGGAGAAGGGTTCCTTGCATCGTGCGTTGCGCCTCCGCATTGTCCTCGCGCTCGTGAAATGATTCCCACAGCGCCGTCCCTCGTGCCCAGTCATGTCTAGATCCAAAACGCTGATCACGGGCATCTCGGGCATGGTCGGTTCGCATCTCGCCGACTATCTGCTCGAGCACACCGACTGGGACGTTTACGGCATGTGCCGCTGGCGCAGCCCCCTCGACAACGTGAAGCACCTGCTCGACCGGGTCAACCGCCGTGACCGCGTGTTCTTTGTATACGGCGACCTGCGCGACTACATCTCGATCCAGAACGTGGTCGAGCAGGCAAAACCGGACTACGTGTTTCACCTCGCCGCCCAGAGCTATCCGATGACGAGCTTCACGTCGCCGCTCGACACCTATGACACCAATATCGAAGGTACCGCGCGGCTGCTCGAGGCGCTGCGGCGCTTTCCCGGAATCGACCCGATGATCCACGTATGCTCTTCTTCCGAGGTGTACGGACGAGTCTCGAAGGAGAAACTACCGATCGGCGAGGAATGCGCGTTCCACCCCGCCTCGCCCTACGCGATCTCGAAGGTCGGCACCGACCTGGTCGGGCGCTTCCACGCCGAAGCTTACGGGCAGAAGGTGATGACGACGCGCATGTTCACGCACACCGGGCCGCGCCGCGGTGACGTGTTCGCCGAGTCCACCTTCGCCAAACAGATCGCGATGGCCGAGAAAAACCTGATTCCCCCGGTCATCAAGGTCGGCAATCTCGAGTCGCTGCGCACCTGGTCCGACGTGCGCGATGCGGTGCGAGCGTACCATATGCTTGTTACGATCAAGCCAGTACCCGGTGAGTACTACAACATCGGCGGCGCCCATTTCTGCACGGTAGGTGACATGCTCCGGCACCTCCTGTCGCTTTCAACGCGCAAGGACATCAAGGTGGAAGCGGATCCGGGCCGGCTGCGCCCGATCGATGCCGATCTTCAGATTCCGGATACCTCGAAGTTCACGAAGCATACCGGGTGGACGCCCGAAATCCCGTTCGAGAAAACGATGCGGGACCTGCTCGACTACTGGCGCCAGCGGGTGCGCTCGGGAGAGGTTTTCCTGACACGATGATATGAAGCTCGTCAATCACGTTACCTGGCCCCCGCGCGGAGCCTGGGACAAGCGGCTTTCGGCGGTTGCGTGCCCCGGACTTGCGCCCGTTGCCACGCTGCACGAGAACGAATGGTTTGCCGTGCGCAACCGCGGCGGCTACTTCACGACGGAATTCCATCTGCCCCAGGTGATCGTGTTGCCCGTCGTGGACGATAGCGGTATCGTGATGATACGGGTGAGGCGACCCGTCATCGACGATACGACGCTCGAGCTGCCTGCGGGCGCCATCGAGCGCGGTGAATCTCCGGTTGCAGGCGCTGCGCGCGAGTTCGCCGAGGAAACCGGCATCGCCGTTCCGGAAGCGCGATTCAAAGCAATGCCGCCGATGTCCACGTCGCCGAACCGGATGCCGAACCTCGTGTATGTTTTTCACCTGGACCTTACGCGCGAGGAGTTCGAACAACGCCGGCCGCATGACGAGGAAGTGGAAAGCGTGCATTGCGTTCCACTCGACGAAGTGATGCGGCTCGTCACTGAAGGCGGCCTCTACGTCGCTCTGCCGGTTGCGGTTATCGCCAGCTATCTTTTCTCGACAAAACGCAGCCCGAGGACCAAATGAACGAAAAAGAGCTCAATCTCTCGCTGTATAAGAAGGTCTACCTGATCCGAAGGGCTGAGGACGGGATCCGCGCAAACTACGCGAGCGACAAGATGAAGACCCCGATG
>Ga0209488_10002577_pt1 | contig 14813 bp, 13 predicted proteins | sample Rivendell_Oct201_8_FD_188349 | JGI IMG/M metagenome (GOLD analysis project Ga0209488, IMG submission 188349) | Vadose zone soil microbial communities from the Eel River Critical Zone Observatory, Northern California, USA -... | ecosystem: Environmental > Terrestrial > Soil > Vadose zone >... | reverse complement strand
GCCCGCATCGGTGTCGGTCGAGAGTTTCTCGCGCAGCTCGCGGTCGCTCAGCATCTGTGCGAGCTCGGACAGGACGCGCAGGTGTTGCTCGGTCGCCTGTTCCGGCACCAACAGCAGGAACACGAGACTGACGGGTTTGCCGTCGGGCGCGTCGAACGGAACCGGTTGTGCCAGGCGCACGAAAGCCCCGACTGCTTCCTTCAGTCCCTTGATCCTGCCGTGCGGAATGGCGAGCCCCTGGCCCAGCCCGGTCGAGCCGAGGCGTTCGCGGGCAAACAGGCTGTCGAACACCAGGCTCCTCGCCACCCCCTGGTTGTTCTCGAAAAGCAGCCCGGCCTGCTCGAACATGCGTTTCTTGTTCGTCACATCCAGATCCAGGAGGATGTTCGAAGGGGGCAGGAGCTTGGCAACTAGGTTCATCGAGACTCTGAGAATCGGCCGGTTCGGGCTCTTGCGTACGCAGAAACCGTGCCCGGCGGGCCGGAAAGGCGTGGAATTCTACACCATCGGCTCAGGGGGATGTTGAGCGCGCTTCCCGCGTGAAAATCTCAATCCGAGGGCGACTGGTGCTTGAGCGCATCGTGCGGGTGTGCGTGCAAACGGTCTTTGTACTTGATGATCTGGCGATCGAGCTTGTCCGCCACGGCGTCGATCGCGGCGTACAGATCCGGGTCGCCGCCCTTGACGAAGATTTCCTTTCCGGCGACGTGACAGCTGACTTCCACCTCTTGTGCGAGATGGTCCGCGGTGAGAATCACGCTGACGTCGATGACGTGATCAAAATGCCGCCGGATCCTGGAAAGTTTGCTCTCGATGTAACCGCGGATCGCCGGCGTGACCGCCATGTGACGCCCGCTGATGACCAGATTCATGCGAGGCGCGCCTTCGCGTCAAAGAGATTTTCTCATGCTCACGGAAGGTATCTGCAGCGACTCGCGGTACTTCGCGATGGTGCGACGTGCGACCACGATGCCCTGCTGGCTGAGGATCTCGGCGATCTTGCTGTCCGAAAGGGGTTTCCGGGCATCCTCCGCGGCAACCAGCTGCTTGAGCAACGCCCGGATAGCGGTCGCCGAGCAGGCGCCCCCCGTCTCGGTGGCGACGTGACTCCCGAAGAAGTACTTGAGCTCGAAAATGCCGCGCGGCGTGAACATGAACTTCTGAGTCGTGACGCGCGAGACGGTGGACTCGTGCAGGCCGAGCGTGTCTGCGATTTCGCGCAGCACCAGCGGCCGCATCCCGACCTCGCCGTGCTCGAAAAAATGGCGCTGACGGTCCACGATCGCCTGCGACACGCGCAGGATCGTCTCGAATCGCTGCTGCACGTTCTTGATCAGCCAGCGCGCCTCCTGCAGCTGATGCGAGAGCTGGCCGCCCGACTGACGGTTATTCTGCAGGATATCGGCATACATGCGGTTGATGCGCAGCTTCGGCAGCGCGTCGGGGTTGAGGGCCGCCACCCACACATTCTTGATCTTCTTCACCACGACGTCGGGTACGATATAGCGCGTCTCGCTGGTCGAGAATGCGGCGCCGGGACGCGGGTTGAGGCTCTGGATCAGTCTCTGGGCCTGGCGCAGCTCGTCGTCTCCGCATTGCAGCACCTTCTTGAGCTTCGAAAAGTCGCGGGCCGCGAGGAGCTCGATGTGCTCGTGCGCGATGGCGAGGGCCGTGGCGCGGCTCGGCGTGGACTCGGGCAGGGCAAGCAGCTGCAACTCGAGACATTCGGCGCAACTGCGGGCACCCACGCCCGTGGGGTCGAAGTTCTGCAGGTGCTTCAGAGCGATCGCCAGCTCCTCGGGCTCGATCTGCAGCTCTTCGGGCACGAGCTGCGCGAGCTCCTCCATGGGCTGCGTGAGATAACCGCCTTCGTCCAGCGCTTCGATCAGGAACGCGACCAAATTGCGGTCGCGCGGTTCGAGCTGGGTCAGAGTGAGTTGCCGGTGCAGATACTCTCGCAGATTGGGAGATTCGGCGGCGACCTGGAAAAAATCGCCATCGTCGGTGTCATCGCGTGTGCCCGAGCTTGAACCGCCTTCGCTCCCCCAGTCGGTGTCGGCCGAGAAAATGTCCGTCTGCGGTGGGTTCTCCGTGCGCGACTCCTCCGCGGGCGCCTGAAGGGCGGTCGCCGGTTCGCCATTCATGTGCGCGGGGGGCGCCTGAATCTCGCTGTCGGCGTCTTCGCGCTCGAGGAGCGGATTTTCAGCGAGAAATTTTTCGAGCTCCTGATTCAATTCCATGGTCGAGAGCTGCAGCAGGCGTATCGATTGCTGCAGCTGAGGAGTCAGCGTCAGGTGCTGCGAGAGCTTGAGCTGTAGGGTCTGCTTCATCGAGATAAGGCGCGGGGTCTCCCTGGAGGATCGTAGTTCAGACGGGCCAAAATGGGAACAGGGGTGTATCGCGGGATGCGTTGTCCCCTACAACCTGAAATTTTCGCCGAGATAAACGCGTCTTACGTTTTCATTATAGACGATCTCATCGGGTTTGCCGAAGGCGAGCACCAATCCGTCGTTGATGATGTAGGCGTGATCGCAAATTCCCAGCGTTTCCCGAACGTTATGGTCCGTGATGAGGATCCCGATGCCGCGTTCCTTGAGAAAGCGGATGATTTTCTGAATGTCGAGCACCGCGATCGGGTCGACGCCCGCGAAGGGTTCATCGAGCAGTATGAAGCTCGGACGCGTCGCGAGCGCCCGGGCGATCTCGACGCGGCGGCGCTCGCCGCCGGACAACGACAGTGCGGTGGACTGCCGGAGGTGCGCGATATTGAGATCGCGCAGCAGCCCGGAAAGGCGGGACTCGATCTCCTCCTCGGGAAGTTCCTGCAGTTCCAGCACGGCGCGGACGTTCTCTTCGACGGTCAGCTTGCGGAACACGGAGGCTTCCTGGGGCAGGTACGACAGTCCCATGCGGGCGCGGCGATGCATCGCGAAATGGCTGATTTCCCTGCCGTCGAGATGGATCGCTCCGTCGTCCACGGCGACCAGCCCGACGATCATGTAAAAGCAAGTCGTCTTCCCGGCGCCGTTCGGACCCAGCAGCCCGACGACCTCACCGCTCGTCACTTCGAGCGACACGTCCTTGACCACGACTCGCGAGCCGTAGTGCTTCTTGAGTCCGTGGACTTTCAGCTGACTCATCGAGTTTTGCCCCGTTCGGAAGCTGCGGGGAGATTAGTCTTGCCGGCTCGCGCCGGAAACAGGCGGGGCCTGGGGCTCGGCCGGCTTTTTCGGCATGATGGTTGCGCGCACGCGTCGTTCGCGGTCGGTCCCCGGCGCCTCGCCGGTTGATTTCACCGTAAAGCGCTCCGTCTTGGCGTCGTAGGAGATGAAATCCCCGCGAATATCGTCTCCGCTGTCGCGGCGCAGCCGGGCGGCGTCGAAGAACTCGACGCGCTCGAGCTTGTTATCGTATTCGATCCTGAACGCTTCTCCGTCGATGTATTCGCTGTAACCATCCCGCTTGTGGCGGAACGTCGCCGGCTTGCCGCTCGCGACGCCCTGGTAGAAGCCGTCGCCGTTCTGGCGCACGACGATCCGGTCTGCGCGAATGATGAGCGAGCCCTGGGTGAGCACGACTCTTCCCTCGAAAGTCGCGACTTTCTTTGCATCGTCGGAAATCATGCTGTCGGATTCGATGTTGATCGCCTTGTCGCGATCGGCTTTCTCGGCAAGCGCCGATCCCGATGTCAACGCCCACATTGCCGCGAGACCCAGGGCCGCGGCTGCGCGCGCCCTATTTCCTGGATGGCACATCAAAGATGCCCTTGACTTGCGATTGCAGCATGAACTGTTGATTGTTCTTGTTCACGATCATCCCGACTCCCGTCAAGATCGAGCGCCCCTCGGAAATCGTGACCGTGTGATCCGTACGCGCGATGCCCTGTTCGGCGAGTAGATGCAGGAATTCTGTGCGAGCGCGAAACTCGGGTCGCTGCGGCGTTGCTTCGCGCAAGAAGAGCACGTTGCCGTACAAGAAAGCCTCCTCGCCCTGGCGATTGACGGTGCCGCGATTGGCGGTCGCGACGAAATTGCCGCCGTCAGCGGCGACTTGAACGAAGCGCGGATAAAGCGCTTCGCCCGAACCGTCGTCGCCAAAATGCATCATCTTTGGCGCAGAGAATGTGTACCGGAGCTTGCCCGAATCGTCCAGCCTTTGAACGGTGAAGTTTTCGACGATGGAATCGGGATCGTGCCCGACGGGCTTTGCGTCCCCGCCGAAGCCCTCCAGCACGCCGTATTGCAGCCAAAAGGTCAGCAACCCGAGAAACGCCATCAGAACGAGCGGCAGCAGAGGAGTAACGCGCGGTTTCATGCAAGCTGGCGGGCGATGGCCCGCTCCAGCGTGTCTTGGGCCCGCATGATCAGCTCGCAGACCTCGCGGGCGGCCCCTCTGCCGCCGGGAGCCCGCGTGACGTGGTGGACGCGCTCTCGCACCAGCTCGGGCGCTTCCGGCACGCTCGCGGCAAAACCGCAACGCGCGAGCACCGGCAGATCCACCCAATCATCGCCCATGTATCCGGCGGCGGCAGCCGGGGTGTGCAACCGGCCGATCAAGCTCTCGAAAACCGTGCTCTTGTTCCCGGCACCTTGTTCGACGAGCGTGATGCCGAGCTCTGCGGCGCGCACCTCGACGGCGCGCGAGCGGCGCGCGGACAGAATGGCGACCTCGACCCCGCTCTCCTTGAGCATCTTGAGCCCGTGGCCGTCCCGGGCGTTGAATGCCTTCAACTCAGCTCCGGTTTCGCTGAAGTACAGGGTCCCGTCGGTGAGCACCCCGTCGACATCGAAGATCATCAGGCGCAGCCGCCGCATTCGCTCCAGAATGTCGTCGCGCATCAAATGACCTTGGCGCGAAACAGATCGTGCATGTTGAGAGCGCCAACCAGCTCTCCCGTCTCCTTCGCGACGAGCAGCTGGTTGATCTTGTGACGCTCCATCAACTCGAGCGCTTCGGCGGCAAGCTTGTGCGGGGCGATCGTGTGCGGATTGCGCTTCATCACTTCGGTAATCTTGAGGGCGCGGGCGTCGGGTTTGCGCTCCAGCGTCCTGCGCAGGTCGCCGTCGGTGAATATTCCGACGATCCTTTTGCCGGGGCCGAGGATCGCGGTCATGCCCATGCTTTTCCTGGATATCTCGGCCAGCAAGTCGGAAAAAGAATCAGTCTCGGACACGGCCGGGACGTCCTTGCCGGTGCGCATGACGTCGGAGACATGAATGAGAAGCTTCCTGCCGAGCGCTCCGCCGGGGTGGGCGCGGGCAAAATCCTGCTCATCGAAACCGCGAGCGTCCAGCAGGGCGACCGCCAGAGCGTCGCCGAGCGCGAGCGCCGCGGTGGTGCTCGCCGTCGGCGCGAGATTCAGAGGGCAGGCTTCCTGCGCGACGCCCGCGTCAAGATGCACGTCGGCTTCCCTGGCCAGGGCCGAGTCCGGATTGCCGGTCAGCGCGATCAGCTTCGCGCCCCGGCGTTTTATCAGAGGGATGATCGTGAGCAGCTCGTCCGACTGGCCGGAATTCGAGAGCGCCAGCACCACGTCATCGCGCGTGATCATGCCGAGATCGCCGTGTCCCGCCTCGGCGGCGTGAACGAAAAAAGCCGGTGTTCCCGTGCTCGCGAGCGTGGATGCGATCTTGCGGGCGATGTGCCCCGACTTGCCGACGCCGCTCACGACGACGCGCCCGCGGCAGGCGAGGATCAGGCCGAGCGCATCCAGAAAACGCTCGTCGAGCCGCGAGATCAGCCCGCTCACCGCGTCGGCCTCGATCGAGAGCACCTTGCGCGCGAGTTCGAGCGCGGGCGTCGAAATCGCTTTCTTCGATCGATCGTTCATCGAGAAAAACCGCGCTGGCCCGCGCGGGGAGCACCCTTTATCATAGGTTGGAGTATACCAGACAGAATCCACGCTTTTTCCCACGTGATCCCAAAAAAACAAGGACTTCCGAATGGGCGACACGCTTGAGCTGGTGCTGATCCTGCTGGCGAGCGCGGTGTTCGTCGTGGTGCTCTTTCGGTGGCTGCACCTGCCTCCGCTGCTTGGTTATCTCCTGGTCGGTGTCGCGGTGGGCCCCTACGCGCTGGCGTGGATTCCCGATACCGACGAAGGACGGCATCTAGCGCAATTCGGCGTCGTGTTCCTGATGTTCTCGATCGGGCTGGAGTTCAGCCTGTCCAAGCTGTTTCAGCTGCGCCGCGCCGTGTTCGGACTCGGGTTCTCGCAGGTCCTGCTCACGCTCGGTGCCGTGCTCGCCGCCGCCTCATTTGCGGGGGCTCCATGGCAAGCCGCCCTCGCGGTTGGAGGCGCGATCGCCATGTCGTCGACGGCAATGGTCATGCGCATTCTCGCCGAACGCATTCAGTTGGAAACTCCCCACGGACGGGACATCGTCGGCGTGCTGCTTTTCCAGGACCTCGCGGTCGTTCCGTTGCTGATCTTGATTCCCGCGATTGCGGAAGGGAGCGGGGAACTGGTGCAGCGTCTGGGGTTTGCGCTCGCCAAGGCCACGGCGGTGCTCGTGGTGCTGCTCTTTGTCGGGCAGAAACTCATGCGCGGCTGGTTTCACATCGTGGCACGCCGCCGCTCGCACGAGCTGTTCATTCTCAACGTCTTGCTCATTACGCTGGGCCTTGCTTGGCTCACGGACCGGGCGGGACTGTCTCTCGCCTTGGGCGCGTTTCTCGCCGGCATGCTCATAGCCGAAACCGAATACCGGCATCAGGTCGAAGAGGACATCAGGCCGTTTCGGGAGGTCCTGCTGGGTCTGTTCTTCGTGACCATAGGCATGAGACTCGACCTGGGGACGGTTGCAGCGAATCTAGCGCTGACGCTGGCGCTGACGGCGCTGCTGATCGTGTTCAAATTCATCCTGGTTGCAAGCCTCGCGCGCCTGTTCGGAGCCGGTCCCGGCGCGGCCGTACGCACCGGGCTCGCCCTCGCTCAGGTGGGCGAATTCGGCCTGGTGCTCATGGTCCTGGCGCAGTCGGTTGCATTGCTCGATCGCGACTTTTCCCAGGTGATCGTCGCGGCGATGCTGCTCTCCATGCTCGCCGCTCCGTTCGTCATTCAGGCGAGCGACAAGCTCGCGCTGCGCTGGTCGAGCGCCGAATGGATGCTGCAATCGCTCGCGCTGCACCGAGTGGCCGCGCAGAGTCTCGCGACCGAGCGGCACGTCATCGTGTGCGGCTACGGCCGCACGGGGCAGCGCCTGGCGCACATGCTGGAGCAGGAACACATCGATGTCATCGCCCTCGACACCGATCCGGAGCGCGTGCGCGGGGCTGGAGCAGCGGGCGAGAGAGTCGTTTTTGGCGACGCGTCACGGTACGAAACGCTCGTGGCGGCAGGTATCGCTCGCGCGAGCGCGCTCGTCGTCACCTTCGCCGATACGCAGCTTGCGCTTCGGATTCTGCATCATGTGCGCGCGCTCAACCCCGCGTTGCCGGTGATCATCCGCACTCTGGACGACGCGGACATGGACCGGCTCATTGCGGCGGGTGCGTCCGAAGTGGTGCCCGAGACGTTCGAGTCGAGCTTGATGCTCGCGTCGCATGCGTTGGTTCTGCTCGGCGTTCCCTTGAAGCGCGTGGTGCGCCGCATTCGCGACGTTCGCGAGCATCGATACAGCCTGATGCGCGGCTTCTTTCACGGAGGCACCGACGAAGCCGAAGACCCTGACGAGGCGCGCGAACCGCGCCTGCATTCGGTGACGCTCGCGACAGGCGCGAGCGCCTCGGGACGCAGTCTTGGGGAGCTCGCGCTGGATGGGCTCGGGGTGCGCGTGACGGCGCTGCGGCGTCGGGAGCTGCGGATGATTTCCCCGGATCCGCAAACGGCATTGCAGGAGGGCGACGTGATTGTGCTGCTCGGCACCCCCGAGCAACTCGCTGCCGCAGAGATGCGCCTGCTGCAGGGCTAGTCGGTGCAGGCGGATTCAGTCCGTCCAGGGCGACGCGCCGGAGGACCTCGCGCTGGTTCCTTTCTCAATCCGGACACGGCCCTGGCCATGGCGAGCAGGGGCTCCACCGCGCTTGGATCCGCGGTGCGCGCTTGCCCGAGGATTAGGATCGTCGCACCGAGTTGATGCGGGAACGTTTCCAAGGTTCGGGCGAGCAGACGGCGCGCTTTTTCTGCCTTTCCGTCGAGGGCGAGGAAGACCGCGCGCCGCGCCAACACGGCATTGGCGGGCCAGAAGCGGGCAACCCGCTCGCTCATCGCCAGTTTGACGCCAAGGTTGCTCCGGTCCAACGGAGCGCCGATCACGATCCACAACTCCGCGAGGGGCGCCATGAGGCCGTGTGTCAGGTCGCGCATGGTTGCGGCGTCCTGTTGTGCTTGGGTGGCAGCGGTGAGCGTAACGGTTGTTCCGGTGATGCGGGTGACGTCGAGTCGCATGTAATCCCTGAGCATGATCGCCGAGGCGACGGAAAGCACGATGCAGACGGCGCCCGCGCTAATCGCGCTCGCGCGGGCGACCGCCAGCGAGCGCCCCGGTCGCGCACTTGCTCCTATCAAAAGCGCGGTGACGCCGAGGAAGTGTGCGCTCCAGAACGGAAACTCGGTCAGCGAGTGGATCATTTCGATTCCAACCGCGGCAATGATCCACCACGAAGCGACCTCCCGCCCCGTCCAGTAACGCCGCGCGGCCTGCCACCCCCAGACGCACAGACCGCCCAGTACCAGGAGCGTGCCCACCAGGCCGGTTTCGGCAAGGAGGTGCAGCGGAACATTGTGCGGCGAAGTCCAGACTTCACCGATTGTCGTGAACGACGGATCAAGCCCGATCTCGAACGCGGCACCGGCGAACTCGCCGGCGCCGACGCCGCCGAAAGGGGCACTGAAAAATACGCGTAGCGCGATCAGCCATACCTGCCATCGCGGCTCGCCGTGTTCGAGGCGATCGATTGCCCCCTCACCCGAGGGGCCGAGATGGAGGGCCGCGTTGAGCCACGGCACTGCAAAATGGGCTGCCAATACCGCGCCCGCGATTCCGCAGGCAGCAACTATCGGGCGCCACTTTTGGGCGCCTTCTTGAGTGCGCGCCGCCAGAAACCCGAGCGCCGCATACCATAGCGCGTAGAGCAGGGTGCCGCGCGAGCCGGACAGCGCGCCGCCCAGAACGAGCAGGGCCAGGGCCGGAAGTGCATACGCCGTCCGCACTCGCTCGCGCAGCCACAGGAACAGGAGCGCGCCTTCCCCGAGAGCCAGATAGTTGGCATAAAGATTCGCCTGCGCGATGTTTCCGTAGGCGCGGTTGCCGTGCAGCTCGGCGACGACATCCTCGAACAGCTTCGGTCGGCCATAGAACTGCATGACCCCCGCCAGCGAATTCGCAAGAGCGCCGGCCAGAAGAAACGTGGCCAGCACCGTCGCCACGCGCGCGATACCGAGCTCAGCCGTGAGTTGTGCCCCGAGCCAAATCATCAGCACGGCGTAGAGGACGTACAGCGCAGCGACCACGGGCAATTGGGGATAGACGTGCCCGCCGCTCTGCGACTGGGCGGCGAGAAACGCCGCGAAGACGATCAGCCAGAGCGCCGGCACAGGCGAGGACACGAAGGATACGGCCGTGACACCTCGCCCGACGAGCAGGGTCAGCGCGGCTGCAATGCCCAGCGCGGCGGCCAGCCACTCGGGGAAAAAACTCGGGATGGGCTGCTGGTGATACGCCAGCAGGAACGGCAGCAGACACAGGCTGCCCGCGAGCAACAGGCTCATTGACTGGGCCGAAGTCGTTTTCACTCGGAGTCGGCCGGAAACGAAAAAGCCCGCGCGAGCGGGCTTTCTGTGGTTTGCGGCGGGGCGGCTATAAGTTCTTGCAGATCAGGTACTGACTCACCCCGGTCTCCACGTAGCCCGTTGCCGGATTCGCGGCCGTGGCCGGGTTTGCGGCAGCCTGCAGCTGCGCGCGGACCTGGCCGGTCGCGGAGTTACTGTCGTCGATCTGTGTGTCCACCGCAATCGCCACCTTGTCCGCCACGTTCGAGCTGCATACGATCGTGCTGGTGAAGCCCAGACCATTCGTGCCGACCACGGCTGATTCCACTCCGATGATGCCCCCGGTCGCGTTCGGCGGCGGCGTCCCGGTTCCCGTTCCGACCGTCAGGCCCGGGACGAATCCGGCGATGCGCAGATGCTGCCAGAACAGGTTGGATTCGGCCGCGGCTGCCGGAGCGCCCCCCGTACCGCTGGTGTCGTTGGCGTTGTAAAAACCCGCGATGACCCCGTTGCCGTCACCGCTTGCAGGGGCCTGCACGGTCCAGCGCGTGGTGGCGTTCTTGTCGTCGCCCGGAAGGGCGCGGTAGCGGTCCTGATAGGAGGTTATGGCCACGGTGATCCCGTTGAAGTCGTTGATCACGTTTTTGATCTTGGCCTGGGTGATCATTTCCTGCCCTTTCAGGATGCCGCCCAGGAGCAGCCCGATGATCACGAGCACGATCGCGATTTCTACCAAGGTGAAGCCCGTTTCGGTCGATGTCTTGCGGTTGAAGTCGGATGCATTCATATGGACACCTCTCCTCGTGGAACGGCTAGAAGTTCTTGCACAGCAGGTACTGATTCACTCCGGTTTCCACATAAGCGGTAACGTTCGAAGCAGAGAGCGTGGCAGGATTTGCCGTGCTCTGCAGCTGCGCGCGGACCTGGCCGCTCGCCGGTTTGCTGTCGTCCATCTGCCCGTCGACGGCACTCGCGATTTTTTCAGGCAGATTCGAGAAGCAGATGATCGTGCTGGTGAAGCCCAGGCCGCTTGTGCCGACCACTCCGGACTCGACGCCGATGAGGCCCCCGGTCGCGTTCGGCGGAGGCGTCCCGCTCCCGGTTCCCGTGGTCAGGCCCGGGACGAATCCGGCGATGCGCAGATGCTGCCAGAACAGGTTGGATTCCGCCGCGGCTGGCGGAGCGCCCCCGGTTCCGCTGGTGTCATTGGCACTGTAGAGACCCGCTATGATCCCGTTGCCGTTACCGCTCGCCGGCGCCTGGGTCGTCCAGCGCGTGGTGGCGTTCTGGTCGTCGCCGGGAATGGCGCGATAGCGATCCTGGTAGGAGGTCACGGCCACGGTGACGCCGTTGAAATCGTTAATGATGTTCTTGATCTTGGCCTGGGTGATCATTTCTTGGCCCTTCAGGATGCCGCCCAGGAGCAGCCCGATGATCACGAGCACGATCGCGATTTCCACCAAGGTGAAACCGGCCTCGGTCGAAATCTTGCGGTTGGTATTGAAGGAACTCATGCAACCCCCGAAACCATTCCGGAGTTAAAGATTTGTCAGAAACCTGCAAGATACGTGCCCGACAGTATGCCCGTACAGCCCCCTTTCCATACGGGTGACACAGCCCTTTTTGTTGAAAAATGGACGCTTACGACGACTATCTGACACTTTGCCTTAGTTCTTTCTCGAGGCCTTTCCCGCTGTCCGCGCTTCCAGTTGTTTTAGATGCTCATCGAGAAATCTCAGTTCGGCGGGGTCCTTGACCGTCCCGCTCTGGAGATACCCCCCGATGATGAGGCGTGCGGTTTGCAGCTCATTCATGTCCTCGAGGATGAAGATCTCCATCTGCTTAGCCCAGAGCGGGACGTCGTCGCCGACGGCGTAACGCTGGATCGCTCGAGCGTAGCGGAGCGCGAGCGGCAGATCATGGAGCCTGTGCTTGGCGAGGGCGGTGGCGTGGGCAAGCCAGGGCCAGCGGCGAACGGGATCGAGCAGGAACTGCCGATAAACGAACTCGAGCATGCTGCGCTGCTTGGCCTCGACGGGCACTTCGGCATACAGCCTGCTCGCGGCGAGGAGGGGGTATTGGCCGCGCGGGTCCAGTTCCAGAATCCTCGCGAGCCAAGCTTCGAGGCGGTCATAGTCGAGGTCGCGATAGGGGACCTTGCTGCCGGACTGATAATCGAACGCCTGCAGATAGAGCATCAGTGCCTTGCCGAGCGCCACGGGGTCCCCGAAGCTCGCGAGCCTGAGCGTCGCGGTGCTCGGCGCGGGCGGCAAATCCTCCGCGGCCGCCCGGGGCGGCGGGGCGGCAGCCTTCACCCCGATCTGGGTGGCGAGCCCAAGAGCGAGCAGTGCGAGAACGCCACGCGGGACTGCTGCAATCGATCGCTGTGACATCGCCTCAGAAATTCCTGCGGTACAAGTCGAAAATCGCTGCGGAACAGATCAGCACGAGATAGATCGCGGTCTGGCCGACGACGGGGCCCAGTGTACTCAAGCCGGGTCCCGACCCCAGCAGCCAGTTGGTCTGCGTCATGCCGTCGAGCGCCGGCAGCAGGAGCGCGATCAGCTCCACAATGGCGTTCACCACGCGATCGGTGAGCGTCGGATCCTGCAGCGCCGCGCCGGCTATGATCTGCATCGCTGCCATGGAGCGAGACAGCAGGTAGAAGCCCGCAACGGCTGCAAACGCGGGGACCACCTGGGCGAAAGAGAGCACGCAAAACAGACTCATCGCCGTCACGATCAGGAGCTCGCAAATGAGGGAAACGGTCCAGAGGACGAGTCCCTGGGAATTTGCGAACGGCACCAAAGGCAGCGCGCTGAGCAGCGCGAGGATCGAGGCGAGCATGGCGTAGCCGGCAAACTTTCCGAAAAAATAGGCGGAGCGCGGCGCCGGCAAGGAGAGCAGCAGCTCCGTGACCTTGTCGCTCAACTCCCGCACCATGCTCGTGATCACGAACACGGCCAGGATGAAAACGGCGGCAACTCTGAGCGGGGCGGCGAGCAACGCGGTCTGGATCTCTCGAGACTCCGTGATCGCCACTTGATTCAGAAATTGGGCGAGCCCGAACGCGATCACCACGACCACTACCGCGAGCCACACGAGGCGGTTGCGAACGGCCTCGAGCAGAGTAGCTCTCGCTAGCGAAGCGACAATGAACATGGAAAGCGTGAAGTACGGACTGAGTGCTGATAAGTCAAAGCTGGCACAATACGTGCCTGTGGAAGCGTAAGTCCACGGGGAGGGTTTGCGCAAGTCGGCATGAGGTCTCCCCGATTTGCCTACCACAAACTCGGGAGAGGATACATGCATCGCGGGCCCTTGAGCGCACTGCCTTTCTCGGATCCCGATCTCAGATGACCCAGGGTATGGCGACGACTGCCGCGCTCCAGGTTTCCCAGCTGTTCATCGCGAGGTCATGGCGAGGGCTGTTTCTCGTCATGCTGGTGTCCCTGCATCTTGCCGCGATGTGGGGCGCGGAGGATTTCTGGGCGCGCGGTTTGATGCTCGTGCACTTCGGGCTTTTCATTCTCTGGCAGCCCTTCATGCGGGGCGAACATCGCCTGACCTCGGCGCAGGCTGCGGCGATCGTCGCGATTGCGCTTTGCACACTCTATTTCCTCAACTGGTGGTTGCTTGCCCTTTGGGTGAGTGTCCTGGCGGGAATTGTGGGCGGCAAGGTGTTCCTTTTCCAGGCGCGCTGGCTGCGGCGCTTCTATCTCGTGGTGCTGCTGTACCTCGTTGCGCTGCTGCTCATCTGGATCGTTCCGAACACCTTTATTCGCGTGCCCCTGCCCAACGAGGTCGAATTGCTCGCGCAATACGGTTTGCCAGTACTGTTCCTCGTGATGGTGGCGATTCCCGCCGAGACGGACTCTGCCGAGACCCCACAGGTCGTCGATTTTTTCTATGCCGCGATGATCGTGCTGCTGCTGATCGCGCTCGCGCTGGGCAGCTTTGCATTCATGACGGTAGGCAAGATCGACTACATCATGGCTCTTTCCTACAGCATGCTGATCATAGCGGGCGTGCTGCTGCTACTTTCGTTTGCCTGGAACCCGCGCGCCGGATTTGGCGGGCTTTCCGTATATTTCTCGCGCTACCTGCTGTCGATAGGCCTGCCGTTCGAGCGCTGGCTGTATTTCCTGGCCGAGCTGTCGCAGCTCGAGACCAAGCCCGAGCGCTTCATGAAGGAGGCCTGTGTAGGCCTCGGGCGCCTGCCCTGGGTGTCCGGCGGCTTCTGGCACACGGCGGGCGAATCGGGCGACTTCGGCAAGGTTTCCAAGAACTCCGTCGAATTCACCAACCAGGAAATCCACTTGCGGGTTTTCACCAAGCTGCCCTTGAGCCCCTCGCTGGTTTGGCATTTTCAACTGCTCGGACAGCTGCTCGGCGAGTTCTATGTCGCCAAGCAACGCGAGCAGAAGCTTCAGCAGCAGACCTATGTGCAGGCCGTTCATGAAACCGGCGCGCGCATGACGCACGACGTGAAAAACCTTTTGCAGTCTCTCAACGTTCTGTGCGCGGCCGCGGAGCGCGACACGGCGCCCGATGCGGGCGGCGAATTGTCCTCGCTCATGCGCCGTCAGCTTCCCGCGATTACGCAGCGCCTGCAGCAGACGCTCGACAAGCTGCAAAAGCCCGATGCGAGCAACGGTCGTTTCATCAAGGCCGATACGTGGTGGGAGGGCCTGCAACGCAGCTATGCCGGTCGCGGGGTCGAATTCTCCCGCGAGGGGCTGGGGGACTCCGTGATGCTCCCGAAGGAGCTCTTCGACTCCGCGGGCGACAATCTGCTCCAGAATGCGCTGCGAAAGCGCAGGCTCGATGAATCCGTCGCCGTACGCGCGACGTTCCGCTGCAACGACACCATCGAGTTTTCCGTGTGCGACAGCGGCGCTCCCGTTGCCGCGGAAGTGCTGCGAGGACTGATGAGGGGCCCCGTGCCCTCTGAAACCGGATTTGGCATCGGCCTGTACCAGACCAGCCGGCTCGCCGAGATTTCGGGATTCTCGCTGCAACTGCGCGACAACGAGAGCGGCCGGGTGTGCTTCAGCCTGCGCGGAGAAGTGCGCCGCGGCGCGCGCGGGCAATGATCGAG
>Ga0209488_10002576_pt1 | contig 14815 bp, 16 predicted proteins | sample Rivendell_Oct201_8_FD_188349 | JGI IMG/M metagenome (GOLD analysis project Ga0209488, IMG submission 188349) | Vadose zone soil microbial communities from the Eel River Critical Zone Observatory, Northern California, USA -... | ecosystem: Environmental > Terrestrial > Soil > Vadose zone >... | reverse complement strand
CTAGGAGCCTGTCCTTGTAATGGGGTTTTGCTCGACGATGAAGTGCGAGTCAGATTCACTGCGTTTCATGAGCAAGACCTTTCGTCCATGGGACATTGAGCAACGATGGCTGCTGCCACCGTCGGTTCACGAACTGGTTCCGGCCGGTCACGTGGCGCATTTCGTCCGTGACACGGTGCGGGAAGACCTTGATCTGAGCCCGATCTTTTCGGCCTATACGGAGGCGCGCGGCTATCCGCCCTACCATCCGACCATGATGGTGGCGCTGCTGCTCTATGCGTACAGCCGTGGCGTCTATTCCTCGCGCAAGATCGAGCAGGCCTGTGAGGAGCGGGTCGACTTCATGGCAGTGACGGCGATGAACCGGCCGGACTTCCGCACGATCGCGACGTTCCGGCGACGGCATCTGAAGGCATTGGGCGACCTGTTCGTGCAGGTGCTCAAGCTGTGCCGGGCAGCGGGGCTTGTGAAACTTGGCCACGTGTCGCTCGACGGCACCAAGGTTCGTGCCAACGCCAGCGTGCACAAGGCAATGTCCTATGGGCGCATGCACGAGGCCGAGAAGAAGCTCGCGGCCGAAGTCGCTGCTTGGTTTGCCCAGGCCGAGGCGACCGATGCGGCGGAAGATCGTAAGCACGGCCCCGAGCGACGCGGCGACGAGATGCCCGATTGGGTGGCCAACAAGATGGCTCGCCTGGAACGCATCCGCGCCGCCAAGGCGGTCTTGGAAGCGGAAGCCAAGGCGCCGCCGCCCGATCCTGACGACGATGGACCCGGGCCATCCTCGGGTATGACGGGCAGGACGACCCCGCCGCCACGCGGGCCCGACGGAGGACCGCCGGATCGCGCGCAGCGCAACTTCACCGATCCGGACAGCCGCATCCAGCCGGTCAAGCCCGGTGTGATTGCGGGCTACAACGCTCAAATCGCGGTCGATGGAGCACATCAGATCATCATCGCCCAGCGCTTGCAGACCAGCCCGGCCGATGCACGCAGCCTCAAGCCACTGCTGAGCGCGGCACGCACCGTGCTTCGCGCCAATCCCGAAGAAGTGTCCGCCGACGCAGGTTTCTGCTCGGAAGCCAATCTGGCTCATCTGGCCCGTCGCAGGATCAATGGCTTCGTCGCCACCGGCCGGCCCCGGCACGATAACCCAAGCAGCGGCGGCAAACGGTGGCGCCCCGGCTCGCGTGTTGCCGCCATGGCCACCAAGCTCAAACGGGCTGGCCGGCGCAGCCGCTATCGCTTGCGCAAACAGATCGTCGAGCCCGTCTTTGGTCAGATCAAGCACGCCAGAGGCTTCCGACAATTTTTGCTGCGTGGTCTCGACAAGGTCAGAGGCGAGTGGGCGATGATCTGCGCCGCCCACAACCTCCTCAAACTCGCACATGCAACGGGGTGAGCCCATGCCTCACACTTGCAATGTCAACCCACGCGTTCAAAAATCAACCTGCCCGTCCGTTACAAGGACAGGCTCCTAGCACATTGGCTCGGGGGCGCCAAGCGGTAGAGCAGGAGGCCGCATAGCTGCCCAACATCTAGGGGGCCAGCTGGGGGGCGGGTGGCAAGCGCCCCTGCCGCAGCGAGGCCTTACCCCTCCAGTTCGTACGGCACCTGCGTCGGGCCGTAGCCTTCAGTCCGGGTGTTGGTCTTGGGATCGTAGCGGCCCTGCAGCACTGTGCCCTGCCCCAGCTTCTGGCTGCGCACGATGATGGCGACCGAGCGGGTCGGGCCACCCTGCTCGGCATGGATCGCATGCGGGGGCACCAGGTCGACCTTGCCCTGCGAGCCGGTGGTGGCGGAGGCAAGCTTGATCTCGGCGTAGCCGGCACGGCCGCCGTCGTCGAGACGATCGTAGCGCTCGAGGCTCTCGGTGCCGTCGAGCATGCCGTAGAGCACCCAGGCATCGGCATGGTCGTGCACGCTGCCGGTGCGGCCGGGCATGCGGACCACCGCGTTGATCACGAAGTGATGGTCAGGATCGACGTAGAGCAACAGGTTCTTGTGGCCTTCGGTCGAGGGCCAGTTGGCCGAATGTGCCTTCAGGCTCGGCTCCATCACGAAGCTCTCGAGCACAAGTTTCGCGCGCTCCATGCGGCAGCCGTTCTCGCTCTCGGCGGCCCAGATCGAGCGCAGATCGCCGATGAACTTGTCCAGGACCGGAAGTCGCGTAGCCATGATGTCTCCTACTCGTAGATCGGCTCGCCCTCGACGGTGCAGCGGCGCAGCAGGCGGCGTTCCTCCTTTGGGAAGTCCGTGCGCGCATGAATGGTGCAGCGATTATCCCACATCAGGAAATCGCCGAGCTTCCAGACATGCTCGAAGATGAACTCGCGTCGCTCGCCGATGTCATAGAGCTCGCTCAGGATCGCATCACTTTCTTGCTGGCTCACGCCCTCGATGCGCGTCGTCATCAACCGGTCGACGAACAGCGTTTTGCGGCCAGTGTCGGGATGCGTGATGAACACCGGGTGGTAGTAGTGCGGGATATCCCTGATGTCGCCTGAGTGCCCCGCCTGCTTCGCGCGATTGTATTCGTGAATGTGCAGCGCCTTCTTGCCGCGCAGCGTCTCCTTGAGTGCTGCCGGCACCGCCTCATAAGCCTTGTACATGTTGGAGAACATGGTGTTGCCGCCGGTCGACGGCAGCTCGAGCGCATAGAGGAACGTGTACCTGTAAGGCTTGGCTGAATAGCCCGAGTCGATGTGGAACCAGAACTCGCCCTCGCCGAAGGCGCCGATCGGCACGCCGTCGACCTTGATGTTGCTCACGAGGAGGACCTTCTCATGGTCCTGGGCAATGCCTTCGGCACGACTGCGCAGCGGCTCCGGCGCCTTCTTGCGGCTGCCGAGATCGCCAAAATAGGCTGCAAAGCGCAGCTGGTCGTCCTGGCTGACCTCTTGGCCGCGAAACACCAGCACGAGATGCTTGGCCCAGGCATCCTTGATCGCGTTCACCTGCGCCTCGGTGAGCGGCCGGGTCAGATCGACGCCACGAATTTCGGCGCCGCAGGCCGGCGAGAACGGCCTTACCTCGATGTCGAGAACATCCTGCATTGGCGCTACCTCCCGGACGACTTTGTGCGCTCTACCTATCACAGGAGTTGCGGCGGTACCAATTGGTGGCCAAACATATACGAGCATCACAATTGGCGGTTGCCGAGCGGCCGCGCCCGGCGTCTAATAACCAAAACAAGTTTCACAGGGAGGACACGCAGATGATGAACCGTCGCACGTTTTCGACTTTGCTCGCCGGCTCGGTGGCAGCCCCTGCTCTTTCATCCAACGTATGGGCACAAGCGGGACAGAAAATGGCGCTCTATAGCGGCGTGGGGACCGAATTCACCCACTACGAGGTCGATGTCGAAGGCGCGGCGCTGAAAAGGCAAGGCTCGGTGAAGCTTCCCGACGGCACGCAATATGCCTGGCCGCATCCGAGCCGGAAATTCCTGTACGTGACGTCGAGTTCCGGCGGCCCGGGAACGAGCGGCAACAGCCATCATGTGATGGCGTTCCGGATCGATCCGTCAGGCGCGCTCACGCCGCATGGCGAGCCGGTCGCGCTGGCGCATCGGCCGATCCACAACAGCGTCGATCGCTCGGGCAATTATCTGCTCATTGCCTACAACAGCCCGAGCAGCGTCACCGTTCATCACATCAAGGCGGACGGCATGATCGGCGAGGCGGTACCGCAAGCGGCCGGGCTCGATTGCGGTATCTATGCGCACCAGATCCTGGCCGCGCCGGGCAACCAGTCGGTGCTTCTCGTGACACGCGGCAACAATGCCACCCCCACGACGCCGGAGGATCCGGGCGGGCTGCGCGTGTTCGGCTTCAAGGACGGCCTCCTCACTCACAAAGCATCGATCGCCCCCGGCACCGGGCTTGGCTTCGGGCCGCGGCATCTCGATTTCCATCCGACGCAGCCGTGGGTGTTCGTGTCGATCGAGCGCCAGAACCAGATCTATGTCTATCGGCTGACGCCCGACGGCGGCCTCTCGCCGGAGCCTGTTTTCGTCAAGAGCTCGATCCTGGGAGCCGACAAGCACACCACCTCGGCGGGCCCGATCCATGTGCACCCCAACGGGCGCTTCGTCTATCTCACCAATCGCGCTGGCGTGACACCCACAGCCGCTCAGGAGCGGATCGAAGGCCGGCCCGTATTCAACTCGAATGATAGCTCGATCGCGGTCTACGCCGTCGACCAGCAGACCGGCGAGCCGACCTTGATCGAGACCGCCTATGCGGAAGGCGCGCACACGCGCACGTTCTCGTTTGACGCCAGTGGGCGCATCCTGGTGGCGGGAAGCCTGGTCCCGATCGCGGTGCGCCAAGGCGATAAGGTAAACGTCATTCCCGCCGCCCTCTCGGTGTTCCGGGTGGGAGACAACGGCAAGCTCACCTTCGTGCGCAAATATGACATCGACACCGGCAATCTCACCCAGTGGTGGAGCGGCATGGTGCCAATGGCGTGATGGTCATCAAAGGCGGGCAGCGACGTTGCTGCCCGCCGTAACGTCTCTACAAGCTCACGCCTTCTCGACAATCGCCCTGAGCTTCGCGAGACCCTTCTCGAACTGGCTGCCGACCATGCGGTCCATGTTGAAGACCGCGTCCATGACCTTGCCGATGAAGGGGCGCTCGCCGGTCATGGCCCAAGTCACGTCGGTGCTAACGTCGGTGCCCGGGCCATTCGGAGCCAGTGTGAACACGACCGTGTGGTGGCCCTCCATCGGCTTGAGCATGTCGAGCTTGAGCGCGACCCGCGATGGCGTCGCCACATCGATGATCTCGATACTGCCCTGACCCACCTTGCTGTTGCCGGTCCATTCATAGCGCGCGCCCTTGCCGCTCTCCGGACCGGTATAGGTGATCTTGATTTCAGGATCGGCCTCCGAGAACGGATTCCAGGTATTCATGCTGTGCATATTGTTGATGAGCGAAAAAATCTTGTCCGGCGAAGCGCTGATGCGCTGCGTCCGTTGCACCTGAAAGGTGTCAGGGAAGGTCGCCGCATAGACAAGCAGTGCAACGACCGCAAGCACGCCAACGCCAACCACAATGCCGATGATCTTAAGCATCTTCGTCTCCTTTCCAATATCGTGAAGAATTACTTGCGCCGTGTCAGCACCACGTGGGTCGCGCTCGCCGTCGGCACATGCTCGGTGCATTCGAAGCCAAGCCTGGTAAGATCGATGCCGCCGAGGAGATGCTCGCCCGAGCCGAGTAGCACCGGCGAGACCGCAAGGTGCATCTCGTCGATCAGTCCGGCATTGAGATATTCCCGGATGGTTGCAACACCGCCACCCAGGCGAATATCCTTGCCGCCGGCGGCCTCCAAGGCGCGCTTGCGCGCCGCCTCGATGCCATCAGTGATGAAGTGAAAGACGGTGCCGCCCGCCATGGTGATCGATGCACGCGGATGGTGGGTGAGCACGAAGACGGGAACGTGATAGGGCGGGTTGTCGCCCCACCAGCCTTTCCAGGCCTCGTCCGGCCAGGGTCCACGGATGGGCCCGAACATGTTGCGGCCCAGGATCCAGGCGCCGATATCGGCAAAGCTGCGCGCAGCAAAGTCCTCATCGGGGCCGGTCGTTCCACCATCCTTGCCCAACATGGCTTGAAATGTCCGGGTCGGGACGAACCACCGGTGCAGCGCCTCGCCGCCCACGCCCAGCGGGTTCTTGAGACTCTGTTCGGGCCCCGCGCCGTAGCCGTCGAGCGATATCGAAAAGCAATGGACGCGCACCTTGGGCATGACGTAAGCTTTCCAAATGAGTGTGCTTTGCTGATGGTCAGGCTGCCGGCATCGCGACAACCATCCACGACACGCCAAAGCGGTCGTCGAGCATGCCGAAGCTTGGTGAGAAGAAGGTCTTGCCGAGCGGCATCTTCACCGTTCCGCCCTTGCTGAGCCCATTGAAGGCACGCGCGGCCTCGGCTTCGTTCTTGACCTGGATCGACAGCCTGACGCCGCCAAACGCCGTCTTGTCGGCGCAATCCCCATCCGACGCCATGATCTCGGTTTCGCCGATCTTGAAGCACGAGTGCATGACTTTGTTGTCCCAGTTGGGCGGGACTTTGTCGGGCGGCGGCGGGTTTTCCTTGAAGCGCATGAGGGCAAGGACCTCCGCGCCAAGCTCGGCCTTGTAGAAATTGATTGCCTCTTCGCAGCGGCCGTTGAACATCAGATAGGGTTGCACTTTCATTGTCGTCTCCTGCGCACGCTGATTTGCAGAATGTGGTGAATGGCTCACGCCTGCACGAACGGCTTGAAGCCGCCCCAGAACATGCGTTTGGCGTCGAACGGCATCGTTGCCGGATTCATGTCGCCCATACGCGGATCCTTCATCGCCTTGGCATTGACCTCGTCGCGATGCGCCCGCGACTCGTAGGTGGCAATACCGACGAAGACGGTCTCGTCCGGTTTGAGGTCAACGCTTTGCGGAAAGGACGTGACTTTTCCGGACGGAGCATCGTCTGCCTCGACCTCGATGAACGTCAGCGCACCATGCTCGCGCCAGACCTTGCCGAACAGCTCGGCGTTTGCGCGATAGTTCTTGATGTTCTTGTTCGGGACCGGAACGACGAAGACGTCAACGTAGCTACCCATGACTACTCTCCTGTGTTGCAATGCTGGTGACAGAGTCGCTGGTGACAGATCGTGCCGCGCTATCACGCAGCGTACGCGGCCTTCAATCCTGCGATGTCGATCTTCTTCATCTGCATCATCGCCGCCATGACCCGTTGCGATTTGGCGGGGTCCTTGTCCTGGACGAGTTCGATCAGCGCATTGGGAACCACCTGCCAGGACAGCCCATACTTGTCCTTGAGCCAGCCGCATTGCACCTGCTGGCCGCCGGCTGAAAGCTTGTCCCAGTAGTGATCGACCTCGGCCTGGGTCTCGCAATGAACCACCAGCGAGATCGCCTCTGTGAACTTGAACATCGGACCACCATTGAGCGCGGTACACGACAGCCCGTCGAGTTCAAAGCCAACGGTCATGACGGTACCTTTGGGACCAGGTCCGCCTTCGCCATAACGCGAGGTCGAGAGGACCTTGGAATTGGGAAAGATCGAGACGTAGAACTTGGCTGCCTCTTCGGCTTGGCCATCGAACCACAGGAACGGGGTAATTCTTTGCTTGATCGGCATTTTGCTCGCTCTCCTTACAGAAACCCGAACTTGCCCCAAGGACGTAAAACGCGGCCGGGAGCCGACAGGTTCAGAATGTTTTTTTCAGGGATTTGTTTGTCGGGCGGCCGCGTCAGGGGCGCGCACCGCTTATGGTACCGGACGAGGTTCCGTGCCTGCCGCGGCCAGACGATCAATCTGGTGGCGGATATGGGCAGCTTCCGCCGGCGTGTTGGCAAGCGCGATGGCACGGTCGAAAGCAACCCGAGCCTCATCCGCACGCCCGAGCTTTTTCAGAAATGCCCCGCGTGCGCCGTGAAAATAGAAATATCCATTAAGCTTTTGTGACAAAGGCTCGATCATGGCGAGGGCGGCCTCGGGCCCGCGGCTCATCGAGACCGCTACCGCGCGATTGAGTGTGACGACTGGAGACGGCTGCATGCGCTCGAGTGTTCCATAAAGGAGCTCTATCTCGTTCCAATCAGTGTCCGCAAAGCGCGGCGCGCGCGCATGCAACGCGGCGATGGCGGCCTGAACCTGATAGGGGCCGGGCTGGCGATGGCGTAGCGCCTTGTCGACCAGCGCAAGACCTTCGGCGATCAGCTTGCCGTTCCAGCGTGCGCGATCCTGCTCCTCGAGCACGACCACCATTCCGTCGGCATCGAAGCGGGCATCCGCGCGCGCATGCTGCAGCAGCAGCAGCGCAGTCAGCGCCATGATCTCGGGCTCGGTGGGAAACAGCCCCAGCAGCAGACGGGAAAGCCTGATCGCCTCCTCGCACAGCGGCGCACGCGCGCCCTTCTCGGCCACATTGGTCGTGTAGCCCTCGTTGAACACGAGGTAGACCATCGCGGCGACGGCCGCGAGCCGCTCGGAGCGCTCGATCGGGCCCGGCGCCTCGAATGGCACTTGCCCGGCGCCGATGCGCGCCTTGGCGCGCGTGATGCGCTGTTCCATGGCGGCTTCGCTGACCAGGAACGCATTGGCGATCTGCCGCACCGAAAGCCCCGACACGATGCGCAGTGCGAGCGCGATCTGCTGCGTCGACGGCAGCTCTGGATGGCAGCACACGAACAACAGCCGCAGAATGTCGTCGCGATAGTCGGCCTCATCGACCCGGTCGGCCAGCTCCGCCTCGGCGTCGGACAGGTCCGAGATCAGCTCGTCGGGCGGCAGCGGCTGCAAGCGGCGCTGCCGGCGCACATGGTCGATTGCAGAGTTCTTGCCCACCATGATCAGCCAGGACGCCGCATCGCGCGGTGGGCCATTGGTGGGCCAGGCCTTGAGCGCGCGCAGGCAGGCCTCCTGATAGGCTTCCTCCGCGGTGTCGAGATCGCGGAAATAGCGCAGCAGGGCGGCCACCGCCTGCGGACGGGCGGCAGTCAGGACACTGCTGATCCAGCCGGTGTCGCTCACGCCGCGGCCTTTCCTGGAAAGAAGACGCCAACCGGCCTGATCTCATGGGCCCCACCCGGGTTGGCTGCGCCAAGCTCGCGCGCGATCTCGAGCACCTCGTCGAGCGACTGGCAGTCGACGATGTAGAAGCCCAGCAGCTGCTCCTTGGTCTCCGCGAACGGGCCGTCGATCACGATCGGCTGCTCGCGGTCTTTGCGCAGCGTGGTGGCGGCGGTGGTCGGCAACAGCCTTGCCACCGGTCCAAGCTTGCCCTGCCGGGAAAGCTTGTCCATGACCCCGCCAATCTTGGCCATGACGACATCATCCTGCTCTTTGGACCAGGCGCAGGTCACTTTTTCATCGTGGTAGCAAAGGATTGCGTACTGCATGCGGCACTCTCCTCATTGTAAGGACGTGCCAGTATGCCCGACCCCGACAGTGGGGTAAAAAAATATCGCAGGGCCACGAGGGCGAGTTCCGGGCCCCTTATTCGGACCCGCGCTCGCGGCCAAGCCGCGCCACAAGCTTCTGCAGTGCGAGCCGCTCGAGGTCCGAGCGCGTAGCGCTCGCAGGACCCGTCACACTCACCTCGGTGCCGGAGGCGGCGTGGATCGCCGCGACCTTCACATTGCGTCCAATGGCGGTGAACTCGAAATAGACCTCGCCGGGATTTAACACTTCCCTATTGGACATCCGCTTGGTCTCTCGATCGCAGCTTGCACTGCAGCAATTCCCCAGCATCCTACCAGGATTCAACAAGCCGTCACGTCACTGTTACAGAACACCCCAAAGGTGTGCTCCGTCGCCCGATCCCACTCGCGGGTCGCGTCGCGTCCAGGCGTTTTCCCCACATCGCCGCCCGTTTCACATGGAGGAGCCACATGGCTAATTTCACCATCAATACTGGCGTGACCGACACCACGCCGAAATCGGTCAACACCAACGATGTCGGCGCGATCGAGGCGGGCGGCACGCTGTCAGCGGCGACAGCGATCATCTGGACTGGCGGATCGAACGCCCCTGGGGTCGTCATCAACAATTCAGGCGCGATCAACGCCACGACGCGCGCCATCGACACGTCGGGGAACTTCTCGACCGGCAGCCTCACGGTCAACAACAATGCCGGCGCGACCATCACATCCTCGAACGATGCCTTCCGCATCAACACCAATGTCAGCAACGGTACGATTGCGCTCAACAATGCCGGTACCGTGACCTCGACCGCCGGACAGGCACTGGATTTTGCGACCATCACCGCGTCGACCGCCAACATCCAGATCACCAACACCGGCACCATTCGCTCGATCGGTGACGACGCCATCCGGCCGGGCGCTGGCCATATCGATATCGACAACAGCGGCCTCATTGCGTCCGACATCGCGCGCGCCATCAATCTCAACACCACCAACCTGGCCAATATCAGCTCCTTCGATCTGACCAATGCGGCCGGCGGCACCATCCAAAGTCCGGGCGACGCGATACGCATCACAGCAACGACGCTCAGCCCAACCGCGACCGGCACGTTCGCAATCGACAACGCCGGCACGATCAAATCGACCGGCACCGGCGCCAACAACGGCCAGGCGATCGACTTCAACGACCTCACCTCGCCGCTCGGCCACGTGACGATCACCAACGAGGCGACCGGGCTCATCCAGGCCGCCGATGCCGATGCAATCCGACCCGGCACCAACGCCACAATCAACAACTACGGTCAGATCGTCGCGCTCAACGGCACGCCGACCTCGACCGGCAATGACGGCATTGATTTCCAGGGCAACACCGGCGGCATCGTCAACAATTTCGCCGGTGGCTCGATCACCGGCGCCCGGCACGGCATCACCGGCAATGAGCCTATCACGGTCAACAACGAGGGCACCATCACCGGCCAGAGCGGTGCCGGCATCAACATGGACACTGCCGGCACCACCACCACGATCGTGAATAACTCCGGCACCATCATCGGCATCTCGGTCGAGGGCGTGCAATCTGGCGATGCGGTCGACGTCGATGGCCTCATTGCGCTCAACAATCACGGCTTGATCCAGGCGCTCGGCATTCGTACCGGCGGCCTGTCGGAAGGCGCCACCGTCGGCGGCGGCACGATCCACAACTACGCGGACGGAACGATCGTGAGCTCGCAACGCGCGATCACGGTCGATGGTGGCGGAAACACTGACGGCACCGCGAACCCGGCGTTTGCCGCTGCGACAATCCTCAACGAAGGGCTGATCCAGGGCGACAATGGCGAGGCAATCGTCATTCTCGGTACATTCGCAGACACGATCACGAACCTTGGTACCATCACCGGCAGCATTTCAACCGACGGCGGCGACGACGTCTTCAATCTCTACACCGGATCGAGCATTTCTGGCCTGATCGACGGCGGCGCCGGCACCGATACGATCGATCTGTTCGGCACCGGCCAGGGCCTATTGGGAAGCTTCGTCAATATCGAGGCCGTGAACCTCAACAGCGGCGACTGGACTCTGGAAAGCGAGGGCGTCAGCGAGGTCAACTTCGAGGCCGGCCCGCAGACGCTGCGGCTCGCCGCGAGCACGCTCGCGGACGGCGATTTCGACGGCACTATCGGCAATTTCGCGCTCGGCGACCTCATCGACCTTCAGGGCATCGGTCTCGCCACAACCGCAACGCTTGACGAGAACAACCTGTTGACCATCTCAGGTGGATCATCCGGGCCGATCACGCTGCAGCTCGATCCCAGCGAGGACTACACAGGACTGGGCTTCGCGCTGACACCGGACGGCAACGGCGGCACCACCATCACACTCGTGGCCGAGCCCGGACACGTGCTCAATGGCGGCAACGGCGACAACACGTTGACGGGCGCCGCCGGCAATGACGTGATCTCGGGCGGCAACGGCAACGACATCTTGAACGGTGGCCGCGGCCACGACACTCTCACCGGCGGCAATGGCAATGACGCGCTCGACGGTGGGATCGGCAACGATGATCTCTCCGGCGGCAATGGTGACGACGCGCTACTCGGCGGGCCGGGCAACGACTCGCTCAGTGGCGGCAACGGCAACGATCATCTCGCCGCCGGGTCCGGCAACGACCTCCTTTCCGGAGGCAATGGCGATGACTGGCTCGGCGGCGGCGCGGGCGACGACACGCTCACCGGCGGCAACGGCAGCGATACATTCGTTTTTGCCGCCGGTTTCGGGCACGACGCGGTGACGGACTTCCGCAGCGGCGACCACATCGCCTTCCAGAACGGAGTGTTTGATGACTTCCAATCGCTCTTGGCTGCAAGCCACCAGGTCGGCGCCGATGTCGTCATCACGCTCGATGCCGACAACGTGATTACGCTGCAGCACGTGCAGCTCGCAAACCTGCACGCCAGCGACTTCCTGTTCGCCTGATCATCAGGGATTCAGCGTCGTCATCAAGGTCACGCCTCGATGACGACGTAATTGTTCTCGACCCGGACCGGGAATGTCTCCGCGGTGTGCGGCCCTTCGACGAGCTCGGTGCCGGGCTTCACGCTGACCGGATATTGCCGCACCCGTATACGGGACGGATCGCACCAGGATTTGCCGGTGCGGATGTCGAACTCCCAGCCATGCCAGGGGCATTTCACCATCTCGCCCGGCCGCGAATAGCAGTACTCGCCGGGTTCCCTGGATTCCACGAGGCCGGTCTGAATGCCCTGCGCGAGGCTGCCGCCGCGATGCGGGCAACGATTGTTAAGGGCGAAGAAGTCGCCGGAGAGATTGAACACAACGATGGCGCGGCCGTTCACCTCGACAAGCTTGCGCGTGCCCGGCGGGATCTCGTCGACGCTGGCGACGACGTGGCCTGCCATCGGGATCAATCGAGCCGGTAGAGCGCGCGCGCGTTCTCGCTCAGGACCTTGCTGCGGCGCTCGTGATCGAGCGCCGGTGGTAGCGCCAGCAGCGGGTCGTCGAAATCCCAGTGCGGATAGTCGCTCGCGAACATGATGTGATCGAAGCCGACCCAGGTCATCGTCTCCATCAGATGGTCGGGCTCTTCGGCCTCCTCCATCGGCTGGGTCGAGACCCAGAAATGCTCGCGCAGATATTCCGACGGCGCGCGCTTGAGATGCGGCACTTCGGACTTGAGCGTCTTCCAGTGCTTGTCCATGCGCCAGCCGAGCGGCGGCATCCAGGCGAAACCCGCCTCGATCATTACGATCTTGAGGTCGGGGTAGCGCTCGAACACGCCTTCGAGAATGAGGCTCACGACCTGGGCCTGGCAGCAGGAGGCGTGCTCGGTCATGTCCTCGATATAGAACGAGGGCCAGCCGGTATTGCTCGCCGGCCGTCCGCTGGTGCCAAACACGTGGATGCCGACCGGCAGCCCCGCCTCGACCGCCGCCTCGTAGATCGGCCAGTAGCGGCGCTTGCCGAGAAGCTCGTTGGTGCGGCTCTTGAGCAGCACATGCGCGAAGCGCTTGTCGCCGGCGCGGCGGCGGATTTCGGCGCGCGACGCTTCCCCGTCCTCATAGGGCACGACGACCGACGCCAGCAGCCGCCCATCGCGCGCGTGCCAGCCGTCGAGCTGAAACTCGTTGGCCGCCACCGCCATCGCGGCGCTGAACTCGTCGTTCTGGTCGCCCTGCCCGGTCGGCGACAGCGGATTCATGATGGCGTATTCGATCGGATAGCGATCGAGATACTGCTGCTTCATGAAGTTGAGGTCGCTCGCCGGCAATCCGCCGCCGGGCGGCCAGCTGTCGCGGCGCGAGGCGAACGGCTGGCTCTTCGGATAGGGGAAGCCCTTGAGGAAGCCCTGGCGCGTGCGCGCCCCGAAGGTCTTGTAGTGGTCCCACCAGCGCTTGGCGAGGTAGGGCAGCAGGTCCTCCATCCCGCTCTTGGGATGGATATCAACATCGGTGATCTTCAGGCGGATCTTCTGGCTGACGTCCGGCTGTCGCAGCTCGATGTTCATGACACGGCCTCCTTGAGGCGCGGATAGGTCGCGAGCGGATTCTCGACCAGTATCTTCCGTGCGAGGCTGGCCGGCAAGCCGGGCGGCATGGCGCTTTCGCCATCAAACTGCCAGTGCGGGAAATCCGAGGCATAAAGCAGAAGCTCATCGGAACGCAGCTGATCGATGATGCGCTCGATGGTGTCCACATCGTCTGGCGCGTCGAACGGCGTGATGGTCAACCGCACATGGTCGCGCACGATCTCGGCCGGCGAGCGGTCGACCCAGGGAACCTCCGAGCGCACGCCGCGCCAGAATTTCGAGATCCGCCACAAGAAGCCCGGCAGCCAGGTCACGCCCGATTCGATCAGCACCACCTTGAGGCCGGGGAACTTGGCGAACGCTCCTTCGCTGATGAGACTCGTGAGCTGGGACTGGAACGCCTGCGCGTAGGCCACATAGTCCTCGAGATAGAAGGTCGGCCAGCCCAGCGAGGTCAGCGAATGGCGGTAGGTCGAGCCAGCATGAATGCCGATCGGCAGGCTGTGGCGCTCGGCGGCCGCATAGATCGGCCACCAATGCCGGCGGCCGAGCGGAGATTCCTGCATCGCGAGCAGCACCACCTGCACGAACCGCTTGTCCTTGGCGCAGCGCTCGATCTCGGAGACCGCGAACTCGACGTTTTGCGTGGGCACCACGATCGAGGCGCGCAGCCGCGGGTCGCGGTCGAGCCATTCCTTGGCGATCCAATCATTGACTGCGCGCGCGACCGCGAGCGCCATGTCCTCACTGAAGATCAGCTCGACGCCATAGAGGCAGTTGCAGATCGCAGTCTGGGCCTTGAGGCGATCGAACACTTGCGCGGAGAGCCGCGTGACGTCCGTCGCCGGATGGTCGTTGCCCTTGAAGTCTGCACGCACGCTGAGGGGCACGTGGGGCGGATAGGCGTTGGATTCAAAACCCGGAATGCCGCGCTCCGTGAACGAGTCACGCCAGTAGGGTTCCAGATACGGGAACAGCGCCTTCAGGTTCGGCACCTGCGGGTGCACATCGCAGTCGATGGCGGCAGCGGTCAAATCTCATCCTCCGAGGGCGCCAAGCTCTGCCACGAGATAATTCCAATCCCGACCTAAAGGAAAGGCCCCGGCAGCAGCCGAGGCCAATCTGTCAAGCCGGCCTTTACGATCCTTTACGTCGCCTTCCCTTTACGCCTTCCTGGGCCAGAGCACGCCCTGGTAGCCGCGCGGCACAGTGCCGATGCCCTTGTAGATGAACTTCTGCACGCGCTTACCCTCGTAGGTCTCGGTCGTGTAGATGTTGCCCTTGGAGTCCGACGCGAGGCTGTGCACGCCGTAGAACTGGCCGGGCTGTCG
>Ga0209488_10002575_pt1 | contig 14821 bp, 16 predicted proteins | sample Rivendell_Oct201_8_FD_188349 | JGI IMG/M metagenome (GOLD analysis project Ga0209488, IMG submission 188349) | Vadose zone soil microbial communities from the Eel River Critical Zone Observatory, Northern California, USA -... | ecosystem: Environmental > Terrestrial > Soil > Vadose zone >... | reverse complement strand
GCGCGGCCCGTAGCGGTCGACGAACCAGCCCTCGATCGGAACCAGCCATGTCTCGGTGAAGACGAAGACCGTGAACGCGACCTGGATCGCGGCGGGACTCCAGCCATGCTGGAGGTTTATCGGGTTGACGAACAGCGTCCAACCGTATTGCAGGTTGGCGATCATCGACATGCAAATGATGCCAAAGAGGAGCTGGCGCCACCGGTTAGGTGCGGTCACCAGTCCTACAACCCTCGATTCCGACATCTCCGCGGCCTTCCTTGATGAATTGCAAGCGTTGCCAAGCGATCGCCAAGGTGCGTAACGCCACTTCTTTGAGCAATTTCGACGTTGCTCGATGGTCGGTTACACCCCGGGTTTTTTTTCGGTCGCTGGATTCGAAATCCGCTCATTTGCTATTTCGTATCTGATATTGTTTGGTGCTGCGGCGCCGCGTCGCCATCTGACCGGCCCGTGTGCCAGAGACCAGAATAGTCAAGTCGGAGATCGCTCGTCTCCGCCGACGAGGCAGGACCCCGTGCTTTAGATTGGCTCGCCGGCTCCCATCTGATGACATGATGTGTATTAGCTAATACCAAGTCCCATTGATCAGAACCGCTGTGTCCAATCGCGCAATCCGATTGACATGATTGTCCACGGTTGGTCGACGAGGTTGTTCCAGGCAAAGCAGCAGTGTTCGAGGATGTCGGCGTAGGAGCGGAAGACGCGGTTGGAGAGCCAGTTGTCGCGGATGAACTGCCAGACATTCTCGACCGGGTTGAGTTCAGGGCATTTGGGCGGCAGCGGGAGGAGGGTGATGTTCGGCGGCACGATGAGCTTGTCGGACAGGTGCCATCCGGCCTGGTCGAGGAGGAGCACGGCGTGTGCCCCCGACGCCACCGCCATCGCGATCTCGGCCAGATGCAGGTTTCATCGCCGCGATGTTGCAGCGGGGCAGGACGAGGGCTGCGCCCTTACCGTCCTTGGGACAGATGGCGCCAAAGATATAGGTCGAGGCAGTGCGTTGATCGTGCGGGGCCGAGGGTCGCGAACCGCGCCTGGCCCAGCGCCGAGTGATCTTGTTCTTTTGTCCGACACGGGCCTCGTCGGCAAACCAGATCTCTATCGCGGCCGGATCGATCTCTTTGTCGCGCTCGAGCTGGTCCACAACCTCGGGGAAGCTTATGAGATGGCCCGCCCCTCTCTTCCGATAGCGTAGGCTGGCGGCGGCAACAGAGGGAAGGACCATGCCAATGAAGATCGCGGTTCTCGGGATCGACCTGGGTAAGAACAGCTGCAGCGTCGTTGGACTGGATGAGGTTGGGGCCGTGATCAAGCGGCGTCGCATGCATCATCGCTTTCACCCGGTCCTTGCCAGCATGCGTGGTCGCGATGGAAGCCTGCTGCGGTGCGCACCATCTCGGCCGAGTGCTGAGATCGCAGGGACACACGGTGCGGCTGATGTCTCCGGAGTACGTTCGCCCCTACGTCAAGGCCCAGAAGAACGACGATCGAGATGCCGAAGCAATCGCCGAAGCAGCGACTCGCCCAACGATGCGCTTTGTCGAGCTGAAGAGTGAGGAGCAGCTCGACATGCAGACCTTGCACCGAGCCCGCGATCGGCTGGTGGGCGAACGGACAGCGCTGATCAATCAGCTGCGCGCCATCCTACTGGAGCGCGGCAGTACCGTTCCGCAGGGACGCCGCAGGCTGGAGCAGTACCTCGCAACAATGTCGGATCCGGAGGGCGACGCCTCGCTCAGCCCGCGAATGCATCGGTTGATTGAAGACATGCGCGCGGAATGGCTCGACTGGACCGACGGATTGCCGCGTTCGACAACGAGTTTGCCGCCCGCGCCCGCAACGACGCGGACGCGCGGCGCCTCGCGACCATCCCCGGCATCGGTATGCTGAACGCAACGGCGTTGGTGGCCGCCGTCGGCAATGGCCAGACCTTCGCCCGCGGCCGCGTCTCGCGGCTTGGCTCGGGCTGGTACCGCGACAGGTTACCACCGGCGGAAAGGCGCGTCTGGTCGGCATCACCAAGCGAGGCAACAAATATTTGCGCAAGCTGATCATCCACGGCGCGCGATCCGCTTTGCCGGTACTGGCAAGCAATGCCACACCTCTGGGAGAGTGGCTGCGTGCACTGATAAAGCGCGTACACAAGAATGCTGCTGTGGTTGCCCTGGCCAACAAACTGGCTCGGATCGCGTGGGCCGTTCTGCGGCGGGGAGAAGAGTTTGACGCCGCGGCCGTCCGGGCAGCGGTGTAGCGGAGATCGGCCGAAACCGCGGCAAGGGAATGCCGCGCGGCCACTAATGTCTGCTGGTGGTGGAAGCGAGATGGCCTGACAGTCGAACCGGCGTTCTGCACACCTGATTCAAAAAATGGCGCTCCAATGCCGTGAAGCTTATGAGGACCAGGACGCGCGGATCTCCATCTTGGCCGGGGGCAATACCCACAGAGGCCGGATACGTTGACGCGGACTGCTCAGATCGGATTGCAGAAATCGCTTGCGGACGGGGCGGGCCATACGTTTTTTAAAATCCTCAATGGCGCCGTCGGCTTGGGCATGATGACGCGGGCGGGCGGACAGCTTGCGGTAGCCCATGGCACGCAGTTCCCGGCTCAAGGTCTGCTTGGCGATGCCGACCCAGAATTCCTCCCAGATCCACTGGCATAGATCGACCAGCCGCCATCGCACGACGCCATCAACCGCCGGGGTCGGACCGCTTTCGATCACCGTCTTCAGCGCGGCGCGATGTGCGTCGTTCAGCTTCGGTGGTTGGCCGGGCGCCTTGCGGTCGATCAGCCCGTCAGGACCATGGGCATTGAACTTGATCACCCAATCCCGAACGTCACCCCGCCGATCGCGGCTGCCTCGGTCCGCCTCGCCCCGTCATAGACGGCGGCCAGGGCCAGAAGCCGGCGCGTCTGCGCCGCATTCTTTGTACCCCTTGCAATGGCGCGCAGGCGCGGCGCATCAAAATCAGCCCGGAGCGGGATCGGCATGACGAACCTCCTTCGTTCGCCACCCTTGAATCAGATTTGCGCCGTTCCGGGAATCCCCCAGCGAGTCACGCTCTCAGAGACCTAGTATAAAACTTGGTCTGACAGACCAAGTCTTAGCTAATACAATTGATGCGTAAGCTCGTCAAGAAACAAGGCTTTAAGCCGAAATTGCTAACGACCGACAAGCTCGGCTCTTACGGACAGTCTTCCGGCACCTCCGATTGACCTGCCCTCATGAGCAGGGACTGCGGAGGAACAATCGGGCCGAGAACTCGCACCAGGTGGTGCGACGACGCGAGCGCAAAATGCAACGGCTCAACTCAGCTCGATTCGCCCGGCGCTTCCTCAGCGTTCATGCCGCTGTCTACAACACGTTCAATCTTCAACGCCACTTCGTCTCCCGGTCACGCTGCGGACCTTCCGAGCCGAAGCGGCGGCGCAGTGGCAAAATGCCGTCGCAGCAGCATAAACCTCATTTGACCCCGCCCCCTCTCGGTTCGTCGGATCGGCACGACGCGGCACGCTGCGGCGACGACATTCAGGCCAGAGCTGGACGATGCATTTCGCTTTGATGGCGACCAACAGGCCGCCACGCGCAGTTCAAACGCAGCAGAGGAACATCCTCCGGGCTCCGGCAGCCCCAAGTCACCAACGGATCAGACGCGGCAGCGTAAATCGAGCGAACAGCGTGACGCCACCGCAGCCGAGCGAATACCAGACCGCGACATAGAGTGGATCGTCAAAGCGGCAGGCGAACACGAAGACGAAGGCCCCCCATGCCGCAGCTGCCAAACCCGCGGCCAATGCCGTTCCGGCGTGATCCGTCGGCGCGCCGCGCCGCATCAGCAAACCAAGGCCTATGACTGCTGGTACTGAAAGAACCACCATCTCACAGAGACATTCCAGGCCGTTGGCCCAATCGAGGCGGCTTATCAGGGTCGAAAACCCACTGCGCGACGCGTCGACGAGCCATCCGCTCGCCAAACACACGGCGATCAGCGCCACAATCCAGCGCAGGCTCCGGCGTGGCGAGCGTGCCGGATCGAGTGACATGATTGCGACAGTGCCGCTGACGAGTCCGATGAGGCCGAGGCTCGTGAGCTTCCACCAGAATGAAGGGAGGTGCATCGCCATCGGCATGTCGGACCGCGTCATGCCCATGACGAGAAACAGGCCAAGCTCGACAGCGCACAGCAGAACTATGGCAAGCGCGTCGCTCCAGGCTGTCCGGCGACGCACCGGTTTCAGCTCGTTGGTAAGGCGGTCAATGAGTAGGTCAGTCTGCATTGGTCTCGCTCCGGACGAGTGAAGTCAATCGTTTAAGGCCTCGGTGGATGTTCACCTTGACGAGCGAAGCGGATTGACCGGTGGCTTTGGATGCTTCTTCAATGCTGAGCCCCTGCAGTTTGACGAGATGGATCACTTGAGATTGTGCCGGCTTGAGCGTCGCCAGCAACCGTTCGAGAGACCTGGCACTCATAATGGCCTCTTCGTGGTCAGGGGCGGGGATGTCGTCGTCCAGCGCCTCCGTCGGCTTCGTCTTCAAGGACCGCAGCGCATCGATCCACTTGTAGCGTGCTATCGCCGCGAGCCAGGCGCCAAACGGGCGGGCGGGATCGTAGGTGTGCCGCTTCCCATGGATCGCGATGAGGGTATCTTGGATCGCGTCATCGATCATCGCCGGTGGCAATCGCCGCTCATAATAGCGTCGCAACCAGGCGGCCACTTCGGAGAGGAGGCGATGATAGCTTGATGCATCGCCCCCCTGAGCCGCGACCATCATCGCGTCCCACGCGCGGTTATCCGCGAAGGAGCCCTGAGCACTCAGCCGCTGCACCACGGCGCTGAATCCCCGAGGCCGCAATGCCACCGCCGCGCTCTGCAAGTCCCGCTCCTTTCCTCCGGATGCAAGGAGTTCGGACGGGGCGCCGATTTGGTTACATGATGCGCAGGAATATCGGAGTTGCCGCACGCGCCGATGGCGTATCGCGCGTCTGGGCTTCCTGCTTCCATCCAGCTCCGAATGCTCCGGCATTTGCCCAGATGTGCCGGCAAAGTGTGCCATTGCATCGTTGCGGCCTCAGGTTTGGGTCCGTTACTTGGTCAAAGGTTTGTATCGAGCCGACCTACCCTCGGAGCGCAACTGCTCGACCATATTTCGCGAAGTCCTAGCCAGACCCGCGGCCGGCCAATACTTTTACGAAGCACTCCCGGAAAATCGGCCCGCATTTTGGCCTGACATCGCGTAAATACGCCTCCGGGAGATCGACCACAACACGCGATCACCAAGTCCAGCGACGGCGCGGCGCGCAAAGCGCGGGTGCAAGCCGCATTTGGCTGGCTCACCCGCGACCAGCGTTGGTCGCGCTGAAATCCTGGGGCATGGTCGGCGCCAAGCGGCGCGTGCTGCACCGCGCGATCGTCGCTGTCGCCCGCAAGTTCGCCATCATCCTGCATCTATGGATTGACGGCACAACGTTCAACTGGTCACACGAAGAGGTGGCCGCGGCATGAGCGTCTCGCGTTGACCGCATGTGTTCCCCGCTGCGGAACGACGTCCCGCGAGGACGCGGTTAGGATGTCCTCGGACAAAACGCTTGCACTCCTATTCGCCAGGAACAAAGTGCGCTAGATAAATTGCAGTGCCGGCTTCGAATTCTATCTTGAGGCGGCCCCGATCGACCTCGTAGAGAAGCACGAGCGTCGCGGCAGTAGCGAAGAGGCCGAGGAAAAGAGGCCAATTGACGGGCAAACCGCGATTAGAGGAGCACTTGTCGAGCAAGCGGGGGCGGGTGGGTTTCGCCCCAAAGCCCTCGACGAAAACGATCAGCTCGGTCAGCTCCGGTGGGATTCCTCGGAAGTGCCCTTGCCCTCCTGACCTCGACGAGGCAGCGCTCGATTGAATTCTGGATCCCCTTCCACACGTTGTGCGACCGACTTTGAAGCCGTCTTCCAGCGACAATTGAGTCTCTGGCGGCAGGCTGACGTCGGCGATTTCGTCGGCCTGAACATGCTCAACACGCGCGTAGACGGGTGAGCTCTGGCCTGAACGTCGTTGCTGCGGCATACCCGCGTCGTGCCGATCCGAAGAATCCAGGCGAGCGAAATGCACGACCTCACGCCCGGCTTGCCAAAAAAAGCCCAACCCCCATCGAGCTGCCGTCGATCGCGGGAAAGAAGCGCGAACTGAAACCGATCGCGGTCTATGCGCTGTAACCAATCGTCGACTTGGCCCGAAAAGTCGGACTGTGCAGCCACACGGCACACAAACCGACGACAACCAAAGTGAGCGATATGTCAGTACGAATGAAAGCGTCCGCGGCGCTCCTAGCCGGGTGCCGTTACGGCAGCGCTGGGCTCGGCCGCATTAGCCCTACGCCCGACCCTCAGACTACGGTGGTCACTTGCCAACACACCCACTCTGATTTCCACCAGTCCGAGCGACGCAACCGCACGGATCCGGGGAGCAAGGAATTTTCGATGAAATCATTGCTTTCTGTGATGGCGATACTGGCAGTTGGGGCCGGTGCCGCGATCGGCCCGAGCCCGATGTCGAGCGCATTCGCGGCGGTGCGGGACACCGTCACTTCCAGCCAACCGCCCCATTACGAGTGGCGGGACGGTTACGAACATGGCAAGTGGCATAGTCACTGGGTGCTGGTCAAGTAAAGCGCGGCTGATCGCGTATGTAAATTACTGAGCTATCTTAACGAGAAGGTTGATTGGATATGAAAATAACGAGCTACATCCAGAGATGGTCGCCAACGTGGCGCGACCTTCCCATCGATCTGATCAGCAGACCTACGATCGCGCGCTGGGCCCCGATCCCACTGCGACTGATCGTCGGGTACGGCTTCATGGAGCATGGCTTCGCCAAGGTGGCCCGGGGTCTGGATGCGTTCCCCGCAATTTTGCAGGCACTTGGCGTGCCCGCACCGCATCTCATGGGCTGGCTCACGATCTTCGTTGAGATATTTGGCGGCTTGGCGGTACTTTTGGGCGCGCTGGTACCGCTGGCCAGCATACCGATGGCGGCGGTTCTCCTGGTTGCCATGATTACCGTGCATCTGCCCTACGGGTTCAGTTCGATAAAGCTCCAGGCTGTGACGGCTGCCGGCGCGCAGTTCGGGCCGCCAGGTTATGAAACCGATCTGCTTTACCTCGCCTGCCTCGCGGCCCTTGTCTTGGGTGGTTCGGGACCGTTATCGATCGACGGTCTTATGGCAAAGCGCAGAGAAGTCGCGCCCTGATCGTTAGGGTCGCGATTTTATGTTCGCTTCAGATGGCCCCGTCGGGCCGCCGTTTCCCGCCCGACCGTCGCCCAGCAGCACGCCAGCCGTGCCAACCTCCCGCAACGCCCGCGAAGGAGGCGGCCATGTTGATAACTGATCCGTCACTCGAATTGGAAATGCAACACGCCGGGCCTAACGATGGCGGGGGCGCCGGCGTGCGTCGGCCGGAGGGATGGCGAGAAGCGACAGCGCCGCGGCGAACACCTCGGCGTCATGCCCAAGCTGCACCCGTGACGATGGTAGGAAATCTGCGAAGTGAGTACCGACAGCCTTCGTTCGGCCAGTGTCAGAACGAGGGCCGCAAGCCGGTCCGCTCGTTCCGCTCACTTTTAACCAGCCTTCTGTCGTCGGCTCGGCTTCTGGGAACGGTCTTGGCATTGTGCATCCGCATTGGCGATTGCTTGCCACAGCGCCGAACCCTATCGGATCCAGCGACGCTCGGCGACCATACACTGCGCGACATTGGCCTCGACCGGATGCACCTTCTCTATGGGCATCACCGCATCCTCTTCCAAAACGACGTCCGACAGGCGGTGTGCGATCAACGAGGTAGCCATCCCGGCGATGTCGCGCCAATGCGGTTGTGGCGGTGGGACAGCGAAGGTGAGGTGATGCTGAATCTGTCAAACAACGCGAAGGCGGTGAGGCGTTGCAGCAGATGAAATTCTACCGCGGTGACGTCCTGCGGGCACGGCTGGCGGCGTGGCTGGACGTCGGCCGGGCGGCGCTGCGGGTGGCAGCCCCGGTTGTCGATCTTCTGATCCGCCTGTTCTTGGCGAAGGCGTTCTTTATGCCGGGAATGTTCCCTGGCAGCAGTGTTGCCGATTTCCGCAGCGCCTGGCCGATAATCATCGCCCAGATAATGGGACCGGTGTTGCTGGCCGTAGGGTTTTGGGTCAGGCCGGTTGCGTTGCTAATGCTCGTCCTGACTCTACTGGCGCAGGCCTCCGGAGCGCCGCAGGACGAGCATCTGTTCTGGGCCGCTCTGTTTGGCTGGTACGTCGTGCGAGGCGCCGGACCGCTGTCGCTCGATCATGTGCTGCAGAAGGGTCTGGGGCGCAGCGCGTTGCCCTTGGCCGGTCCCGCGATGGCGGCTGGGGCTTGGGTCAATCGCGAGATTGGCCCGCTCTACTTGCTCGGCCTTCGGCTATGGCTGGCGGCCGCACTCGCCGGACCGGGGCTGGGACATGCAATGCTGCCGACCATGGAAGCCAGGATGCTGCCTCGGCCCTTGGCGGTAATCGGCGCGGCGCTGTTGGCGTTGGGTCTGGTCACACCGGTCGTAGCCGTCGGCCTCCTCGCGGTGGGATCCGGCCTGGCGATGGCGGGCCCGGGTAACGGCATGACGATTTACGGGCCACTGCTATTGATCCTGCTCGCGGTATCCGGGGCTGGACGGTATTCGCTGGATGGTCTGATCATCCGCTGGGCGCATCGCCCAGCCCCGCCGGCCGACGGTGCACCGCATATCGTCATCGTCGGAGCGGGGTTCGGCGGCATGGCCTGCGCGGCGGGGCTGCGACACGAGCAGGCGCGGGTCACCTTGGTCGACCGCCACAACTATCACCTGTTCCAGCCGCTGCTGTATCAGGTCGCGACAGGCAGTCTTTCTCCTGCCGATATCGCGACCCCGATCCGCGGCGTCTTCCGCAACGACGCAAAGCTGCGCGTCTTGTGCGGCACGGTCACCGAAGTGGACGCCGCTGCCCGCAATGTGATCGTGGATGGGCACGCGTTTTCTTACGACGCGCTCGTGCTCGCCACTGGTGCCACACACGGCTACTTCGGCCATGAGGAATGGGCGGCATACGCGCCAGGGCTAAAATCAGTGCAGGACGCTACCAGCATCCGGAGCCGCATTCTGGATGCGTTCGAGCAAGCCGAGGCGACAGACGACCCGGTGGCAAGGGAGAGCCTCTTGACGTTTCTGATCTGCGGCGCGGGACCTACCGGTGTGGAAATGGCCGGGGCAATCGCGGAACTCGCCCGCAACGGGATGAGCAAGGATTTTCGCAACTTCGACCCGGCATCGGCGCGCATCCTGCTCGTACAGGCAGGACCCCGCGTGTTGCCTCAATTCAACGAGCGGCTATCGAGCTTTGCCCGAACCTCGCTTGAGGCGCTCGGCGTCGAAGTGCGCGTGGACAGCCGGGTCGAGGTCATCGAGGCGGATGGCGTGGTGGTGAGCGGCGAGCGCATCGCCGCCGGCACGGTATTGTGGGCAGCCGGCGTGGTCGCCTCGCCCGCCGCCGCATGGCTGGGAACCGAAGCTGATGTGGCAGGCCGCATCAAGGTAGGGCCGGACCTATCCGTCCCCGGGCTTCCTGACGTCTTTGCAATCGGCGATACCGCGCTGGCGCTTGCCTGGGACGGTCGACCTGCTCCGGGACTGGCTCCGGCGGCGAAGCAGGGGGGCGCCTACGTCGCATCGGTGCTGCGGGCACGACTGCGGAACGCCAACCCGCCGCCCCCGTTTCGCTATCGCCACCAGGGCAGTTTGGCCACCATCGGACGCAAGAGCGCGGTCGCCGATTTCGGGCGGTTCAAGCTCACTGGCACGGTAGCGTGGTGGCTGTGGGGCGCCGTGCACGTCCTGTTCCTAGTCGGTCTGCGCAATCGGCTCTCGGTGATACTCGGTTGGGTCTGGTCCTATTTTACGTTCGACGTCGGGGTCCGGTTGATTACGGAAGAGGGAACGCACCGCTTCTCACCGGGCCGCGCCACCCGGCAGTGATACACCTCGGCTACCGGCGCCGCGTAGTTCATCAGGCGCGAAGCTCTGCTACCGGGACCGTGTTTGCCATCTCGTCGCACGCGAACGATAGCGACTTCCCTCCGGACTGAGGCCCCTGGTGACAATGTCGCGGGCAATTTGAAAAGAATCTGATCCGCTGCTGTGGCGTGATCAACCTGGGACAGCAGTTCGACCCCAACGAATATCGCCGGCTTTCTGATGCGCCAGCGCGTCGACCGGGTTGCCCCCGTATTGGGTCGCCGGCATTTGTCACGGAAACAACCGGATGTACCTGTGGCGCGTCGATCACGAGGGCGAGGTTCTCGACATATTGGTTCAGCGCCGGCGCGACAAGCGGGCGGCAATACGGCTGATGCGCAAGCTCCTTTATGAAATCACCGCCACCGGCCGCCTCTCAGCTTCTCATCAAGCGATCAGCGCATCGAAGGTCCTGACCCGACGCCGCCTGGAGGGCCGATTCGGCGGCGATCGCTAATCCGGTTGCCGCACTATGACCCGAAACTAGCACAGGGTGCGCCCAATCCATGCCCGGTTTGCGGAGCGAGGGAAGCGTGTGGCCGATGCCGCGCACCACACGCATGCTCCAAGCGGGACGAACTTGTTTCATGGGAAGGTCGCGATGCACCAACGTTTTATCGATCACCGCGGCTGGGGAATCTTGCGGCTTTTGCTCTGTACCGGCGCATTTGCGCTAAGTGCTGGCCGTCTTGCCACGGCATCCGACGTGACCGCGCCGATCGAGCAGCTCGATGCCGCTCTGCTGCAGGTCATGAAGGCGGGAAAGGGAACGTCGTTTCAGCAGCGTTACGATATCCTCGCTCCGCTGATCACGCGTGCCGTGGATCTCGACGGCATTCTACAGAGCGCGGTTGGACCCGCCTGGGCATCGTTGCCGCCCTCACAGCAGACAGCGCTGAAGACCGCCTTTCAGCGCTATTCGATCGCAACCTATGTGTTTCATTTCGACGAGTTCACGGGCGAGCGGTTCGACCTATATCCGCCCACGGCGGCTGGCAACCCGGTGGTCAGAGTCAAGATCGTGCCGGGCAAGCCGGGCGACGATGCGCACATCCTCGGCTATACGATGCGGCAGACCCCGGCTGGCTGGCAGGCGATCGATGTTACGGCTGACAGCTCGATCAGTCAGGTGGCCGCGCAACAGGAGGAGATCCGGTCGCTGGTACGTAGCATTGGTGCAGACGGCCTACTCGCTCGCCTGAAGCAGAAAACCACCGAGCTGTCCGGCGGATCGGTGCGCTAAGGCGCGAGAGAGGCCGAACTCCCTCGCCGCGAGGACCATGGGCTTTGGTCGATCGCCGTAGGGATTGAAAGGTCTACATGACCCGGGCGTTGCGCGCGCAGGGGCTCCGGGCAATAGTGGGGGTATCGCGAGCATGACCGGCAGATCACGACTCCCCGGCGGGGAGCCTCGCAAGGCAAGCCAGCGCAACAAGCGGAACCTGGAATCAGCGCCCGCCCAGATACGCCCGATTTGGCGTGCCGGCGAGGCGGTTCGCTGGAAGGGTCGCGCGGGGGTCTTCCGTCGCGACGTCGGCGATGGCGAGCATGCCGAGGTGGTGATCGACGGACGAGTTTACCGAGTGCGGATCGAGGAACTTGGATAAGCAGCCGATCGAGGGGCAAACGGCGCGCTTACCAGAGCGCGCTCCCCGCATCTGCAACGGGAAACGCGCCAGCATCGCGCCGCTCGCAAAAACTCCCATCTTTCGCCGGGTCTTTTCGCAGAGATAGAGGTGAGCGGTTGGTGATAACGGAAGTTATGGCGATTCCGTATAAGCGATCTGAACCCGGCCAGCGGAATCCGAAAGCATGACGACAAGATGACGACTGAGTCAGCCGAAGCGCTGGGCGCGTACTCAGGAGCGATGGGGAGCACCCAAGCGCTCTCTCTCTATCAATGTCTACATTCGCGGTCGCCCGCCAGACAACTCGCAATAGTCTTCTGCGACTGCTCAGCCGGGCGTGGGCGTACCTTCACGTGGTGCGGCGTCATCGCCGCGGCACGCGGCTTGGCAGTATCGCGCTGCGCCTAGTTGAGATTGGGGGTGGGCGCTTAGGAACACTTCTAGCTTAGTCACGCGCTCCGCCGAGAAGTAAACCAGCCCCCAGTCGCCGCAACGCGGGCAGGGTCACCCGCTCCCGTCGCCATGCCATCCAGATCAGTGACACCGGCGAGAACGGTTACGACAGACCCGCGCCTGGCGGGGCTCGATCTCAATATCCTTTATGCAATTGATAGCGAGCGAGGAACCGTTCTTCTCAGGTTTTTACCAGATACGGGAAACAACGTTGCCACAGATACCGTTGCATTGCTGCTTCTCGGTAACAAGCTGTTGCTTGGAATGGAAGAAGCGCCGATTAGAACTGCTAATTATGCCGTGCAAAAGTCTAACGTACTTACTGGGCTCTACAATGTCATTCTTATACAGGCTATGATACATCAACGAGATTTGGCCGAGCTGGCGGCCGGCAATTATTTCGGACGTTTTATAACAAAAGCCGGTCTATCACGCGGAGGAATGTTGCGGCTCTCGCCAAATGGCGAAGAACATGCGATCGCACTGGCCTGCCGACTTAATCAGACGGGCATAAGCTCGGGGCTGGTCCCATTTGCGCCCGAATACCGGAAATTCCCTGTATTTTTCCCTGCATCAGGGAATTTGACCGGAGAGACGGGTTCGCTCGAGACTGTCTGCTCCGCCAGTTCCGGCTGGTTCTCGCGGGGAAGGCGTAACCGGTGCGCTCGCGGGGATGTTGTAGTGCTAAACTGCGTACGAACGGCTTTGAAAGGGTACTCATGTCCGGCCGATCACGGCTTCCAGGCGGCGAGCCGCGCAAGGCGAGCCAGCGCCGCACGCGGCGGGGGGATGCGCCTGCCCCGCTCACACGGCACTGGCGTTCCGGCGACCGCGTGCGCTGGAACGATCGCGACGGCGTCTTCCAACGTGACCTGGGCGATGGCGAAAACGCCGAGATCAAGCTCGGCGACCGGATCTACCGGGTGCGCCTCACCGAGCTGGCCTGAGCGCGTGCCCCTTGCGGCTATCCGCGCCTGAACTCGGCCATGTGAAGTCCGCCTGACGAGCGGCGCTGGCGCAGGCCCGCCGGTCTGACCTATCGTCGGCTTGTGCCGGCGATTCGCCCGTACCACCAGCGCCGAGGATGCCATGCCCGCTGCCGCCCTGTCGTCGAAGCCGACGGTTCTGGATCTCGCCGCGGCATTGAGGGCCGGGCATACCAGCAGCCGCGATCTGGTCGAGATGGCGCTGGCGCGGATCGCCGATCCCGATGGCGAGGGCCCCCGCACCTTCGTCAAGGTCTACGCCGACAATGCGCGAGCCGCGGCCGATGCGCAGGACCGGTTGCGCCGGGCCGGCTATGTCGCCTCGCCCCTCGCCGGGCTGCCGGTCTCGGTCAAGGATCTGTTCGATATCGCGGGCGAGCGCAGCCTCGCCGGGTCGAAGGCGCTCGACGACACGCCGCCCGCCGAGCATGACGCGCCGGCGATCGCCCGGCTGCGCGCCGCCGGCGCGGTGCTGATCGGCCGCACCAACATGACCGAGTTCGCCTTCTCCGGGGTCGGCATCAACCCGCATTACGGCACCCCCGGCAATCCCTATGACCGCCGTCTGATCCCGGGCGGGTCGTCCTCCGGGGCGGCCGTCTCGGTCGGCGACGGCCAGGCGGTGGTCGCGATCGGCACCGATACCGGCGGCTCGGTGCGCATCCCGGCGGCGTTCTGCGGCATCGCCGGCTTCAAGCCGACGCAATACCGCATCCCGCGCGATGGCGCGGTGCCGTTGTCGACGACGCTCGATTCGATCGGGCCGCTCGCCAACAGCATCGCTTGCTGCGCGATCGCCGACGCGATCATGGCGGGCGAGCCGCCGGTCGCGCCGGCCCCGGTCCCGGTCGAGGCGATGCGGCTCGCCGTGCCGCAGAGCTATGTCCTCGACGGGCTCGCGCCCGAAGTGGCGAACGCTTTTGCCGCCGCCTGCACGGCGTTGTCGCGCGCCGGCGCCCGCATCGTCGATATCCCGCTGACGGAGCTCGCCGAGCTGGCGGCGATCAATGCCGGCGGCGGCTTCGCGCCGATCGAGGCGTACGCCTGGCACCAGCCGTTGATGGCGCGCCGCGGCGACGACTACGATCAGCGCGTCCGCCAACGCATCGAGCGCGCCGGCGGCATGAGCGCGGTCGACTACATCAAGCTTGTGGCCGCCCGCGCCGATCTGATCGCGCGGGTCGCGGCGGCGACTGCCGGGTTCGACGCCCTGCTGATGCCGACCGTCGCGATCACCGCGCCGCCGATCGCCGCCTTCGAGCAGGACCAGGAGTACCGGCATCTCAACGCGATGATCCTGCGCAACACCTCGGTGATCAATTTCCTCGATGGCTGCGCCGCGACCCTGCCGATCGCGAGCGCCGGAGCGCCGGTTGGGCTGACGATTGCCGGCCAGCACGGCGCCGACCGTCGCTTGCTCGCCGTGGCCCGCGGCATCGAGGCGGCGCTCGCCTGACCGCCCGCACTCGGGCAAGTTTAATTCGTCGAAGGGGAGGACGCAGCATGCGTGCGATGCAGATCATCGAATGGGGACAGCCGCTGGAAGCGCGCGACTATCCCGATCCCGAGCCCCAGGGCGAGGAGGTATTGCTGCGCGTCGAGGCGGCCGGCGTCTGCCACAGCGACGTGCACATCTGGGACGGGCATTTCGATCTCGGCGGCGGGCAGCAGATCTCGCTCGCATCCCGCGGTGTG
>Ga0209488_10002574_pt1 | contig 14830 bp, 7 predicted proteins | sample Rivendell_Oct201_8_FD_188349 | JGI IMG/M metagenome (GOLD analysis project Ga0209488, IMG submission 188349) | Vadose zone soil microbial communities from the Eel River Critical Zone Observatory, Northern California, USA -... | ecosystem: Environmental > Terrestrial > Soil > Vadose zone >... | reverse complement strand
GTTTCCCCTGCTCCTACCGCACATCTCCCACACGCGCGAGCTCTACCTCCGTGACCTCTCTTTTCATCATTCGGAAATTGTCCGAGAGATCAGCATCCAGAAAGCTCCGGCACTGGAACGCCTCGAACTCAGCGTGTCGATCGCGTTCCCAGTGGCGATTGAGCACGTTGTTGGGGACTCGTCCTTCGAGGGGCCGCTTCCGAACTTACGAATCTTCTATGTCTCTTAGATCCTCTTCCCTTGGTCACTCGTTCCTCGTGGCCGACTAACACAGCTGAGGGTCACTCTCACTGAAGAGGTGTCCATCATGGCCTCTAAGGATTCCCAGAAGGACGATTCAAATCAGTTGATTGATCTCTTGGTCGATTGCCCGTCATTGGAGTTTCTTACTCTCGAGAACTGCTTGCCTGTTACGCTTAGCGAATCCTCGGGTGAACAAACAATTCACCTTCCACGACTTTCACGTCTGAGCCTTGCCGGGTCAAGCTCACGCGTCACGAACCTGTTGAAAATGCTTAAGCTATCTTCTTCTACAACCCTTCGTCTGAATTGTATGTCCGAGAATACCGCAACCCACAATGACTACCACATACTTCCTTTCATCTCGGCACACTTCAACGACCCTACCCCCGTTAAGTTCCGATGTTTCAGGATTTACCTGCGCGACGTGGATCGTCTGATAGAGATGGTCGCATCTACTTCCCTCCCTATATCGCCGATCCCCGACACCGCTGTCATTCAAGCTGACAGTGACACCGAGCTTAGTCTATCGTTCCACCACGCTGCCGAACTCGACAACAGGGCGGACATTCTCAGGCGAGCGTGCACCGTGCTGTCCCTTTCAAACGTTGAATTTCTTTCCGTGGACTCCCTCACCCCGAATCAATTCATAAATTGGAACGAAATTTTTCGACACTGCACAGAAGTCACCACGGTCCAAGTCTACGGGTGCGGGACGATGGGTCTCCTGCAGGGGCTCACGCAACCGAAACTCGCCAATACAACGTTCCGTGGAAAAGGAGTAAAGAGGAAACATGGCGACAATGACAGAGGCGCAGGGGCGCAGGTGCCCGACGATGACGACAACGATGGGCCCGCACCCGTGTACAGGCCGATGTTTCCAAAGCTGACTTCCCTGTCATTGGACTCGTTGGATTTCACTGATGCGCTGCCCGGCTCCGGCGACCTATCGGACCTCATCCTGAGCGCGGTCCAGTGGCGCAAGGCGAACAAGACGCCGCTGACGATACTGTGCATCGACAACTGCACGATCATGGAGGAACAGGCTAATACGCTCGAGAAGGTTGTCCCTGACTTCTGGTGGGACCATGACGAAGGCATCTCCGACGATGAGGAGGGCGACGGCGAGGACTACGACGACTACTTTGACGAGTTCGGCGACTGGGACGATGACATTGGCCCTCCGGTTGTCGGGTAGGGACATCTTCACGTCAGCTTGGAGAAAGCAGAGTGGGAACCTGAGTGGTGATGGCTGCCATGGTGCCACTAGCAGCCGTGTATCGCATCACGTCTTTGAAAATTTCGGCCACCGACTGATGTACGATACTTTGGCGTACTGCATGCATTTCATGTATTTTTTCCTCTTGACCTTACCTTAAGGGGTGGCCTTGCGAAATCTGATGTACTGTGTAGCCGCATATAGAACCTGTTATGCGTGTTGTCTTTCCCGCTTTCACAGATATGATCATCCTCGCTCGGGTTTGCACCTCGGATTCTGAATGTGTTGACAATACATTTCTAGAGGTCCCGAGAGCCTACCGTGACTCTGACCAGGCCGCCATAGGACCGTAGATAAACATTGGTCTCGGACATGGGCGATGGTCGAGCTAAGATACCATCACTGGAGGCCATACTCAGGAAGGCAGCAGGCACCAGGACGAACACCTATCACGATCACGGCTATACTACCCATCAAAACGTACGGGTAGCAGAATTTAAACAAGGGGTTGTCGAGGGATGAGATTGTCAGATTGATGAGATCAAATGGGGAATTGTCTTAAGCGCCCCGGGTTGTTTTTGGTCCTGCTTCTGTTCGCTATGAAGGACATTAAGCAGTGCGGAGTGGGCATCAATAGGCCTTCAGAAGCACTGGCCACCACTGACTGAGCACTACTGACCCTAACTGGCAGTAAGACAGCAGCAGGACCCTGCAACTGGTAGTGTATTTTTTTTTCTTCCCACAACACACACCCGAACAAGTCGCCTGCCAATGCGGCGAAACAATTCTAACAGTCGAACACGTCCTCAGGGACTGCCCACGATACGACGCTGCGTGCCGGAAACACCTCACAGCCAACGGCCACCTACGAAACATCCCACAACTTTTCTCACACCCAAAGCGCGTCCAATCGCTGCTTCGGTTCCTGGAGGCAACGGGAGCCTGCGCTAAGCCGCGGGAAGCATGGGGCCCTGGATAGGGGCATTAGACTACCAGGGAGACTGAGTGTCTCCCCACTACTTTACCGAAAGCGACCACCACCCACTCCACCCTATAACTGCCTCGGACAACTCACCCGAGTTGGCCCAACCTCATCACCATACACGCCTGAGCATAATACGTAGACTAAACGTGACCGCTTCTGTGCCCTTGTTGTACGCGCGCGGAATATAGATTCGGATCCAAAAATAAAATAAAATAGGCCTTTCTGCCAAAAGGGCCCGATTCCCTGGCCTTGATTGGAGCTCAGTAGTGCGGAGTGTGAAGCTCCGCGTGCACGTGCTAATTATAATGCCGCCGGCCGCCGCCTGACTCGAACATCGCTGTCACTCCCGCAACCTCATTCAGTCTACTAACCAGAAATCGATGTCGCCTTGCAAAGCTCTCGGGATGGAGCCCATGATGAAGAGCATCTCTCGGCACCATCAGACGCAAACCCAGAACATCGACCCTCACGAAACGTAGGAACGCGTCCTGTATGTATGTCCTCTTTGACTGATGCCCAAGTCCAAACACTCCTCGTATCTAGCAACACTCAAGCGTTCCTCGCGCTCTCAGACGTGTTTTTCCGCCTCGAATGCGAACTGAACCAGTTCCAACCCGCCATCCGAACACCCAAGGCACGCGCGGCTGCCCTTGCCACAGTCGACCAGGACATCGACGCTGCGAAGCGTCTCATCCTTTCTTTATTCACGCGCCGCAACATGCTCGTTCCAATCTCCATCCTCCCTGTGGAGATCCTCGCACGCATCTTCCACCTCGTCGCCTTCTCGGAGCATCCCAATTCCCACAGGCCAGAACTCGGCTCGGTATACTTCACGCATGTATGCCGGCGCTGGCGTCAGGTCGCGTTGGATGACTCGACGCTCTGGACACACTTCTCGAACACCCCCCGGAACAAGGACTGGATCGCCGAGCGTCTGTCCCGAGCGAGGAACGCGCCGCTCGTCATCGAGCTCGGCCGGTCGGTGGTTAAAGACACGTTCTCCCTGTTCACCCCCCACATCTCCCACACGCGCGAGCTCTACCTCTACAACCTGTCTTTCCATCATTCTGAAGTTGTCCAAGAGATCAGCACCCAAAATGCTCCGGCCCTGGAACGCCTCAAAATCGGCATGTCAATCAGCACCGACCCAAAGCACCTCGTTTTGCAGTCGTTCTTCAAGGGGCCGCTTCCGAAGTTGCAGATCCTTTGCATCGTTGATATCCTCTTCCCTTGGTCACTCTTTCCTCGTGGCCGACTAACGGAGCTGCGAGTCACTCTCTCCGAAGAGGTGTCCACCGTGACCTCTAAGGTTTCTCCGCATGGCGATTTGAATCAATTGATTGACCTTCTGGTCAATTGCCCGGCATTGGAGATTCTCACCCTCAAGAACTGCTTGCCTGCTATGGTTAGCGAATTTTCAGGTGGACAAACAATTCACCTTCCACGGCTTTCACGACTGCACCTTGGCGGGTCAAGTTCCCGCATCACGGACCTATTGAAAATGCTTAAGCTATCTTCTTCTACAAAGCTTCATCTGGATTGCATGACCGAGAATACTGCACCCCACAACGATCACCTCATACTTCCTATTCTCTCGGCACACTTCAACGACCCTACCCCCGTCAAGTTCCGAAGTTTCGATATAACCCTGGGCCCTGCAGGTGATAGGATAGACATGATTGCATCTACTTCCCTCCCTATCCGCCACTCCCGCACTAGTGAAGCCGACTGTGACCCCGAGCTTCATCTCTCATCCCAATGGATTCCTGCACTCAGTGATAGGGTAGACTGTGACATCCTGAGGCGAGTGTGCGGCGCGCTGTCCCTTTCAACCCTCAAATTTCTTTTCATATACCTCCCCGACCCGAATCCCTTCATAAATATTAATTGGAGCGAGATGTTTCAAGATTGCACAGCAGTCACGACGGTCCAAGTCCACGGGCGCTGGACGATCGGTCTCCTGGAGGCGCTCACGCCACCAAAACGGGCCAATACGACAGCCCGCGGAATACGAGGAAAGAGGAAACGCGGCGACAAGGGCAGAGGCGCGCGGGCGCAGGTACCCGACGACGACAACGATGGGCCTGCACCCGCGCACGTACCGATCTTCCCAAAGTTGAGGTCCCTGATGTTGAAGGGGCTGGATTTCAGTGATGCGGTGCCCGGCTCGGGCGACCTGTACGACCTCATCCTGAGCGCGGTGCAGCGGCGCAAGGTGAACAAGAGGCCGCTGACGACACTGTGCATCACCAACTGCGTAATCAGCGCAGACCAGGCCGGAAAGTTCAGGTCAGTCGTCCGCAATTTTTGCTGGGACCGCAAGGAAGATCCGTGGGGGTCACTGAGGCCGACAAGGTTTGCGCGTGGTTCGTTCCACGATTTTGACACCCATTACGGGGCAGAAATTACTGATACTGATTCTTCTGCGAGCGATTAATGTACGATACTTTGCTATTATGCTGTGCATTTTTCTTGACTTCTGCCTCAAGGAGCAGCCCTGCGAAAGCGTACTGTGTAGCTGTAAATGGCTGGTTCTTGTTGTACGCACAAGTCGCGTGCCAGATGTATTCAAGCTGGTTAGGCAGTGCGCTCTTGGACAATTGTGTCCCTATCCTGCTCTCATAAGTGTAAAGTCAGGCCAGCCGCTGCGCTCAGCACGAGCCTCTGGAGCGACCACACGCCGCACCGAGCTACGCTTAGCCTTATCGGTCCGTTTGTGTCATCGGGCTCGATCGCTATCCCTTTCAAGTTCTGTCTCGTATCGTTTGTCCTTTGTCTCTTTTTCTCCTTTCATCTTGTTTCTTTGATCCATTAGGTGCTATTGTCACGGATACTTTACTCAGAGACGGTAGCTCGCGACACGATGTACTTTATGGATCGCACTTTACCTTATCACTCTCTAAGCCGACGCCGTCACGCTGATCGCGAGCTACCGGGCCCGTCCGCGTTCGACGTCTCCCTCTTTCCTCCTCTCCCCTCTGACTCTCGGACCTTCCCTCATGAACTCGCGGACACATTCCAACCACTCTTCAATAGGATCACTCCTTGTTCAGATTTATACCTCGGATTCTGAATACATTTCCAGAGAACGCGATAGCCCACTCCATACGTTCTATCTAATTGGGAAAAAGGTCGTATATAAAAATCTCGGCCATGTGACTGAGCGAAGATTCCATCAGTCATACTCAGAGGCTGGCAATGTGCAACGTGAATAACATGGACACTGCTAGAACCATCAAAGTATACGACGCCAAAGAATGAACGGGGGCCAACCGTAACAGCTCTCGGTAGATACCTAGTCATGCCCCAATCGCGTTTGATGAGCCTGAGTAGGGTCACAGTGGTCTGAAGGAATGGTATATGCACCAGAGACCATGCCACCCAACAATGCAACACAGAGGCACCAAATAAGGAATCGTCGGCAGCGACCCAGATGAGCTTTTTGGACTTGTGACGGACATAAAGGTGCAGAGATACAGTACAGTTCGGAGACAACTCCTGGTGGTAAGTTACTAGAACCAGCCCAAATAGTGGTCATTGCGAAAATCTCGTAGTAGTAACAAAGTATCTACTTTTACATGCTTTATATTCAAGCCTGTTGTGAGACAGTGCATTGTGGGGTCGTGCTGCGTGTGGCAGCGTCCAGGGGCGGTGTGCACAATCATGGACGATTTGTGGCAGTGGCATCCATGTCGTAAAGTCACGTGATCGCGTAAGGTGGCTTAAAACACCAGCCGCCTTACAGAATCGAAGTCGACTCGCACAGTTATCAACCCGGAGCTCACGATGAAGGGCGTCGCTCGGCGTCGTCAGATTAAGAACCAGAACTCATCATCGACCTTCCCAACAACGACGTGCACGGGAAGCAACCTCATCTCACCTCACGAACTTGAAACGTACGAACGCGTCTTCAAGTTGTATGCATGTCCGCTCTGACTGATGCCCATTTCCAAAATGTCATCGTGTCCAGGAATACTCAAGAACCCCCCGTGCTCTCAGACGTGTTTTCCCGCCTCGAATGCGAGCTGAGCGAGTTCCAACCTGCCATCCAAACATCAAAGGCACGCGCGGCAGCTCTCGCCACAGCCGACCAAGACATCGACGCTGCGAAACGTCTGGTCCTCTTCATGCTCGCACGGCGCAACATGCTCGTTCCGATCTCCATCCTTCCTGCGGAGGTCCTTGCGCGCATCTTTCACTTCACCGCGTTCTCGGAGGAGCCCTATTCCGATTCGCTGGGCTGGGCCTATGTCACGCACGTATGCCGACGCTGGCGTCAGATCGCGCTAGACGACTCGACGCTCTGGACGCACCTCTCGACCTACCCCCGGAACAAGAAGTGGATCTCCGAGCGTCTGTCCCGCGCAAGGAACGCGCCGCTCGTCATCAAGCTCGAGGGGTCCATAAGTAAAGACACGTTCTCCCTGTTCGTGCCGCACATCTCCCACACGCGCGTACTCTACCTCCGCGACCTGTCTTTCCTTGACTCGGAAATTGTCCGAGAGATCAAAACCCAAAAAGCTCCGGCACTGGAACGCCTCGAACTCAGCGTGGCAATCAGCGCCTCCCCAATGAGCATTAGGCACCTCGTTGGGCACTCCTTCTTCAAGCGGCCACTTCCGAAGTTACAGAGTTTCCGCATCTCTGAAATCCTCTTCCCTTGGTCACTTGTTCCTCGTGGCCGACTAACAAAGCTGCAAGTCACTCTCAAAGAAGAGGTGTCCACCGTGACCCCTAAGGGTTCTCCGCATGGCGATTTGAATCAATTGACCGACCTTCTGGTCAATTGCCCGGCGTTGGAGATTCTGACCCTCGAGAACTGTTTGCCTTCTACGGTTAGTGAGTTGTCAGGTGGACAAACAATTCAGCTTCCACGGCTTTTACGTTTGTGCCTTCGCGGGTCAAGTTCCCGCATCACAAACGTTTTAAAAATGCTTAAGCTATCTTCTTCTACAAGGCTTCGTCTGAATTGTATGTCCGAAAATACTACAACCCACAACGATCACCTCATACTTCCTATCCTCTCGGCACACTTCAACGACCCTACCCCCGTCAAGTTCCGATATTTCAAGATTTTCCTGGACCATGTGGGTCATGAAATAAGGATGTTTGCGTCTACTTCCCTTCCTATCCCCCACACCCATGTCATTCAAGTCAACCTCGGTTTATCATTCCGGCGCATTGCTGAAGTCAACAACAGGGTGGACATTCTCAGGCGAGCGTGCGACGCGCTGTCCCTTTCAAGCGTCGAATTTCTTGCCGTGCACTCCTTCACCCCGATTGAATTCATAAATTGGAGCCAAATCTTTCGACACTGCACAGAGGTCACCACGGTCCAAGTCTCTGGGCGCGGGATGATCGGAGTCCTGCAGGCGCTCACGCCGCCAAAACTCGCCAATACGATGGCCCGTGGAAAAGGGGGAAAGAGGAAACGCGGCGACGATGGCAGAGGTGCACGGGCGCAGGTACCCGACAACGACAACAAGCATGGGCCTGCACCCGTGCACGTGCCGATCTTCCCAAAGCTGACGTCCCTGCTATTGTTGACGCTGGATTTCACTGATGCAGTGTCTGGCTCGGGCGTCTTGTACGACCTCGTCCTGAGTACGGTCCAGTGGCGCAAGGCGAACAAGACGCCACTGACGACACTGTGCATCAACAACTGCGTGATCAGGGAGGAACAAGCTAAAGCGCTCAAAAAGGTTGTCCGTGACTTCCAGTGGGACCGTGATAAAAGATGAAGAGGATGACCGCGAGGACTACGACGACGGCGAGTTTGGCGAGTGGGGCGATGACATTGGCTGTCTGGACGTGGGGTGGGAATAGCTTCACGTCGGCTTGGCGCAAGCGAAGTGGGAACCCGAGGGGTAGTGGCCGTCGCGGTCCCATTGTACTGCATGTCATGTAAATTGGCTGTTGACCTCCACCTTAAGGGGTGGCCTCGCGAAGTCTGATATACTGTGCTGTTGGGTATATACGATGAAGGTGTTCAAATTATTGTTTTTGTCTCGTGTTGACCCGTTTGCGTAAACCCATGTTGATGGTTGAAGTTCCGGCCCGGTCGGCGCGATCTGTTCTGGATGATCGTGATCGGACTCGGATATTCAAAAGTCCTGTTGTCTACATAGCAACGCGCGAATGTACACCACGTTCTCAGACGTGTTCGAGTGCAAGCTGAATCAGCTCCGATTCGCCATCCAACCCCCCCCCAAGGTGCACACGGCAGCCCGCGCTGCGGTCGACCCGGACATTGACGCTGCAAGGCGTCTCTCCCCGCCAAGGTTCTCCTGCAGATCTTCTACTCTCTCACTCGTGGAGAGGCTCTGGTCCCACACCCGGTGCCGCCAACCTTTGCTCGGCTGGATCAGAGTCATAAGCGTCTGCCGAGGTCGCCGTGGATGACCCGACCTTGTGGTCAGGTCATTTCGGGCTCCCTGTGGGCACAGGGTGCACCGCCGGGCGGCTACTATCTTGCGCTCGGAATGGGCCGCTTCAAGTTGTCACTGACTTAGATGGGATGAAGAGACAGGGCAAACTCTCCATATGCCCACCTCGCACCTCTTACACACCCGCGGGCGCCAGCTCCGCGACATGTAGCCAAGTCTTTTTCAAGGCATCCAAGAGATATACTGCCAGCCCTGGAACACTTCGATTTCTCGACATAATAATTACTCTCTGCCCTGGCTTTCCAGAGCTTATTGGGACACAGTTCTTCAAGGGGCAGGCTCCGATGTTACGGACTTTCTGCCTCTCACACGTCTACGTTCCTTTCTCACTTGTTCAGCTAACGCAGCTGAAAATCGTTCAAGGTGATGAGTCAAGTTCAACCCCCTGGCGACATTTCTTTGAGTGACAATTTATTGATCTCCTACTCTCCTGTCCAGCTTACGGGCTCTAGGACTCCAGAGGAGGTGCATCTTCCTTCATGGAATTCCTGGACCAAATGCCAAATAATGCCAGAGAAAAAGTTCTGATAGAGAGACTGCGGCTATAGAGACAGAACAAGCCGCTGATGCCTAATATCCGTTGGGACCAACCCTCTGACGTTATCTATGAGCAGTCAGTCCTACAAGCCATATAGATTATCATAGAGTTATAATTATGGTGGCTGGGTTAGGAGTATCAGCCTTTGCGTTGTGTTGTTTTCACAGTTATCTAAGCGATTTTAGCCGATTAAGCAGATCTCAGAGCTTGATATTCGATATTACCACAACCAATAATTCGATTTCTATTCAGATTCAGCTCATTCTACACGACTTCTACACGACATGCGCACAAGGCAGCTGCCAATACGAAGAAAGGCCGCCTCAAGATCGCTCTTTCCTCCTAGATTTTGGCCGCTCGCAAAGTTCTGGCTCCGACAGAGGTAGCTGATGACCGCACCTTAGAGTCCCATTATTATTATGGGAAATCCACACTAAACCCCCTGTCTGTTACTATCACCAGCGCTAGTTACAGTGCTCGCTCAACAGGGGGCTCATCGTGAAGCCCATCGCTCGGCAAAATCGGACCAAGAAACAGACGCGAACGGTGGGCATGAGTAGCGACAGTATCGCCCCTGACGAAACGTAGGGGCATGTTTTACGTGTATGTCTGCTCTGGCCAATATTCAAACCCCCTCTTGTCTAGCAACACGCAAGTGTCCGCCGCGCTCTCAGACGTGTTTCCCGCCTCGAGTAACTTAGTGTGAGAGTGCTTCAACACTTGACCATGGGCCGCGAGCTCATCATGAAGCGCATCGACTTATACGGGAACGGGATGAAGAGGATGAAGAGTGAGGACAAACTCCGATCTCCATGCTCAGTTCGCACCCCTTGCACACGCGTGGGCCCCACTTCCGCGGCATGTACAGCCGTCCTGTTGAAGACATCCAAGAGATCTGTCGCCAGCCCTGGAACACTTCGGACTCGGCGTAATGCTTACTTTTCTGCCTGGGTTCCCTTTCTTCAAGCGGCTCCGATGTTACGGACCATCTGCCACTCACACTTCTATCAGCTAACTCAGCTGAAAAATTGCAGCGATGAGTCGAGTTCAAACCCCTACCGACAACTCTTTAAGTGACGAGTTATTGATCTCCTGCTCGCCTGTCCAGCTTACAGGCTTTAAGATTCCAGAGGAAGAGGAGGTTCGTCCATGGAACCCCTGGACCGAATACCAAACAAGGCCAAAGAAAGAGTGTTGGGACTGATAGAACGAGCGCGAGTATAGGACTCGTGAGAACGTGGCAAAGCGTGGCAAAGACAGAACAAGCCGCTGATACCGATATGAATAACAATACCCAGGCCAACGGTTGTGTTGATCTCTAGTACGTAGTCGCCAAGCGCCGCGAAGAATAGGAAGAGAGGGACGTGGAGGAGAGCCGGTAAAGCCTCTGCCATCACTGGCATATATAAGTATTGCCCAAGTAGGGCATTCTTCACTATACCGTTGGAATACTTAAACCCAGACCCATGGCAGGACGAGTATCGCAACGAGCGCCGCGGAAAGGCTAAAGGCCAGAGCCATGGAACAGAAAACGCCACGCAGATAGCAGAAGGCAATGGGTTGGATTCGGGGTAAACGAGCGGGTGTGTGGAGGGAACGACGATCAGTAGGATGATGGAGGAAAGTTACTTGGAGATCTGAGCAAGCATCGCGACATTTTGTCAAGGGTAATACACAATTTGGTCTGCGGGGCTTGCTTGCAAACACTGTTTGTTGTCAATAATAAATGCAGCGAGAGTGGCGGAAACTAAACCCGCCCATGGGACCGTGCATTAGCATGACCAAGCGTGCGGCAATAGGGAAGACAACAAACATGAACGAACGAATATACGGACACCATCCATGTTCTCCTTCACGCTTGAGTACGGGACTCGTAATTCTTGACTTTCTTTCCATAGAGTCCACAGGGCATTGGCGCTGCCATCGAAATCCCCAGGGTTCTTGGTAAGAGTTACGAACACGGAATCCGTCGTCGATTTTCATCTGTTCATTTGGGCGACGCATCAGATCGTAAAGCACACCGCCACTAAGGAAATACCCTGACCCCGTTCAGACTCTGCATCACGTTGAGCGTGAGCTTTGGGATCGAGAGTCTGCCTTGACTTGCGCCTTCAAGTTCCGTCGCTTGTGTTGGCGCCTGATTTGATGCGTCCTCACGCTCAGACCGCAAAACACTGCTGTCGCTTACCTCGCTTCTCTTCCCCATAGTTGCTCGAAATGGCCCAGCCTCAAGATAGGTTCTTGGTTGGTATGGGTTGATGCGTAGCCCGATCGACGGACGTCGTTATTGAGTCTAGACTGACGATCTTTCAGTCAGAAGTCCTGAGCATATATGACCTGGGAGATGAGATGGAAAGGGGATTATGGGTAATATCAAAGGCTTGTGAGACAGTTCGTTAGGATTTGGAATCAATTTCAAGACCGTTGGAATCGGTCATTGCCATCCTGAAGGTGGGGATGGGAGCGGCAGCGTAGGGGGAGAAAAGACAGTTGTTGTGGTCCCGGCCCGGCGGGACCGTGACTTCGTCAGGGAGGAATGGCGCCGTGGTTATTGATGGTAACGACTCGCGGCGGTAAGACGCTCGAGGTCGAGAAGCAGGAAGCGAGAAGTTGTCAGACGGAATTAAAGGAACTAGGAGTTCGGACCAGAAAAGAGAAGGAGAGAGATGATATTCTGCCAGTGGAGTGTTTATATACATGTTGAGGTATCTGGAGCGAAAGCCTGTAACCAATGAACTAAGATGTATCGTACCGTTTTTAGAGTGACAATCAGGTGGTAGGTGCAGGCAGTGCCGATTCAAGTTGTATAGGAGCTGTTGAAAAAGAGGGCTTGGAAGCGTCGGCTAACGTGGGCGCGCCGCGGGCTGCAAGGTCACCGCTGGTTCAATTGCTGGAGATGCCGAGCGGGCAGCGTATAGTACTGTAGAGTAAAAGAGACTAGAGGAATGTACGACTATGAATTCTCGAAACACGAGCGGGACCGTACTGTCCACTGGCAGGACAAAGTTGATCGAGCGAGGAATAATGGGGCAAGGCGAGATTGGGCGACTTTGACGTCAGCCGAGGCAAGGAGTCCGACGGGGCTTAAGGTAACGGGTATGTCATTGGGGTGTGGTCAGCTTTCGAGGGGTCGAGGCAACGGGAGGGCGAGAAGGTCCCAGTGAGAGGACGTGGATGGCAAATCGGAGGCGTGAGGGGCCATGACTGGGCTATGGGAGTGCTACGATGGTGACAGCTACACTGTACGTTTTCGCAGCGCTGCTCTTTAAGGCAGAGGTCAAGAGGGAAAATACACGGCATAATGTACAGCAAATCGTACATCAATCGCTCGCAGAAGAATCACTTTCCGCCTCGTAAAGGATGGCAAAATCGTCGAACGCAGCCGCACGCATCGACGCCGTCAGCGACCTCCTCGGATCTTCCTCGTTGTCCCAGTAGAAATTGCGGGCGACTGACCTGAACTTTCCGGCCTCGTCTGCGCTGATCACGCAGTTGGTGATCCACAGCGTCGTCAGCGGCGTCTTGTTCACCTTGCGCCACTGGACCGTGTTCAGGATGAGGTCATACAGAACGCCCGAGCCGGGGACCGCATCAGTGAAATTCAACGTCCTCAATATCAGGGACCTCAACTTTGGGAAGATCGGTACGTGAACTGGTGCAGGCCCATCGTTATCATCGTTGTCGTCGTCGGGCACCTGCGCCCGCGCGCCTCTGCCCTTGTCGCCGCGTTTCCTCTTTCCTTGTTTTCCGCGGGCCGTCGTATTGGCCCGTTTTGGTGGCGTAAGCGACTCCAGGAGACCGATCGTTCCGCGCCCGCGAACTTGGACCGTAGTGACTGCGGTGCAATGTTGAAACGTCTCACTCCAATTAGTAGTTATCAATTGATTCGGGTCGGCGAAGTATATGGAAAGAAATTTGAGGTTTGAAAGGGACAGCGCGTCGCACGCTCGCCTCAGAATGTCCACCCTATTATCGAATTCAGCAATGTATCGGAAACATAGACGAAGCTCGGCGTCATGGTCGGCGTCACTAGTGCTGGACTGGCGGGTAGGGAGGGAAGTAGATGCAATCATGTCTACCCTATGACCTACAGGGTCCAGGCTAATCTTGAAACTTCGAAACTTGACGGGGGTAGGGTCGTTGAAGTGTGCCGAGAGGATAGGAAGTATGAGGTGCTCGTTGTGGGTTGCAGTATTCTCGGACATGCAATTCAGGCGAAGCTTTGTAGAAGAAGATAGCTTAAGCATTTTTAAAAAGTTCGTGATGCGGGAACTTGACCCGCCCAGTCGCAAACGTGAAAGCCGTGGAAGGTGAATTATTGTTTGTGCACCTGACGATTCATTAACCATAGCAGGCAAGCAGTTTTCGAGGGTGAGAATCTCCAATGCCGGGCAATTGACCAGAAGGTCAATCAATTGGTTCAAATCGCCATGCGGAGAAACCTTCGGGGTCACGGTGGACACCTCTTCGGAGTGAGTGACTTGCAGCTCTGTTAGTCGGCCACGAGGAACAAGTGCCCAAGGGAAGATGATTTGAGAGATGCAAAAGACCTGTAATTTCGGAAGCGGCCCCTTGAAGAACGAGTCCCCAACAAGCTCCTTGATGCTTATTGGGCGGGTGTAGGTTGACACGCTGAGTCCAAGGCGTTCCAGGGCCGGAGCTTTCTGGATGTTGATCTCTTGGACAATTTCCAAATGATAGAAAGACGGATTGTGGATGCAGAGCTCGCGCGTGTGGGAGATGTGCGGGGTAAACAGGGATAACGTGTCCTGAACCATCGACCCGCCGAGGTCGATGACGAGCGGCGCGTTCCTCGCTCGGGACAGACGCTCAGCGATCCAGTCCTTGTTCCGGGGGAAGTCCGAGAAGTGCGTCCAGAGCGTCGGGTCATCCAGCGCGACCTGACGCCAGCGCCGGCATACATGCGTGAAGTTGACCGAGTCGAGCGTTGGCGTGCGGGAATAGAGCGGCTCCGAGAACGCGACGAAGTGGAAGATACGTGCGAGGATCTCCGCAGGGAGGATGGAAATCGGAATGAGCATGTTGCGGCGCGTGAACTGGCGCGTGAACATAGAGTGGACGAGACGCTTCGCAGCGTCAGTGTCCTGCTCGACTGTGGCAAGGGCCGCAGCGCGTGCCTTGGATGTTCGGATGGCAGATTGGAACTGGTTCAGCTCGCATTCGAGGCGGGAAAACACGTCGGAAAGCGCGAGGAATGCTTGAGTGTTGCTAGATACGAGGAGTGTTTGGACTTGGGCATCAGTCAAAGCGGACATACATACGGGACGCGTTCCTACGTTTCGTGAGGGTCGACGGTGTCGCTTCCCGTGCCCATCGTTGTTGGGAAGGTCGATGATGAGTTCTGGGTTTGTGTCTGATGGTGCTGAGAGACGCTCTTCATC
>Ga0209488_10002573_pt1 | contig 14832 bp, 14 predicted proteins | sample Rivendell_Oct201_8_FD_188349 | JGI IMG/M metagenome (GOLD analysis project Ga0209488, IMG submission 188349) | Vadose zone soil microbial communities from the Eel River Critical Zone Observatory, Northern California, USA -... | ecosystem: Environmental > Terrestrial > Soil > Vadose zone >... | reverse complement strand
TCGCATTCCTCACGAAACGACGTCTCGATGATGCCGGCACGGCCGCCGCCAATCGCGGAGCCATAGGAAAGCGTCAGGTCATGGGCATTGCCCGACACGTCGCGGTGCACCGCCATAAGTACTGGAACTCCCGCGCCGCGCTGGTATTCGGCACGCACCGTGTGACCCGGGCCCTTGGGCGCGATCATCATCACGTCGAGATCGGAGCGCGGCTCGATCAGATTGAAATGGATGTTGAGGCCGTGCGCGAACATCAGCGCGGCGCCCTTCTTCATATTGGCATGCAGATGGTTCTGGTAGATATCGGCCTGCAGTTCGTCGGGCGTGAGCATCATCATCACGTCGGCCCAAATGGCTGCTTCCGCGACTTCCATCACCTTGAGCTTTTCGCCCTCGGCCTTGGCGACACCCTGCGAGCCTTTGCGCAGCGCCACCGCGACGTCCTTGACGCCCGAATCCCGCATATTGAGCGCATGGGCATGGCCCTGGCTCCCATAGCCGATGACGGCAACCTTCTTGCCCTTGATCAGGTTCAGGTCGGCGTCGCGATCATAGTAAACGCGCATGGCAGGTCCTTTTTGGCAGAACGAACAGTTGGCATGACGAGCAGATTGCCGCAGAAACGGCAATTGGCGGTGAAAATCAAGCTCAAGTCGAGTTTACGGATCCTTACATCCCCTCCGGCCCACGGCCGATGGCCACGACGCCGGTGCGAGAGACCTCGACAAGGCCGATCGGAACCATCAGCGCAACGAAACTCTCGATCTTCTCGCTGGCTCCCGTGATCTCGAAAACGAAACTCTCAGGGCCTGCGTCGATGACGCGGGCACGGAACGCCTCGGCCAGGCGCAGCGCCTCGACCCGGTCGTCGCCCTTACCCCGCACCTTGACCATCGCGAGTTCGCGCTGGATCGAGGGGCCCGCCAAGGTCATGTCGACCACGCGATGAATCGGAACGAGACGATCGAGCTGATTCATGATCTGCTCGACCACCATCGGCGTGCCGCGCGTCACGATAGTGATACGCGACAGGTGCTTTTGATGCTCGGTTTCCGACACTGTGAGGGAATCGATGTTGTACCCGCGACCGGAAAACAACCCGATGACGCGCGCAAGCACACCCGGCTCATTGTCGACAATGACAGCCAAGGTGTGGGGCGCGATTGCCTGCGAATTCGTCGCAGCCGGATAGTGGCTTGTGCTCACGATAGATCCTTGAGGCAGCGCAATTACCCGTTTTGCGCAATGAATTGTCGGCGGCGCTGGGGATTTACCTCGCGTTGCGCGTGCGCCATGAATCCGCGCTTACGCAACAGAAGTATCTCTCTCGCCTTGTCGATTTCATCGGGCAGGCGCGGGTCGAGCCCCTTGATGAGATCGTAGATGTCGACCAGCCGATCGAGCATCGCCTGTCGTTCGGCTGCCGGCGGTGGAGCGGTCGGCGCCCCGATAATGTCCATCGCAAAATGCGGAAAATAGAGGCGCCCCTTGTCGATGGCGGCCGAAAGATCGGCGAGGAATTGATCGCGCTTGGCCACGAACTGCGGCGGCTGCATGATGCGCGCCCAGTCACGAAGATGAAACTCGATCGAAACCAGGATGTCGATGACGCCATTCGTCCATTGAATGACGTCGTTGTCGCGTTGCACGCGCAATGTTTCCAGGCTGAGACGCTCCTGATTGCGATAGGCGCGCCGTGACACCACCAGCGCCACGACCGCAATCGCCGCAGCCGCGAGATCAAGCTGAAGCTGGACAGCCTGCGAGAACGCCTGCCAGTACGGCGCCAATGTCGAGATGATATCGTTCACACCATCACCTTTCCGGCTTCAGTGATCGCCTCCTCGATGTCCTCGGCGGCACCGCCGAGCAACATTTCATTGTGGGCGCGGCCCGATGGAATCATCGGGAAACAATTCTCGGCAGGATCGACGACGCAGTCGAAAATGACGGGTCGTTTCACGCCGATCATCTCCTTGATGGCATCGTCGAGATCGCCCGGTTTCTCGCAGCGTATGCCGACAGCATGATAGGCGTCGGCGAGTTTTACGAAATCCGGCAGGGCTTCGGAATAGGAATGCGCATAGCGCCCGCCGTGCAGAAGTTCCTGCCACTGGCGCACCATGCCCATGTATTGATTGTTGATGATGAAGATCTTGATCGGCAGGTCATATTGCACAGCCGTCGACATTTCCTGCATGGTCATCTGCACCGAGGCCTCGCCCGCGATGTCGATCACCAGCGATTTCGGATGGGCAAGCTGCACACCGACCGCAGCCGGCAAACCATAACCCATCGTGCCGAGCCCGCCCGACGTCATCCAGCGGTTGGGTTCCTCGAACCGGTAGAACTGCGCAGCCCACATCTGGTGCTGGCCGACTTCGGTCGTGATGTAGGTGTCGCGGTTGCGCGTCAACTCATAGAGTCGCTGGATCGCATATTGCGGTTTGATCACGTCGTTCGAATTCTTGTAGGCGAGCGACTTGCGCGCCCGCCACCGGTCGATCTGCTGCCACCAGTCCGCCAGCGCTTTCTTGACCGCCGGCTTGGTGCTTGCAGATTTCTCAATGTCGGATTTTGCTCCGGCTCGCCACAACCGCAGCATATCTTCAAGCACATGGGCGCAGTCGCCGATGATCGGAACGTCGACCTTGACGTTCTTGTTGATCGAGGACGGATCGATGTCGACGTGAATTTTCATCGACCCGGGCGCGAAGGCATCGAGCCGCCCGGTGATGCGATCGTCAAAACGGGCGCCGATGCAGATCATCACATCGCAATCGTGCATCGCCCAGTTCGCCTCCCAGGTGCCGTGCATGCCCAGCATGCCCAGCCACTGCGGATCTGCCGCCGGAAAAGCGCCGAGCCCCATGAGGGTCGATGTGATGGGAAAACCCGTCAGTTTCACCAGATCGCGCAGGTTGCGGCTGGCATCGGGCCCGGAATTTATCACGCCGCCGCCGGTGTAGAACAAGGGGCGCTTGGCCTGCTGCATCAACTCGATTGCATTCTTGATCTTGGCAGGATCGCCCTTGAGGCGCGGTCGATAGCCTTGATGCACGATATCATTAGGACGCGAATAGAGCCCGCTTGCAAACTGCACATCCTTGGGGATGTCGACCACGACCGGGCCGGGCCGCCCGCTCTTTGCAATGTGAAACGCCTCGTGCAGCACGCGCGGAAGATCCGCGACGTTTTTGACGAGATAATTGTATTTCGTGCAGGGCCGGGTGATGCCGACCGTGTCGCATTCCTGGAACGCATCGTTGCCGATGAGGTGGGTCGGCACCTGTCCGGTAATACAAACGAGCGGAATGGAGTCGCACAGCGCATCGGTAAGACCCGTCACCGCATTGGTCGCACCAGGCCCCGACGTGACCAGCACACAGCCGACCTTGCCGGTCGAGCGCGCATAGCCTTCCGCGGCGTGCACAGCGCCCTGCTCATGCCGAACCAGAATGTGATGGAGCCGCTTCTGATCGAACAACGCATCATAGATCGGCAGCACGGCACCGCCCGGGTAGCCGAAAACATGTTCCACGCCTTGGTCGACAAGCGCCTCGATCACCATGTGGGCGCCAGACATTTCCTTTGTCATCGTTCACTCCAGCCGCTAAGCACTCATCGCGAATCAAAAAGGGGCACACCGGCCCCCATCCATGCACCGCCGTGTCGGGGAGCCTTAACCACCCCTGGCGATGCACGGTCGTACGACCAGCCGCACCTCTGACCCCTCATCCAGCCGCGAAATAATATTGCGCATATTCGTTATTTTCCGTCATTTCATTGCGCGGCTTTATAGTGCAATGCGGTATAGCCGGTCAAGCAGATTCGACAGCAGATTTGGCAAAAGCCCCGCGATCTGCTTGTCACGTATGCAGTACGTGACCGTCCCGAAACTGGGTAGACCCGATGAACAATGCCGATCTCATTGTCGCCACCCTCAAAGCCGCCGGCATTCGCCACGGCTTTGGCATTCCAAGCGGCAATGTTTTGCCGCTCATGGAAGCGATGCGTAAAGGCGGCATCGAGTTCGTATTGACCGCCCACGAAGGCTCGGCCGCATTTGCGGCCGACGTGACGGGCCGCATCACGGGCGCGCCCGGCCTCTGCATTGCAACGCTCGGACCCGGCGCCACCAATCTCACCACCGGGGTCGGCAGCGCCTGGCTCGACCGGTCGCCGATGATTGCGATCACATGCAACCTCAACACAGACCAGCTCGGCCGCCGCATCCAGATGTGGATCGACCATCACGCCCTGTTCAAACCCATCACAAAGGCAACGCTGCAGCTCAAGAAGGGACAGATCGCGCGGACCATCAACGAGGCGGTCGCACTGGCATTGACCGAACCCCGCGGGCCCGTGCATCTCGACCTCCCCGAGGACGTCGCGCTGGCGCCTGCAAGCGAACCGTCGGAAGCGCCAATTCGCCCCAAGCCGCTTGCTTCGGCCCCCGATGCCGCAATCACGCGGGCCGCCGCGTTGATCGCGGCCGCCAAAAAGCCGGTTGCCGTACTGGGTTCGACCGCCCTGCGCGTCGCCGATTTCGCGCTCCTGCGACACATGATCGAGCAGCACAACCTGCCCTTTGCCACCACCACCATGGCCAAGGGCATGATCGATGAAAACCATCCGCTCTCGCTCGGCTGCATCGAACGCGCCTGCCGGCAGGTGCAGCGCCGGCTTCTTCGCTCATCCGATCTCATCGTGGGGATCGGCTACGACACAGTCGAGGTGGAATACGAAGCCTGGATCGACGACGTGCCGCTGTTGCAAATCGACATCGAACCGGCCGACGTTGCGCCGTCGGTCAAACTTATCGATCAGGTGACAGGCGATCTTGATGCCTCACTGGCGCGCCTCGCGGCGCTGCCCGCAATGCGCAACAATTGGACGACAGCGCTAGTCGAGGATCATCGACGCGCATTCCAGGCAGCGCTACGTCCGGCCGCAGCGTCGTTCACGGCACATTCTGCCATCGACGCGGTACGCCGCGCGCTGCCGCCGCAAGGCGTTCTCGCTTTCGACGTCGGCGCCCACACCCACCAGATCGGCAGCCAGTGGGTGGCGCATGGGCCCAAGAGTTTTCTCATCACCAACGGCTGGTCATCCATGGGCTTCGGCCTGCCGGCGGCCATCGCGGCAAAGCTCGCGCGGCCCGACCTGCCGGTCGTCTGCCTGATCGGCGACGGCTGTTTCCAGATGACCTGCGGCGAGGTCGCAACCGCCAAACGGCTCGGAATCACGCTGCCGATCGTCGTGCTCGACGACCGCTGGCTCGCGCTCATCCGCGTCAAGCAGATCCGCCGCCAGCTTCCGATCTACGGCACCGACGTGCAGACGGAGGATTATCGCGATCCGCCTGCGCACTATTTCGGCGTGCCTGCCGTCGGCGTGCGCAGCGCCCAGGCGTTGGAAGCAGCCGTAAAGGCAGCGCTTGCCGCCAAGGGGCCGACCGTCATCGAGGCAGTGGTCGATTCCGAGCACTATGTCGACACGGTGTATGATTGAGTGGGGGCGGGCGACAACCCATATGTATTCCGCCAGCCCAGTAGAATATTGCCGCAATTTAGGGCAAGCTGGAGGTATGCGCGCGCGTACGCGCCTCAGCCCCGGGGTTCACCCACATGTTCCGTTCCAGTCTGGTCCTTCTCGCCGTCGCTGCCCAGCTCGCGGTGACCTCCCCCGCTGCGGCGCAATCGAGCCCCGATCTTGGGGCCATGCTGGAACAGGCGCAACGGTTTACGGTCAAAGTGCGTGGCACGGCACTGTGGCCTTTCGCACCGGAGCAAATGGGCACGGGCCTCGGTACCGGCTTTATTATCGACCGTGACAAGGGCTGGATCCTGACCAATGCCCATGTCGCGAAGCGGTCGCCTTCGACAGTCGAAATCGCGCTCGGCGAATCCGAAACCGAGTGGCTCCCGGTCCAACGGATCTATGTCGACAATCACCTCGACATCGCCGTGTTGAAGGTCGCGACCGACAAGCTGCCCGCCGACGCAATGGCCGCAAAACTTGGATGCACCCAGACCGTCAAACAAGGGGCTACCGTCGTCGCCTATGGGCACCCGATCAGCCTCAACTTCACCGCAACGCGGGGGATCGTCTCGAGCGTGCGGACGCTCAACTCTCATGAATTCGTCCAGATGGATGCCAACATCAACCCTGGAAATTCCGGTGGGCCGCTGCTGGCTGCGGACGTCGCCGAAGTGATCGGCGTCAATACGGCAAATATTTCCGGCGCGCCGGGTTTAGGGTTGGCACTCGCCATTCGCCATGTCTGCCCCGTCCTTGATCTTCTGGCCAAGGGCGCGGACCCCAGTCTACCGGGCCTGCCAGTGTATTGGTTGAAGCGCGGCCAGGTCGAAACGCTGACAGTGGCCGCCGCATTTCCACGAAGCAGCGCTGACAAGAGCGGCACCGAAGATGGCTTGAAGCCTGGAGACATCGTGCAGGGTATCGTCGGCGGGCCCAAGCTCGCGAGCCTGCCAGAACTCAATACGGCCTTGCGCGGCCGTCAAGGCCAAGTGACGCTTGAGGTCGTGCGCGACGGGAAGGGACAGACGGTCAACGTATCGCTCATACCCGCACTCGCACCGCTCAAGCGCCAGGGACTTACTTTTTCTGGTCTTCTTGTGACCGAACGCATCAACCTTGACACTGCGGACTCAAATCTGCCGCCGTTGCGAATAGAGTTTATCAAGAACGGAGAGGCAGCAGCCCGCGTCGGCCTCCGGCCAGGGGATCAGTTGGATAGTGTCGGCGGGCAGCGTTTCACCACAGTGGCCGCTCTGCATGATTGGTTGAAAGGCAGGCCGTCTGCCGAGAGGGTGCCGGTCCTCGTTCGCCGTTTCTCAAATGCCGATACCCGCGTCACGGCCGAATACCATCGGTTCGAAATTCAGCCGACGGACCTGCACCTGCTGAAAGCGGACGAATGATTTCAAGTCATTCGCTGTCGGATCAACGCTTCCGCTTCATCTGCCGCCACCCAGGTCCAATCCGGTAATTGATGGCGAAACCAGGTGCCTTGCCGTTTGGTGTAGCGCCGCGTGTCCCGCTTGCCACCTTCGGCTGCCTCTTCAAGCGTGATCTCCCCTTTGAGATGCCGGATGAGCCACGGCACCCCGTGCGCCTTCATGGCAGGGAGCATTGGATCAAGGTTGCGTGCCGCCAGCGCGCGGACCTCTTCAAGCGCACCGGATGAAAGCATTGTGTCGAAGCGTTCATTGATCCTCCGATAGAGTTCAGCGCGCTCGACGGCAAGGAAAATCTTGATAGCGCGCGCCGCATCGATCGACGGCGGCATGCCTTCGCGATGCCAGTCGGCGAGAGAACGCCCAGTGGCGAGCACAACTTCCAGCGCCCGCGTGACACGGGCGCGGTCCCCCACCATGATGCGCTGGGCCGTGGCCGGGTCGCGCTGCGCAAGGTCGGCATGCAGGGCCGCAACGCCTTCCGATGTGAGGCGCCCGCGGACGGCGCTTCGAATATCGGCCGGGATCGACGGAACAGACGCCAACCCTTGCGCCAGCGCCTTGAAATAAAGGCCCGTTCCGCCGACGAGGATCGGCAGCCGCCCTGCCCGCTCCGCTTCGCCAATCACCGCTTGCGCGTCGCGACACCAGCGGCCAACCGAATAATTTTCCGCCGCATCGATATGGCCATAAAGGACATGCGGTACCAGTGCGGCCTCTGCTTGCGTCGGCCGCGCCGTAATGACGCGGAGGTCGCGATAGACCTGCATGGAATCCGCATTGGTGACGACGCCGTCATGCGTCTGCGCAAGCCTCAGCGCGAGCGCCGACTTGCCGCTTGAGGTTGCGCCTGCAATCAGGATTGCCTTGGGTGTGCTCACGGGCTTGAACTAGACCCCGGCAATCGAGGAAATCAACAGCGTTGGTCGGCAATTCGCACGGAGGCTGCACGAAACGGCGTCACGGTTGCTTGCCCCTGAGATGCGAGGTATTATATTAAAATATAATTTCGGAAAGGCAACGGCAATGACTCAAGCCGCACGGCTCCGCAAAGTTGGGGGATCGGTTATGCTGGCAATTCCCAAGCCGATGCTCGACGCGCTCGAACTTACCCCGAATTCCGCCGTCAGCCTTTCGGTCAGGGCAGGAAAACTTGTTGTCGATCCAAAAACGCGCCGACGTTATTCGCTCAGCGAATTGCTGGCGCAATGCAAGCCTTCGAAACGCCGCTCGCATGCCGACCGCGACTGGGTTGCGGGCAAGCCGGCCGGACGAGAGCTTATCTGATGGAGCGTGGCGACATCTATCTCGTCTCGCTCGATCCCACCATAGGTCACGAGCAACAGGGCAAGCGGCCCGTACTCGTAATCTCGCCCGGAAGATTCAATCGGCTGACTGGCGTGCCAGTCGTATTGCCGATCGCGACCGTCGGCAATTTTGCTCGGACCGCAGGTTTTGCTGTGTCGCTCATGGGTGCCGGCACGCAAACAACCGGCGTCGTACGTTGCGATCAGCCGAGAGCGCTCGACCTGCGGGCACGAGGAGGCCGGAAAATTGAGCGAGTTCCTGAGACAATCGTCGATGAAGTGTTGAGCCGGATCGTAACAATCTTTGAACCGGTTGAATAGCTTGGATCGAAACCTATGAGAAATCCAACAATACCAATCCGCACGCACCTGCATCAATTCTGGCGCCAACATCCGAACCGCCGAAGGAACATTACGAATGGCTACTGTGCACCGCCCCGATGTCATTGAATTGCTGAACCGCCTCGGCGACGAAAACGATGACATCGTGCGGGATGCCGCCCGTGCGCTGCATCGCATGGTGAGCGATGCAGGACTGACCTGGGCCGAACTATTGCGCTTTGAATCGGACGCGGCCTTTGGGACGGACGATGGGGAGCCGGCAGATGCGGCGGCCGACGATCAGCCCGCCGCCGGTCGCCAACCCGCCCCGCCCGATCTGGCCGAAACTCAGCGCCTCATCGTTCGCCTGCTCGCAAGTAAAGCCATTTCGCAGGCGCTGCGCGGAGACTTGACCGAACTCCAGGGCAATGCAGCCAAAGGCGAGTTCGACCCGATGGACGCACGCTATGTGGTCGCGCTCGCCAAACGCCTCGGGGTGTAACCGAACAAGCGCCGGGCTTAACCCCGTCTCATTTGCTGCAATGTTGTGTCGGCGTCCCGCGCCGATTAGAACGCGCTGATCGACCTGTTGAGGAGAGGCCTTTTGACGATGATTCGACCTTTTCGCGCGTTGCGTCCGGCCCCGGGGCGCGCTTCCGAGATCCTCGCGCCACCCTATGACGTGCTTTCAAGCGCCGAGGCGCGCGAGCGCGCGAACGGCAAGCCCTGGAGCTTCCTCCATGTCTCGAAGCCCGAGATCGACCTTGACCCGGCGATCGACCCGCATGATCGCGCCGTTTACGCCAAGGGCGCCGAGAATCTCAATCGCACCGTCGCGGCCGGGCTTTTGATCCGGGACGCCAAACCCTGCTACTACGCCTATCGGCTGACTTGGGGCGAACGTCGGCAGACCGGACTCGCGGCTGTTGCTTCCGTCGCCGACTACCTCACCAACCGCGTCCGAAAACATGAACTCACGACGCCGGTGAAAGAAGACGACCGCGTCCGCCAGATTGACGCGGTCAATGCGCAGACGGGACCCGTCATGATGGCCTATCCGACAGCGACTGAAATCGATGCCATGCTGACCAGCGCCTGCACGGCTACCCACGATGTCGACGTCACGGCCGACGACGGTGTCCGCCATCAGCTTTGGGTCATCGATGACGCCGCGACCGTGGCGGCGATGACCCGCGCGGTCGAGGCGCTCCCCGCCCTCTACATCGCCGATGGGCACCACCGTTCGGCCGCCGCCTCGCGGATTGCGAAAGCGCGCGGCGGCAATGGCGATGCGTCACACGACTATTTTCTCTCGGTGATCTTTCCGCATCACCAGATGACAATCCTCGACTACAATCGTCTGCTGCGCGACCTCAATGGCCGCAGCGCGGAACAATTGGTCGCGGCGCTCGGCGAACGTTTCACGGTTACACTCTTGGACCAGCCCACGCGCCCCTCGGCATCGGGCGAATTCAGCATGTATTTAGCGCGACGGTGGTACCGGCTCACGATCAAGCCGGGCCTGGTGCCCATGGACGATCCGATCGGGCGCCTGCCGATCACAATCCTGACCAAGAACGCCATCGAGCCGCTCTTCGGCATTACGGATCCGCGCACCGACAAGCGCATCGATTTCGTGGGCGGCGCCCGTGGCCTCGCCGGGCTCGAGCGTCGCGTCGCCTCGGGCGAGATGGCAGCTGCCTTCGCGCTCTTTCCGACCCAAATGACTGACTTGATGGCGGTGGCAGATGCTGGCGGGATCATGCCGCCGAAGTCGACCTGGTTCGAGCCCAAGCTCGCCGATGGCATGGTCAATCACGTGCTGGATTGACCCAAAAATGTGGCGCCCCAAACGGGCGCCACAAACGCTTTTAGAAAGTTCCGTCTACTGCAGCGCGAGCGCGACGAACCGCAGTTCGCCATCCGCACTGGCAACGAGCAACAGTGCTGACCGGCGCCCATCCGTCTTGAGCTTGTCGATCTTGGACTGGAATTCGTCGGCGTTGGCCACCGCTTCCTGCGCGATTTCCACGATCGTGTCGCCGGCGTTGAGCCGCTTGTCGGACGCCGGAGAATTGGCATCGATGCCGAGGATGACGACGCCCTTCACGGTGTCCTTGATCTTGTACTTGGTGCGCAGTTCGTCGCTCATATTCGAGAGTTCGAGCCCAAGCGTTTTCTTCACCACCGGCTTGGTGTCGGGCGTGGCATTCGGCGTCAGCGCCGCCTGCTGCGCCTTCTCGCCATCCTCAAGCCGGCCGAGCTTCACGATGCGCGTTTCTTCCTTACCCTTGCGGATGACAATGACCGGCACATCCTTGCCTACCGGCGTATCGGCCACCGCACGCGGAAGGTCCCGCATTTCCTTGATTTCCTTGCCATCGAAGGTGACGATCACGTCGCCCGGCTCGATACCGGCCGGCTTGGCTGGTCCCTTGTCGTCGATGCCGGCCACGAGCGCGCCGCGCGCTGGCTTGATGCCGAGGCTTTCGGCAAGCTCATCGGTGACCTGCTGGATGCGCACGCCAAGCCAGCCACGGCGTGTTTCGCCGAAATTTTGGAGCTGGTCGATGACCGCAATCGCCGTCTTCGCCGGGACCGCAAAGCCAATGCCGATGGAGCCGCCCGACGGAGAAATAATGGCCGTATTGATGCCGACCACGTCGCCGTCGAGATTGAACAAGGGGCCACCCGAGTTGCCGCGGTTGATGGCGGCATCGGTTTGAATGTAATTGTCGTAGGGACCCGAATTGATGTCGCGATTGCGAGCCGACACAATACCGGCCGTCACCGAACCGCCAAGGCTGAACGGGTTGCCGATGGCGATCACCCATTCGCCCAGCCGCAGTTTGTCGGAATCAGCAAACTTCACCGCGGTCAGGGGCCTTTCGGATTTGATCTTGAGAACGGCGAGGTCGGTCTTTTGATCCTTGCCGAGCAGTTCCGCCTTGATGCGCGTCCCGTCGTTGAGGATGACGGTGATTTCATCGGCGTCGGCGATCACGTGGTTGTTTGTCACCACGATGCCGCCCGCATCGATGATAAAGCCGGAACCCAGCGAGTTGACCCGCCGCGGCTGCTGCTGCTGTTGATTGTTGCGATTCTGGTTGTTTTCACCCTGCTGGCCCCGGCGATTGAAGAAATCGCGAAATAAGTCATCGAGCTGCGGGTCGTTCGGGATGTTCGGCAGGTTGGGCGGCGTCGGCCGATTGCGCGCCGTAACGTTTTGCGATGTCGAGATGTTGACGACCGCGTCGATCACCTTTTCGGCGATATCTGCGATCCCATCGGGACCGCGCGCCATGAGAGGCGTCGGAAGCGCGGGTAACACCAGCGCTGTAACGGTGATAATGGCCATTGCGGGCCGGCGGACCTGTCGGGTGAACCGGACGAGTGTGCCAAGCATGTGATATCTGAGCTCCTCAGAAGTTGAAGCCTTGACAGTGCTCCTGTCTCGGCCAAGACGCAAGAGTGACGCAAGAATGAACCCGACCCTGTGATATAGGGCTTGGGAATCGGGCGGAATAGGGACGATCACGTCGAAATGAACCCCGTTCTACCCTCGGACCAGCCAGACGATGACGGTTCCAAGCACGGCCGTCGCCACCCCGCTTATGCGCAAGACGCCCTCGGGTGATTCGAGGGCGCTAGCTGCAAGGCGCTTGGCGAAGCTCGGAAAGGCTGCAAAAAGCAGCCCTTCAATCACCAGCACAAGACCAATTCCAACGACAAAATCAGACATCCAGGGGTCGTTTCGCAGGGGTCATTTCGCCTCTTCGGTCCTGGGTTTGCCGGTGGGATTCATGAAGAACCGGAAGAATTCCGAGTCGGAATTGAGCAACATGCGCGTGTCGTTGCTGCGCAACCCCGCCTCATAGGCCTGCATCGCACGATAAAACGCAAAAAACTCCACATCCCGGCTAAACGCTTCGGCAAAGATACGGTTGCGCTCCGCATCGCCCTCGCCACGCGTCCGTTCGGCCGTCGAGGTGGCGTCAGCAATGAGTACCGTCACATCGCGATCGGCCCGAGCTCGAATTTCCTGTGATTTCTGGGCCCCCTCGGCTCGGTACTGAGCCGCTTCCTGCGCCCGCTCGGTCTGCATGCGCTGATAGACGGCCTGACTGTTTTGTTCCGGCAAATCGGCCCGGCGTATTCGGACATCGACGACCTCGATGCCGAAAGACTTTGCCTCTTCGGAAAGTTGCCGGCGCACCTGCGCCATGAGTTGTTCACGCTGATCGCGCACAACATGCGTCAATGTGGCCTCGCCAAGGACGCGTCGCAGGGACGAGTTTAGCAATGTCAGGAGCCGGGCATTGCCGCCCTCGATGTTCCCGACGCTCCGATAGAACTGCAGCGCATTGGTAATCTTGTAACGCGCGAAAGCGTCGACGACGAGCCGCTTCTGATCGGAGGCGATCACCTCCTGCGAGGGGCTTTCGATATCGAGAATGCGCTTATCGATATGAACGACGTTGTCGATAAACGGCATCTTAACATTCAAGCCCGGTTCGGTAATTACATTCACGGGATTGCCGAAGCGGAGCACGAGCGCTTGGCGCGTCTGGTGTACCGAAAACAGCGACAGATAGGCGGCGACAGCCGCAAAAGCCGCGAAAACGACGAAGACGCCGCCAGCTAGGTTGGGCCTCATCGCGCACCTCCTGTCGGTGCCGGCGGATTGGCCGGTCGTGCCGATGGCCGGGTCAGTTCGGGGAGAGGCAGATAGGGCATCGCGCCCGTCCCGGAACCCATGATGATTTTTTCCGTCCCGGAGAGCAGCCGCTCCATCGTTTCAAGATACATGCGCTGGCGAGTGACCTCAGGCGCTTTCTTGTACTCGTCGTAGACCTTAAGAAAGCGGGCCGTCTGGCCGTTAGCTTCTGCGACGGTTTGTTCCCGATAGGCTTCCGATGCCTGGGTGACGGAAGCGGCACGACCACGCGCTTCTGGGACGATGCGGTTGGCATAGGTCTGCGCTTCGTTCTGGGCGCGCTCCTGATCGGCGCGGGCCGCCTGTACGTCACGCGAGGCATCGATCACCTGAGCGGGCGGATCGACCTTTGCCAATTGCACCTGGGTCACCAAGATGCCAGAGCCGTAATCGTCCAAGACCTTTTGCATCAAATCGTGAACCGCCGTTTCAATTGCCGTGCGCGCGTCCGTCGTGACATTACGCATATTGGAGCGGCCGATTACCTCACGCATGGCGCTTTCCGCCACGGCCTTCACCGTGCCTTCGGGCTGCTGGATGTTGAACAAGAATTCACTGACTCCCTTTGGCTTAACCTGCCAAATAACCGTGAAGTCGACATCGACGATGTTTTCATCGCCCGTCAGCATCAGGCTTTCTTCCGGCACGTCCCTGATGGTCGTCCCCCGGCGTGCGTCCTCGATCATGCGCATGCCGATATGCAGCTGGCGCGCCACCGTAACCTGGGGCGTCAACTCCGACTCGATTGGATAAGGCAAGCGATAATTAAGGCCAGGCTCCGCATCGCGCACGTATTTTCCAAAGCGCAACACGACCCCATACTCGTTGGGATTGACCGAGAAAAACCCGGAGGCGGCCCAAATCAAAAGGGCTGCCAAAGCAATCAGTGCGAAGCCCATGCCGCCGAGGTTCCCGCCGGGCAGCACCGTGCGCAGCTTATCCTGGCCGCGACGCAAGATGTCCTCTAGATCCGGTGGGCCGCCGCCGCCACCACCCCCACCCGTCGGCTGCGGACCTGAGCCCCACGGGCCCTTGCCGCCGCCCGAACCCCATGGGCCGCCGCCGCCTTGATTGCTCCACGGCATCGCTGGTCTCCTTGAAAGTTACCCGTCAACAAAACCGGGCAACGTGGATTGGGGTTATAGGGGACGCATCGGGGCGTTACAACGCAGCTTCCGCGCGTGCGGCCGAGCGGCGCACCTCATTGAAATCCTCGCACTTTCAACCACCGCCCCGATCGATGACTGGGATTCGATGATAATTGGTTAAAGTGAACGGCGCGTCATCGCCAGCGCCAGCTCGAAAGCATCGACGTCCCGATTCGACCCAAACTGCCGGATCAATCGTTGGAAACATGGTGTCGCCGGCCGGGCTCGAATGAACCCGCGTGAGGACAATGCGATCGGCCCGCACCAGGGTTTGGGCATATATTTCCGCTCCCCCTATCACGGCAACCTCATCGACGCTGCGGCGCAGGGCGTCGCCACGCGCGGCCGTAAATGCC
>Ga0209488_10002572_pt1 | contig 14837 bp, 15 predicted proteins | sample Rivendell_Oct201_8_FD_188349 | JGI IMG/M metagenome (GOLD analysis project Ga0209488, IMG submission 188349) | Vadose zone soil microbial communities from the Eel River Critical Zone Observatory, Northern California, USA -... | ecosystem: Environmental > Terrestrial > Soil > Vadose zone >... | reverse complement strand
CCTTTTCGGCCTTCGTTCAGCAGCTTCGAGGAAACTCGCAGCATTTTCTTGTGCAACAAATTCGCTTCCGCGTACTTGCTGAAAAAACCGCGCCAGAAACCACCGCGCAAAAACCGCCGCACGTCCGGACGGGACGCGAACTCTTCCTGCAGGGCGTGAAACTTCTTGCGCACCTCAGTCGGCAGGACCCATTCCATCATTTCGTTGTACGACGCGGTGGGCAGATCCACGCGGCCGAGCGGCGGGCGCGCTGCGAGGGCTTCGCCCGGGGGAATGACTTCCAGCCAATCCTGATTCGCCTCCAGCGCGGAAAAGAAATTCTCAAGCCACCCGTCGCGGAAGCAGTGCTCCCAGGTGTGCGGCCAGCCGCCGAATTTCTCCATATCGTCGCCCATCGAAGCCATCCCGCCCGGATGCTCGGCGGCTGCCTGGCGTAAGAAGCCGATGGAATCGTCCACGCTCCCAAACGGCAGCAGGTATCGCAATTGCTGCAGCCCGGGAATTACCTTCACGGTCCGGCCGCGCTCTTCGCAAACGTAGTACCCATAAAGTTCCGCCAGTTCACGGCCCGCCGTCAGAAAATGGCTGTCGTCCACAAGCGTGTATTCCACGCCTGCTTCAGCCAGCGCGAACGGCAATTGCGGCTCCCACACGCGCTCTGCCAGCCACGCGCCGCCCGGGCGTTTCCCAAAGCGCTCCGCAATGAAATCGCTTAATCGCCGGATCTGTTCGATTTGATCTTCCGGCGGAATCGTGATCAAAATCGGCTCGTAGAATCCGCCGCCCACCACCTCCACCTGGCCTCGCGCGGCCAGCGCCGCGATCCGATCGAGGTATTCGGGATGCCGTTCGGCGAGCCATTCGAGCAGGGAACCGGAATAGTGAAGACCCATGCGCACCAGCGGATGCTGCTCCAGGCAGTCCAAAAATGGTAAATAAGAGCGCCCATACGTATGTTCGATGACCTCATCAAAATTACCGATGGGCTGGTGGGCGTGGATGAGAAGAACGAGACTGACTTTCGGCAAGTGCGGACCTCGCGTTCGGGCAGTCAAATATCATAGCGCGGATAGCGTCCCGCAGCGAAATTCAAATCCCCTATCGTACGCATTCCAATGCCGCTGCCAGCCGCCGACGGTGAACCAGTCCCCAATTTGCTATGATGCCGTGCTCGCTATGACTCGCGCGTTCGCAAACAGAGAAGGATCATGGATTCTGAAGACAAAGATCGGCTTTTTCGGAGAGGACTTGAAGCCTTTAATTCAGGGCGCTTCTTTGACGCCCATGAACATTGGGAGGAAGTCTGGCTCGAGACTCTCGATCCGGAAAAAATGTTCCTGCAAGGTTTGATCCAGGTCGCGGCGGCATTCCACCACTATACGAGAGAGAATCGACAAGGGACTCGGAATCTTCTTCAAGCAGGGCTAGCAAAGATCGATCGATTTCCACACGTTCATAGAGGGCTTGCGCTGGAGGCCTTGCGCATAGCGGTCCGCCAATGGGTTGCGGCGCTGGATGGGGGAGAAGATCCTGCAGAACACGAAATCCCGCGCATTGAATGCCATGGCGGAGGTTAAGACGCCTCGTGCGCCATATCCCATGCTTACGCATTTGGAATCCACAGCCTCGTCAGAAAAACTTCGGCACGAATCGTGGTTTCCCGCCCATGGCTGAGCGATATGAAGGGTCAGCCATCAGGACGCCATCTTCCACACTCAGCCTTCGCCGCAGGATCTCCAGGTTCGCGAGTGTCCCGGCCAGTGCCGTGAGCCAGGCCGTGTGTATCATTGGCAAGGAAAACAACTCGATCACCACGGCAACGTAGTTCGGATGCCGGACCCAGTGGTACGGACCTGATGTCACGACACCGACGCGAGAAGACGCCATCACTTCTACGTTCCAGTGTCCCGCCAGGGTCCGGATCACCCACCATCGCAGCGCATTCGCGAAAACGAAAAGCGCTGCCATCGCAATTGCCAGCGAAGGAATCACCGGGCGGTGGAGCAATAGTACCTCGGCCGCGGCACACGCCAGAACACCGGCGTGCACGAACACCATCCAGCGGAAATGAGGCTCAGCGACCTTGCGAACACCCAGTTTTTCAAGCTTCAGTTGATTCCGGCGAGAAATCCGCAGTTCCACAAGCCGCTCAAGGCCCACCAGACCCAAGAGCGCAAGATACGCGGCCGTCATGGCCACTGCAGCAGGATCATTTCAGCGGTGAATCCCGGTCCGAAGGCCATGAGCAGGCCGTAACTTCCCGGCGGCATCTCGCGCTTGGACATCCACTCCTGCAGGATGAACAGAACACTGGCGCTGGAGAGATTGCCGAAGCGGCGCAGCACGTCCCAGGATAATTCCGTGTCGGCGCGGGTAAGATCCAGCTCGGCCTCCATGAAGGAGAGCAGCTTTTGCCCGCCCGGATGGAGGATGAACGCGGAAACATCCTCACGCCGCAACCCTTGGCGGGCCAGAAATCCCTCAACCAGTTCCCTTACTCTTTCACGGATCAATTGCGGAACATCCTTCGAAAGCACGATATGAAATCCGGAATCACGCAGGTCAAATCCCATGGCATCCAGCGAATTGGGGAATAGGAAGCATTCCGAAGCGAGAATCCGCGGTCCGGCGGCCTCCCGGCCGGTGACGACCACGCCGGCCGCGCCATCCCCAAATAAAACTGCGGAAATTAAGTTTGCTTGGGAAAAGTCCTTGCGTTGAAAGGTCAACGTGGGCAGCTCAACAGCCACCAACAACGCCGTGCGGTCCGGGAATGCCCGCAAATACTCTCCAGCATGCGCAAGTCCCGCGGCGCCCGCGGCGCAACCCAGCTCGGTAATGGGGAGCCGGCGCACATCGGAGCGAAATCCCATCTCGGTGGCGAGGTAGGCGTCCAGCGACGGAATCATGACGCCAGTACACGAAACCGTCATGAGCAGATCCACGTCCGAGGGAGTCATTTCGGCTTTCGCGAGCGCCCCTGACACCGCTTGCAGCCCCAGCTCGATGGACTTTTCACGATACTCGTTGTTGATTTGCGCCAGGGGACGCGGCTCAATGATGTATTCCACCGGGAACACGCTGTGACGTTCGTCGATCTGCGAATTATCGATGACGGTATGGATGGCCTCGAGCCGTTTGCCGTCCAGCGAAAACACGTCTTTCATGTGGTGTTTCACGATTTCACGAGTCAAGATATGCGGCGGTACCGCAGTGGCAGTCCCGGCAATCGTCGCTACGGCAATGGAGGCGTCGGGTTCGGGATGGAATTGTGATTCCGGCTTGACGCCCGGCGCCCGCCCTATTTCTTCAGACTTGAGTGATCGTGTGGAAGACAATACACAACTCCCTTCACTGTGGGCGCACCTTCTCTGTGCGGGCCGGACTTCAATCTGCCCTAGATGGGATGCAGAATCTCACATTGAGGTGCCAAAGGGAACTGATAATAAGAAGATGAGATCATCATGATTCGTGTCACCGGCACGAGGGCCGCCGGCTATCTGAACCCAAAAGAAGGATGAATGAACTGCACATTTCAGTTGACACAGCCGGCCTCGTTAGGGATGTGCTGATCGTCCGTTTTCTCCTTGCCCGCTGACTTGCCGTGTTCGCCGGCTAGAACAAAAATTTAGCCGCAAGCTGGATGCCACGCGGGCCCCCGCCTCCGAGGAATGGATTGCCGATTCCAACGTCGCCTGTCGCGACAATCTGGTAGGCGCCATTGCCAACTTCACGGTTTCCGCTTGATTTGAATCCGCACCCGCAGGATGTTTGTTGGTTCACATTGCTGGCCGGGTCGGCAATAAAGGCTGGGAGCAACGGATTAGAAAAGTTCGGGTGGTTCAGGAGGTTGAAGATTTCCACCCGTAGTTGCAGGGTCAGCCGCTCGGCGATCTTCGTGTTTTTGTAAATCGCGAGGTCCCATTGTTTGAAAGGAGGACCCTGCAGTGCGTTGCGTCCCAAGTTTCCGTAGTGCTGCGTCCCTGGGACGCAATCATTGGTGAACCCGCCTATAGAGATACCAGCCGGAATGTTGCATGGCATGGCAAAGGAACTGAGTTGGAGAAAATTTGCCGGGTTGTGGTAATCGTAAACAACGGGTCCGACCACATCCGGCCGGTCAAAACCGTCACCGCCGCCGCTGTAATCGTCTTCGAAATTATAGTTGAGCGTGAATGGCTGGCCACTCTGCACTGAGACCGTGCTGTCCAGTCCCCAACCGTTTTTCAGTTTTTGCAGGCCGCCGCCTATCGTGGGCAGTTCATAGCTGAAGATCCATGTGAAGCGTTGCGGAATGTCGAAATTCGATCTGCCGTATTCAGCATTCGGATTATTGCTATCCTGGGGCTGAGCCGCGTTAACCACGAAATCCTCGCCGTCGCTCGAATTGTCCAGCGAACGCGACCAAACGTAGTTCGCCACGGAGTTGATGCCATGCCAGCTATTCACCCGAAGGCTCGCTTGCAACGAGTTGTAATTGGATTTCCCGGAGGAATTCTCCTGAAATATATAAAATGCGCCGGCGGGACTACCGAACGGCCGCGGCACGCTGAGCGAAACGGATGTGGCTTTGGTAGTGCCACTACAGTCAGTCCCAGGCGGTGTCCCAGGTGCACCCGGACATTGAGCATCGTGGATCGCCTGTACAGTCGGCTGGTTGATGTCGAAGAATCGGAATAGCCGGTGACCCTGTGATCCCACGTAGCCGACCTGCAGCGCGACCTTGCTGGTAATCTGCTGCTGGATGTTCAGATTGTAATTCTCCATGTATGGTGTCTTTATGTTCCGGTCGAAGGCGAAGATATCGCACTCCAATGCATTCACGCCGCCGCAACCTGGTGCGTCGTAGATCGGCACACCGGATTGGAACGTCCCAGTGGGCAAGTCGAGCAATGCCTGTCCGATCGGGTTTGGTCCAATGTTGTTATACGCCGGTCCAGGTGCATAAAAAGTCGGGTAAGGCAAGTGGCCCAGGAACATATCCTGAGAGAAAGCGTCAAAGAAGACTCCGTAACCGCTGCGAACGACTGTCTTGCCGGTTCCGAATACGTCCCAGGCAATGCTGATGCGGGGCGCAAAATTCCTATAGTCGGGATTGTATAGTTTCGACAGGCCGCCCGGTGTTCCCACCTGAACGAGCTGGCCAGCTGTCGCGCTGGTCGTAACAAAATTGGAAAACAGGTGGTCCTTTTCTGCAACCACACCGCTGTAGTCCCAACGTAAGCCGTAGTTCAGGGTCACACGCGAATTCACGTGGTAGCTATCCTGGAAATAGAGGCCGTAGCCATTCTCGTGGGTGTGGCGAACCGTATTACCAGAATAACTAAAACCCTTGGTTGGGGCCGCCTCCAGCAAGTCGACAAGCGTGGGGAATCTGAGTCTTCCGCGGGAGTACTTGTCGAAACGCTGTTGAATACTTGTCCGGTGGAACTCACCGCCGAACTTCAAGTCATGGCTATTGATTTTCCAGGAAAAGCTGTCAATCAGCTGATTGTTTGTATCCACGCGGCTTCGCGGGTCACCAGAGGTGGCGCCAGGCTGGGCAAAAAAACCGGCAGCTCCTGTCGGTGTTGGTGAAAGAAGCAGGATCGGAAGGCCCGAGGAGTGGCACGAAGGGGCCCCCGCCGGAACATTGCAGAGGCCGATCGTACTCGGGTCAAAATTCTGGTCCTGCGGGAAGAATCCCTCCGCGAAGCGGTTCCACCCATACCGCAATTCATTCAATTTCGTCGAGGAGAAGACACGCACGTAAGACAAGGACACAAGCTGAACGCGTGTGGGCGTCACCGTGTCAAAGCCCGGAAGCTCGCCGCCGGTGGCGTTGAGAGCGAGCGGGAATTGCTGAGTGCTGTCGCCGAAGAAATAACGGCCCGTCACAGTATTGTTCTGGTTAAAGGAATGGTCGATCTTCGCGATCATGCTTGTCAGATTGTTGAACGAAGGGGCAATCGCCGTATAGTCGGTATTCGTTCCATCGCTCGGATTGAAACAACCGGAATTGCCTGAAGTGGCTCCAGCAATGTAGTTCGCCGCGTCATGCGGCCAAAAATTCAGGAGGGCGAGACCTATAGGGCTGATGGCGGCACCCGCGGTTGCCTTGGCCGTGGCAATGTAGGCCGGCGTCGGAACGCAAGCCAGGGTTACGACCCCGACGCGCTCCCGCTGCCCCTCGTAATCAAGGAAAAAGAACGTTTTATCCTTCACAATGGGGCCGCCAAGCGAACCGCCGAACTGGTTGTTATGAAACGGAGCTTTTGGAGCCGGCGCCACGTCAAAAAAGTTCCGAGCGTCAAGCGCGTTGTTGCGGAAATACTCGAACCCGGTGCCATGAAACTGGTTCGATCCACTCTTGGTCACGATGTTGACCACCGCGCCGCCGTTTCGTCCGTACTCTGCCTCGAAGTTCGAAAGTACGCGCATCTCGCTAACAGCGTCGATTGGCAAAACTGCCGACGGCGTGGCGAACACGCCACCCTGGTTGATAGCTGGGTCATTACGGTAGCCGTCGTTCATGTCCGTGCCGTCGAGCAGATAATTGTTGGACCGTCCGCGCGCCCCGTTCATCGAAAATTCTCCGAACGATCCCGGCGAATCCGTAATCTGGTCCGGCGAGCCCGCCACGCCTGGATTCAAATAGATCAGCTTCGTATAGTCGCGCCCATTGATTGGCAAATCTCTGACGCTCTCTTGCGTCAGCGTGCCGCCAAGCGTGGCGTTCGTTATTTCGATCAGCGGAAGCGCCTCGCCAGAAACTGTTATCTGTTCCGTCACCTCGCCGGGTTTCAACGCGGCGTCAACGCGCCGCTCGGCCGCGACGTCCACCTTTACGCCGCTGGTGATCGAGGTTTGAAAGCCGGGCTTCTCGACCGTTACATCGTAGGTTCCGATTGGCAACTCGGGAACACGGTAGCTCCCATCCCCCTGCGTTTCTGTTTTGCGAAGGAGGCCTGTATCCACGTTGTGAACGGTCACCGTTGCGCCGGGCACTGCACCCCCTGTCGCGTCCGTGACTGTTCCAAGAATCGTGCCGCGGAAGGTCTGCGCTACGCCTGGCGTGTCGGCCAGCACCATCAGCGCGATGAACACTAGTGCCCTACCCAAATACCAGCAGCGACGATTAGCCATAGTTCCCCCCTTGAGGTATCCGGAATCTCCGATTTGGACTTCTCGCTCGCACATCGTAATGCTTCTCCTGCCCTGGACACAACGAATTTGCAACCCGAGCAGGCCCTAGGGAGGTCGCGGGATTCCGATGGTTCGTTTTTGCCCGTCTGATAAGCTCCGCTTGCCTCTGGGTAATCGATTTCTCGTAGACTGCTTCGACCCCTTCCCTCGACTCCAGATTTGGCAACTGCTATCAGAGCACTACCTGCTCGGCACCACCAAGGCGTCTTCACTGTGTCCAAACCCGCACAATTCAATTACGGATGGACCTAGACTCTCAAAGGTTCGTTGGTGGAGTTCAAATTGGAAATGTGGGGTCAAATGCTGCGGTCCCGTGGCTTGCAAAAGAACACGGCACCCCGTTGGAAATGGAGACGCCGCGCGAGGTCTTCCAAACCCAATCCTGCTATTTTCCACCAGCCAAGTTCAGGCCTTCTTCGTGTACCAGTCTGCGTTGATCGGTGTAAAGTGGGCCCATTTCTCCGGCAGATCTTCGAGCGCGAAGATTGCCGTCACCGGGCAAACGGGAACACAGGCGCCGCAGTCGATGCACTCCACAGGGCTGATGTAAAGTTGGGGCTGCGCTTCGAAATCGGGCTCGTCTTTCCGCGGGTGGATACAATCGACCGGGCAGACGTCCACGCAAGCGGTGTCCTTGGTTCCGATACAGGGCTCAGCAATTACGTACGCCATCGCGGCTCTCCTTCGAGTGTTGTCTGCGATTAAATTATCGCAAAGAAAGCGTCTCCAACCAAATTGAAAAGAACGGTTTATACCACCAAACGGGGCTCTCTACAAGCCGCATTTCCACACTTCAAAATTATAACACGTCCGGATCACGCAGCCCTGGATCGCTCCCGGCTGAATTTGAACCCGGAGACGGAGCCAGTTACAATAACGCCGGCTCCCACGGAAACGCTAAAAGTGAGGTGGTTCCCGTGCTTCGAACCTCTGGCAACAGAATCACATGGATGGGGCACACTACGCTTCAGATCACCACCTCAAACGGCAAAATCATTTTGATTGACCCCTGGGTGGAAGAAAATCCATCGTTTCCCCCCGCGCTCAAGAGCTTCCCACGCGTCGACCTGATTCTGGTGACACACTGTGACGGCTTTCACGCCGAGGAAATCGTTTCACTGGCGCTCGCCCACAACGCGCCGGTCGTCGCCATCAGTGAGCTTGCTCAGTACTTTGGATCAAAAGGCGTCGTGGACATCTTGCCAATGAACAAGGGTGGCACGCAGCATGTCGGCGATGTTGACGTCACGATGGTCCACGCGGTCCATTCGAGCAGCCTCAACAATATTGACGGCGACAGACCATATGTCAGCGATGCCGCGGGTTTGATCGTACAGTTGCCCGGAGGATTCACACTCTACGATTCGGGCGATACAGCCGTCTTTGGCGACATGAAAATCATCGGCGAACTTTACAAACCTGATCTGGTCTGTCTGCCTATTGGTGGCCGCTTCACAATGGATCCCCGTGAGGCCGCCTACGCGATCCGCCTGCTTGGCGTCCACCACGTCCTTCCCATCCACCATGGAACCTTTCCTGTTCTGACGGGAACCCCTGAGGCGCTTCGCGAACTTACGCAGGACATCGCCGGCCTGGAAATTCACGCCCTCAAGCCGGGAGAGTCCATCGGCGAATCCAAGCTTGCCGTCGCCCGATGACGATAGTTTAGGGAACCCGTGCCGAGTTCATGAAGCACGATCCCCTCTATTCGCTTGCCGTCCCCCGCAGCAAATTCCTCGCAAAAAAGAGCAGGTTGGCGGGGCGTTCGGCCAACCGCCGCATGAAGTACGGGAACCAGTCCTTTCCAAACGGAATGTAAACGCGCACGCGGTAGCCTTCGCGCACGAGGCGGCTCTGCAGGTCCGTGCGAATCCCGTAGAGCATCTGGAATTCGAACTTATCCTTGGGAATGCCCCTCTCGGCGGCGAACCGGACGGTCGCATCGATCATCTCAGGGTCGTGCGTGGCCATGGCATGGTAAATACCGCTCGGCAGCAGCAGGCGCATCAGCTTGATATAGTTCGCATCGACATCTTTCTTCCGCGGAAATGCGATTTCTGGGGGCTCCTTGTATGCGCCTTTCACAAGACGGATGCGGCAGCCGATTCTCAGTAAGTCCTGAATATCATTTTCGCTGCGGTAGAGGTACGCCTGAATCACGGTTCCCACGGCATCGGTTTCCGCCCGAGCCTGCCTCACGATGCGCAGTGTTCGATCCGTGTATTCCGAACCCTCCATATCCACGCGCACGAAATTTCGAAGCGCCGCGGCGCGCTGGGTCACAATCCGCACCTGCTCCGCGCCAAACTCATCGCCGAGATCGAGGCCCAGGTGCGTCAGTTTGAGGGATACATTCGCGTCAAGATTTTCCGCGGCGATACGATCGAGAGCATCCGTGTACGCTCGGCGTGCGCGCTCCGCGTCTTCGCGGCTCAGCACGTTTTCTCCGAGATGGTCCAGGCTTACCGCCATCCCTGCACGGTTCGACCGGCGCGCCGCTTCGAGGGCGGGGGCGAGATCCTCGCCGGGGACAAACCGTTGCGCCAGGCGGCGCGTCGTGCCATTGGAAGCGATCCAGCGGCGGAGACGGGAGCTTTTTGCGAGTTCGAGCAGGAGCGCGCGCAACATCAGGTTTTGCGTCTGGCGATGCCAGGAAAATCGCAGGCGGCGTCAGACATTTTTGTGGGCGTCGAGAAATTTTTCGGCGTCAATCGCAGCCATGCAGCCTGAGCCTGCCGCCGTTACCGCCTGGCGGTAATGATGATCCTGCACGTCGCCTGCGGCAAACACGCCAGGCACATTGGTTTCGCTGCCATCATGCGTGATCAAGTAGCCGTTTCCGTCCATGTCCAGTTGGCCGCGAAAACTCTTCGTGTTCGGCTCATGGCCGATGGCCACGAAGACGCCTTCCACCGGCAAGGTTGTGATTTCGTTCGTTTGCGTGTTGCGAAGCGTCACATTTTCGACGCCGCCTTTTGCGACATCCGAAATTTCCTGGACTACAACAGGAGTAACAAGCCGAATCTTCTCATTGCCGCGCGCGCGATCCACCATAATTTTCGACGCGCGAAATTCCGGCCGGCGGTGCAACAAATGAACGCGGCTCGCAAATTTGGAAAGGAAATTCGCCTCCTCCATCGCTGTGTCCCCGCCGCCAACGACCGCGATTTCCTTTCCGCGGAAAAAATATCCATCGCAGGTCGCGCAGGTCGATACCCCGTACCCGACGAGTTTGCGTTCGGACTCGAGGCCGATCATGCGCGCGGACGCCCCGGAAGCGATAATCAGCGCGCGTGTCTCAAACACTTCCTGTGCCGTCGAAATCTTGAAGGGCCGCTTGCTTAAATCCACGTCGGTGATGGCGCCTGCTTTGAATTCCGCCCCAAATCGCGCCGCCTGCTTGCGCATGTTCTCAATCAAATCGGGGCCCAGAATGCCGTCCGGGAAACCGGGGAAATTTTCGACCATGGTCGTAAGCGAAAGCTGGCCGCCAGGCTCGAACCCATCGATCACGATGGGGTTGAGGTTGGCGCGCCCAGCATAAATGGCAGCCGTCAATCCGGCGCAGCCGCTGCCAATGATGATGACATTGTTCAATGGATGTTCTCCCTACCCGTTATTGGATTCATCAACTGGCCGCCGCGATGCAAGCAGCAAAACAAGGAAGTTTAACACGAGGGGCCGGGTATTGGACGTATCAGGAAACGCCGACCCCGCCCTCCCCAATCACCAACCGTACGTCATTCCAGCGATGTTCATAACTCTTCCATTTATGTTCATAGGATGCTAGAGTGTTCTGGAAGGGAAGACGTATGTCCACCACGAGAAACCGCGTCTCACACAAACACTTCCAGCTCGACCCCGTAAAGATTCGGCGCGCCCAAAAAGTTTTGCTGGCGAAAACGGAAACCGAGACGATCGAGCGTGCTCTGGATGCCGTTATCGCCGAACATAAACGCAACCGGCTGGCCATCGAAGCCAACGAACGATTTGTGAAGAGCGGCATTGGGATCAAGGATGTGTACGGCAAGTTGGCCAAGTAGATGGGCCCGGTCCTTCTTGACACCTCCATATATATCACCGCGTTGCGAGCGGGTGACGATGCTGTCGTCAAGCTTCGGCGATTCACGCCGGGGGCGCCGGTTTGGTTGAGCTCCGTTGTGCTGGAGGAGTTGTATGCGGGTGTGAAGCCCCGAGACTTCCGCATCGTCGAGCGCCTGGAACGCGATTTCGACAAGGCCGGACGGATGCTCGTACCTAACCTCAGCGATTGGACCCTCACGGGAAAGTTACTGGCTCGCTTGGCTGCCAAGTATGGTTATGAACAGATTGGGCAGGCTCGTCTAACCAATGATGCCCTGGTGGCAATGAGCGCGGCGCAGCGCGGGATTACAGTCATTACGGCCAACGAACGGGATTTTGGCCGCCTCGCCCAGTTCCACCCCTTCCAGTGGCAAGTGCCTCTTGAATGACAATCGTAAGTCGACGCCTCCCCCAAGCGGGTCCGTTTCCCTGACTCTTTAAAGGCGGACGGTAGTAGGTCAGTTTGAATCCACAGAAGTGAACTCGATGAACTGCCGCTAGAGCAGAGCGGTTGGCTAGATTGCTATTGCTGTCTACTTGTTCGGGATTTGAATTTCCCTATGCCTCGAAGAGCCTTACCGACTTTAGCCAATTGAAGCTAGCATCCGAAAGGTCCACACATCGCCCCTAAGGTCATCAGAGTGAAGAGCAACGCACCGCCATTCACTATGAGTCCGACCCAACGACTCCATCCAAGACCAAACAGCGAAAATAGAAACAGAAGCACCGATCCGTAGAGGCTGACACTCCAGAACAGCCCTAATGTTCGCGCATGCTGAAGCCTTTCTTGTAAATGCAAGTGTGAGGAATCGGATGCATACCTCTGGTACACGAAGCAGGCACTTACGAACAAGAGAAAACCCAATGAAGTGCTAACCACTCCGATCCTCCGCCTCCAGATTGCAATCCGATCGGTCTTCATAGCGCGCCGAATATATCTTGCAGGGCGGGCAACACCGTAGTCCTCAGCCATGTGGCATCGAGGGCAGAGGCTTTCGCATGCCCGGTCTTTTCAGGGTCAAGCATGGGAGCACAATAGCAGAGCCCCATGTGAATTCAAACTGACCCACTACCAGGCGGACACGTCACTGGCCTCGCCAGGCAGAATGGGTGATAATGCCTCCGCATTTTGCTTTCCTGAGGAGGAAACCTTGAGCCGCGCGCCAGGAACCTATGCCGTATTCGAAACTTCACAGGGGACGATTGTCTGCCGCTTATTCGAAAAGGAGGCCCCGAAAACTGTTGCGAATTTCGTCGGCCTCGCGGAAGGAACGAAGGAATTCACGGACCCGCGCACGGGGCAGAAGGTGAAGCGGGCATTTTACGACGGTCTGGCCTTCCACCGCGTAATCCCGCAATTCATGATTCAAGGCGGATGTCCGCTCGGGACGGGAACCGGCGACCCTGGCTATCGGTTCGCCGACGAGTTTCATCCCACTTTGCGGCACGACAAGGCGGGCAAACTTTCAATGGCCAACGCCGGACCCAACACAAATGGAAGCCAATTTTTCCTCACCGTCGCGCCGACACCCTGGCTGGATAACAAACATGCGATCTTCGGTGAAGTGGTCGAAGGGCTGGACCTGGCGATTAAAATCTCGGAATTGCCTCGCGGCGCCAACGATAAGCCGAAACAACCCGTGGTCCTGAAAACGCTGAAGATCGAGCGGGTCTGATCCCCGGCGAAGCTGCCATGTTTAACCCGGCTAATTTATTCCGGATGCTGACCGAGATTCTTTTTGTATTGCTCGGAGGGATTCTGGTTTGGGTCGGATTGAGCAGCCGGTTCATGTTTGATCCCCGGAAACCCGCATGGCTTGGGCTGGGCGCTGTGCTGGTGTATTGGGGCGTCCGGGCATGGATGAAAACAATGCATGCTGCGCGCACAGCCGAACGCACGACGGTGCGCGTGGGCGGAGCGTCTTTGGCGCTGGTAGGGTTGATGATGCTTAGCTTGGTATTTGTAGAATTCCGCTGGGTTGGGACGGTGCTGGCGATGGCGGGCGGCATTCTTATTCTTCGCGGCCTGGTCAGCGCCGGGCTCTCAATCCGGACGGACTAGCTTCCCATCGACGTGCCTGCTCGGAAGGAGTTCCACCATGATCAAAGAGTTCAAGGAATTTGCCATGCGGGGAAATGTGCTCGATATGGCGGTAGGCATCATTATCGGCGCCGCGTTTGGGCAAATCGTCACATCGTTTGTCCAGGACGTTCTGATGCCGCCGATCGGCAGGTTGCTCGGTCACGTGGATTTCTCAAATCTCTTCTTGAGTTTGTCCGGAACGCACTACGACACAGTGGCGGCGGCAAAGGCCGCGGGCGCCGCGACGCTCAATTACGGCCTGTTCCTGAACACGGTAATTAATTTTCTGATCGTGGCGTTCGCCGTGTTCCTGCTGGTGCGTCAAGTGAATCGCCTGGCGCCGAAACCAGCACCGGCTCCAGCGCCGGCCACGCGTGACTGCCCTTATTGCCTGTCGGCCGTGCCACTCAAGGCGACGAAGTGCGCGCATTGCACCTCCGAGTTGCGGACAGCCTGAAGAGCCGCCGAATATTTGACTTTAGGTACAGCCGCCGCAAAAAAAGGAGCAGGGGATGCCCGATCCAAAGTCGAACGACAAACCCGATTGGAAGCAGCATGGCATTCGAATCGTTCGCAGCGGTGAATTGGATTCGAATACTCCGCAAACCGCTGGAATGACGCGCGCCGAAGCCATTTCCCATGCGCGAGTCGGAGCGCAGAAACTCTGGGCAGGAACCGTCGTCGTGCACCCAGACGCCAAAACGGGCCCGCATCACCACGGAGAACTGGAAACGGTGCTCTATATCATTCGAGGGCGTGCACGCTTTCGCTGGGGAGACCGTTTGGAGTTTGTGGATGAGGCCGGCCCCGGAGATTTTATTTACGTGCCGCCGTTCGTGCCGCACCAGGAGCTCAACGCAAGGCGGGACCAGCCCGTAGAAGCTGTCGTCGTGCGAAGCGGGCAGGAACCCATTGTCGTCAACTTGGATATTCCCAGCCCCGAGTCAGGGCCGATATCCCCGCAACCCGATCCCTTTCACTCTGCCCCCGGAAAATCGTGAGCAGGCGTTGAGAACCTGACGAAAAGGAATCAACTCATTTCCTGGCAGAGCGGCATGCGCCCGGCATGGCCTGGTAACGGTTACGATGGTTTATTGTGCGCGGCCTTATTCCGTTCCACGTGATGTTTCAGGCGAGCGACAACATCCGCTTCCTTGCCTTCTTTCAGTTCGTTCAACACCTCATCGAGCGCGAAGTGAACGATGTCGTGATGGTGAAGCTCGTTTGGCGCGACTAAGTCACTAAAGCGCAGCCAGAGATGATGGATCAGCCGGACCTCGTTGGAGGTCAAATTCGGCGCGTGCGGCCCCAACAGGAAAAATTCCCGCTGGCCGCCGGGGGCAAAAATTTCCAGATTGAATTGCGGCCGCGGGTCGGGGAGTTGCTCCCACGCGAGGCCGATCTCGCGCGCCTGTTCAGCCACGGTCAATTTCGCGGACCGTCCCAGCACGATGGTGTTGGATTCGAGCTTCAATGCGGCGTTCAG
>Ga0209488_10002571_pt1 | contig 14841 bp, 13 predicted proteins | sample Rivendell_Oct201_8_FD_188349 | JGI IMG/M metagenome (GOLD analysis project Ga0209488, IMG submission 188349) | Vadose zone soil microbial communities from the Eel River Critical Zone Observatory, Northern California, USA -... | ecosystem: Environmental > Terrestrial > Soil > Vadose zone >... | reverse complement strand
CCGCGATCCGCAGGCGGCGCTGAAGCTCTCGTATCCGCGCGGCCTCACCGGGTGCGGCGACAATGCCGGGCGCTGGTGCGCGTCCCACCGTTCTCGGCACCTCGCGCGCGCCGCGAAATCTTCGTTGAGCCAGCCGGGAAACACTTGCTGCCACTGCCGCGCCTGGCTCCGCGCCCCTGCCATCTGCCGGATCGACGACCACAATGGGACCCGCGGATGCATCAGGAGATCGCCGGATACGGCGCGAGCCAGCAATGCGAGGCGCCGCCTCGCCACGAGATGCGACAGATAGGGACGCCATTCGTACCGCAGGGCGTTGTCGGGCCCTTCACCGTATAGAAAGACGCGCGCATGGTTCGCCATCGTCTTGACGAATTCAATGCCCTTGAGAAGCGCGGGCGGATTCTCGACCGGTTCGGGCGAGTGGACCACCACACGATCCCAGTCCAGGATGGACGTCTCGTCGTCTCGGACGTCGAAGTGAATCGGGATCTTCAAGTAGTCGGCGACGAGGCTCGCGTAGTGCCGCTCTCTGTCGGGAATCAACCGGTCGTACACCGATGTCAATGCATGAACGACGCCGCCAGTCGCCCGCTCGCGCATCAGGCGCGCGGCCACGGCGGCGAGCGTCGTCGAATCGAGGCCGCCGCTCATGAACACAGCCACGCGGCCGGTGCGCAGCCGGTCGGCGACCGCGGCGCGCAGAAGCTCCATGAAACGATCCGTGTAGTCGGCGGCACGCTTGAAGACGATCGGATCCTCGACCGGCAGCGTCCAGTACTGACGGCGCCGTGTCGCATCTGGAGACCACGTGATGCTGTGCGCCGGTGGCAACCGCCGGATGTCGCGGAACGACGTGGTGTCGCTTTCCTGATTGGCGCCGAAGAGCAGGAAGTCCGCGATCGCCGCGTCGTTCAGCTCACGCGAAACCTGCGGATGCAGGCGGAGGCAATCGAGCGTGTTGCTGAAGAGAACGGTGCGCCCGAGTTCGGCGTAGTAGAACGGCTTGACGCCGAGGTGATCCCGCGCGCAGAACAGACGACGCTCAGGGCCGTCCCAGATGGCGAACGTGAAGTCGCCGAGCAGGCGCTCCACGCACGCCTCACCCCAGGCGCGGTAGGCGCGGAGGATCAATTCCGCATCAGAGACATCGGCCGCGAGAGCAGGCTCGTGCGCTCCAAGCGCCGCGATCAGGTCCTGCCGCGCATCGACCCGTCCGTCGGCCACAATCCACTGGCGCCCGTCGAGCGTGAACGGCTGTTCCTCGCGCTCGGATTCCTCGGTCAGTCGCAGCAGCGCATGACCAAAACCCACAGAAGGCGCAGGCTGCAGACAACGCGTGTCCGGACCTCGAAACGCGAGGGACGCCGTCATCCGGCCGAGCAGGTTGCCGTCGATCGGCGCGCCGTCGAGGTTCACCAGGCCGACGATCCCGCTCATGCCGGATCGGGCGTCTCTCCAGAAGGGGTCTCGATCAACTGCTGGCCGAGCAGCGCGTCGATGAATTCCTCGAGGTCTGCACGCAACCGCGCGGGATCGACCTCGTACTCCTGAAGCAGCACGTCATACGCTGCCTGGATCGAGCCTGCGCTGCTGAGCACGTCCCACATCCGTGCTCCGGAGGCGTTCAGCCCGAGATATCGTTCGGTATTCAGATTGACCAGCACGCCCTCGTCGCCCACAAGGCGAAACAGCACATCCGGGGCGATCCTCACGCGTGCCGAAAAGGAAATAGCCATTTTCGCTCTCACTCGAGATCCGCGAGCACCCTCGCGCGGACATCCTGCAGCCGATCGATGGCCCTCGGATAGGCGAGCCGTTTCACCGGAAGACGATCCGCCAGGCTCGTCATGACGCTGAATTGACGGGTCAATCGGTCCGCACTCACGAGCCGCCTGTTGAATGTGCCTCCGACGAGTTCGATGAAGGCCGCGCGCGGCGAGAGCGGCTCGATGCTCACGTCCGGCATCCGGCAGGCCTCGCGCGGCGGCACCACAGCATAGATCGCCGCAAGCGTCACCGGAGTCGCGCAACTTCGCCGCTGGTCGAGCGGTACGATCAGCTTGTCGGTGTCCGTATTCATCGGCGGCCGGGCTGCCGCAGTCGGACCGAGAAACCGCGCGGCCACCTTCGAGAACAGCTTGATCCGCGGCGGGCCCGGATGGGCCAGAACGCCGATCGACGATGTCTGCAGGAGGAGCAGATCGTCTGTCAGAAGGCGGCAGCCCGCCTCGAGGAAGCACGCCGCGAGGCTCGATTTTCCGAAGGCACTGCTGCCCAGGAACGCCACGGCCCGATCGCCCACGACAACTGCCGTCGCGTGAAGCGGCTCCAGACGCTGTTTGACCAGCGCAAACGAAAGAGCCTGCCCCAGCAAGTAGACCTGGAACGATTCGCTTGAGGCCGTGTCCTCGCGCCTGCAGAGAATACGCTGCCCTCCCGCGGCGACGAGAAACTCGCCCACGCCGTCCCATCGCACATAGGTCGCGCCGTCTTGAAGAAATGCGTATCGATACCAGGAGCCTGGACTGGACAGGAACCGTGCGCCTTCGAGCGCCGCGCGGAACGCATCGGCGGGGGCGATCAGAACCTCCAGTTCCCCGAGGCCCCCGTGGGAGTACTCCGGCAGCGCGAGCGGCGTGTCGCTCACGATCACGAGACCATAGACACAGTACCGATAGCGACGTCCGGCTCCAAGGGTGCGTCCGGCCAGATCGGACACGAGGGGCTCGGCGATCTCTGTCTTTAGATCCATCGCTACGCGGAGGGGCTCGTCCACGTGACGATCGGTGTGTATCCGTCGGCGGGCGCGCCGACCAGTACACGATCGGCGCTTGTCACCCAGGCATGCGCCTCGAACGCGCCGGCCGGAGTGCGTCTGACGCCAAGCGTGAGGCTCACGGGGCCGCCAGCCGAACCGAGCAGCATTTCCGCAACGACAGCCCTGGCCAGACACGAACTGGCTCGGCCAAGCCGGCGCCCGGTGGCGTCGATCGCCCAGGCCACGTGTTCGCGGCTGGAGACCCGCAGCAAGAATTGCGCGAAGCGGCGGCAGCGAGTGGTGGCGGCTCTCAACGCCGATAGCGGCACAACGCGCAGCACGGCTGCGGCCGCAACCTGCAGCGCGGCCACGGAGGCGAGCAGCCACCACTGGCGTACAATCCCGGCAGTGACGGACTCACCCGCGGCGGATACCTGGCTGTGGGTCGCGCTCGTCGTTCCCTCCTCGTTCATCGTTCACAAGTATCTTGGCCCGGAATCGACACTAGCTTACGCGATTGTCGCGGCGGCGATTGTCGCGCGCAGGCCGCGGCTGCCCGAGCGCCTCTCCAAACGCCTGGTACCGTGGCTCGCGCTACTGACGCTGGTGGCCGTCCTCGCCGCGTTCGTCATGATCTATCCCGCTGCCAACACGCATGTGCCCGGCGCCGGCAGCGATGACGACGATGCGATGAACGTCGGGACGATCGCCATGCTCGCCGGCCGCTCTCCGTACTCGGCCACGACGTACCTCGGCAACGCGGTCCATCATCTTCCCGGCGGGCTCGCGCTCGCCGTTCCCTTTGTGCTGCTCGGCACCAGCGCTTTCCAGAACTTCTTCTGGCTTCCGCTGTTCTTCTTCGCGGTCAACACCGAGCGCGACAGCCGGACGGCGTTGGAGCTGGCGTGGACGATCCTGCTGCTGAGCCCGGGCGTCATGTACGAGATCGTCACCGGCACGGGCTACGTGTCCAACACGATCTACGTCCTGCTGGGCCTGTGGTGGCTTGTGCGGACCAGGCGTCGTGACGTCGCCGCTGCGGCGTGGGGCGTGGCGCTGGCGTCGCGCGCGAACTTCATCTTCCTGGTGCCGGTCGCGTTCGGGTATCTGCGTCAACACGCCGGCGTGCGGCCCGCGTGTCGAGCCGCGGCCGTGACCTGCGCGACGATCGGCGCCCTCACTCTGCCGCTGTACCTCCACGATCGCCGCCACTTCGGGCCGCTCGAGGGCGCCAATCGCCTCCTCGTGTTCGACCAGCTCGTGCCGCACCTCGGTATCGCGTTGATGCTCGCGATGGCGGCGCTCGCGGTGGCCGTGTCTTTCAGGCGGATGGACCGCGCGGCGCTTTTCCGCTACGCCGCTCTCGTACAGGCGTTCCCCATCGCCGCCGGCGTGGTGCTGACCACCGTACGCGACCGCGGGATCAATCTGACGTACACGCGGTACGGCGCATTCTTTGCCTGGTTCACGTTTCTCGCGCTGGCCATACGCGGTACAATCAGCGCCACACCTCAGTGCCCCAGGCAGCTCAACGACGATTGAGGATCGAGCCGGCGAAGTCGTGGCAGGGCCTCGACCTCGCCGAACTGTGGCCCTACCGGGAGCTGCTCTACTTCTTTGTCTGGCGCGACATCAAGGTCCGCTACAAGCAGACCGTGCTGGGCGCGCTGTGGGCGATCATCCAGCCAGTCGCGACGACGCTGCTCTTCACGGTGTTTTTCGGACGGCTCGGCGGCCTGTCGAAGCAAGTCAGTGGATCGTATCCGCTCTTCGTCTACGTCGGCCTCTCGCTGTGGACGTTTTACTCAAACGCCGTCTCGCTGGCCGCCAACAGCCTGATCGGCAGCAGCCATCTGATCTCGAAGGTGTACTTTCCCCGGCTGATCATCCCCATCGCCGCCATTCTCTCCGGGCTCGTGGATTTTCTCGTCGCGTTCGCGTTCCTGCTCGTGCTGATGGCCGTGTACCACGTCGCGCCATCCGCGCAGATTCTGCTGCTGCCGGTCTTTGTGCTCGGCACGATCACGGTCGCGGCCGGCGCGGGCCTGTTGTTCTCGGCGCTCATCGTCAGCTACCGTGACTTCCGCTACGTCATTACGTTCGCCGTGCAGCTGTGGCTGTTCGCGACGCCCGTGCTGTACGCCCTCGACATCGTGCCAGCGAAGTGGCGCCTCCTCTACGCGCTCAACCCGATGGTGGGCATGATCGTGGGCTTCAGAAACTCGGTGCTCGGCGGCCCGCTGCCGGGCGATCTCATCGCGACGGCCTTCCTCACCGCGGCGGTCCTCCTGGCGGTGGGGCTCCGCTACTTCACCACCGTGGAACGGCGGTTTGCGGATGTCATCTAAGACCGCGATCGCGATTCACGGCGTCGCCAAGCGCTACACGATCGGGGCGACGCAGGACGCCACGCAGTTCCGCGAGTCGATCGTGTCGATGCTCGGCGCGCCGTGGCGGCGGCTCAGGCGGCTTGCGGGCCATCAGTCGGCGGACACCACGGAGTTCTGGGCGCTGAAGGATGTCAGCTTCACCGTCGGCGTCGGCGACGTCGTCGGCATCATCGGACCCAACGGCGCCGGGAAGAGCACGCTGCTCAAGATCCTGTCGCGCATCACGCCGCCGACCAGGGGCTACATCGATCTCGACGGGCGCGTGTCGAGTCTGCTCGAAGTCGGTACGGGCTTTCACCCGGAGCTGACGGGACGCGAGAACATCTTCCTCAACGGCGCCATTCTCGGCATGATGCGCGAGGAGATCCGGCGTAAGTTCGACGCCATCGTGAGTTTCGCCGAGCTGGACACGTTCATCGACACGCCGGTCAAGCACTACTCGAGCGGGATGTACGTCCGGCTCGCGTTTTCCGTCGCGGCGCACCTCGAGCCGGAGATCCTGATCATCGACGAGGTGCTGTCGGTCGGTGACCTGCACTTCCGCAACCGATGCCTGGGCCGGATGCGCGACATGCGCGACGAAGGCCGCACGGTCCTGTTCGTCAGCCACGATCTGACAAGCGTCCGCCAGCTCTGCAATCGCGCCGTCCTGCTCACCGCAGGCACGGTGAGCGCCGACGGCGATCCCGACTCGGTGACGCGCCGCTACGAGCAGATGAATCGCGATCCTTCGTCGGCCGGCGCCGGGTCTGCCGATCGCGTGCATCCGCCGCCCGGCTACCACCTGCGTCGCGTCGAGCTGCGCAATCAGTCGGGGACGGCGGCCCGCCATTTCGACGCCGGCGACGCGATGGAGATCCATCTCTGGTCGAGCGGGCGCGCCCCCGCCGACTCGTACACCGTCGAGTTCAAGCTGCTGAACGAGGTGGATCAGGTTGTCAGCTTCGGGTCGGCCAATCCCGTACGCGCGACCTACTACACCGCCGACAAGGATCACTACATCTGCCGCCTCGGGCCGCTGCCCCTCACCGAAGGCAGCTACTCGTTCAGCTTTACCGTGCGCGTCTGGAACGAGGCGCGCTGGGACTTCTGGGAGAACGCCATCGGATTCCAGATCGACCGGTGCGACCTGTTCAAGACCGGGCACAGCGTCACAGGCGATCACAACGGCCCGGTCGTGATTCAGCAGGAATGGCTCTAAACGCCGCGCGTCTCGCCGATCGCCACGACGCCTTCGTCTCGGCCGCGCCGTTCCCGCACGTCGCGATAGAGAACTTCATCGATGCGGCGGCCTGCCGGGCCATCGCGGCGGCATACCCGACCTTCGATGAGGCCAAAGCCCTCGGGTTTTCGTTCAAGGCCGTGAACGAGCGGAAGAAAATTCAGATTACGGATCAGACACGGTTTCCCCCGGCAGTCAAGCAACTGAGTGACTTCCTGGCGAGTCCGGGCTTTCTCGCCGACCTGTCGGCGCTGACGGGGATCCCCAACCTTCTCGCGGACGAAGCGCTGTTCGGCGGCGGCATGCACATGACGGGGCCGCACGGCCGGCTCGACGTGCACGTCGACTTCAACCGGGGCCAGGGCGAACTCTATCGCCGGCTCAACCTGCTCCTCTACCTGAATCCGGAGTGGGACGAATCGTGGGGCGGCCAGGTCGAACTGTGGAATGCCGAAGTCACCGAGTGCGCGCTGCGCCTGCCGCCGGTGCTCGGGCGGTGCCTGATCTTCGAGACCAGCCAGCGCAGCTTCCACGGCGTGGCGCCGCTCACCTGTCCGCCCGACCGCGTCCGTCGATCGTTTGCGGCCTACTACTACACGAAAGAGCCGCCCGCTCTCGGCGACGCCACGATGCACGGGACGCTGTTTCGCGCGAGGCCCGACGAGAAACTGCGCGGCTACGTCCTGATGCCGGCCGAACGACTCCAGCGCGCGGTCGTCGGCGGCGCGGGCGCCCTCGTGGGCCGCGCCAGGCAACTCGGCGGACGCCTGCTGCGAATCGCGGGCCTTCGCTGATGGCCAGCGCCGCCGATCCACTCGTTTCGATCACCATCCCCTGCTATCGCCAGCTCGATCTGCTGCGCCGCTCGCTCGACGCGGTCCGTACGCAGACGTACCGCGCGCTCGACATCACGCTGCTCGACGACAGCGAGTCGGACGATTACCGAAGCCACGTCGAGTCGCTCGGCGATCCGCGCGTGCGCTATCACCGCAACCCGGCGCGGCTCGGCGCCATGCAGAACATGTTCAGCGCGATAGCGACGGGCCGCGGCGAGTTCACGATGGCGTTTCACGAAGACGACCTGGTCTCGACGTCGTACATCGCGATGGCCGCCGGACTGCTCGAGCACAACCCGCGATGCGCGTTCGTCGCGTGCCAGATGCGCGAGTTCAGCGACGAGCCGTCCGTGGCGGATCTCGCGAGGACGTTTTCGCCGCTCGAGTACGAGATCTTTTCAACAGGCGCCGATCTCGTGCGCGGCATCCTGCGCGGCGTCGAGCCGATGTTCGGGTCCGTGGTCTATCGACGGACCGCGCTCGACGGGGTCCTGCCGGATCACGACGGCTACGCCACACTCGTCGATCGGCCGTTTCTCCTGTCGATCCTCGCTCGCGGATGGACCGCTGCCGTCATTCAGTCACCGCTCGTCTGGTACCGGCATCATGCCGCAGACGACGGGCGCCATCTGGCGATGACGACCGGGCATGTGCTGCGGCTCCTTCGGCTCTACAGGTCGGTACTGCCGGCACAGTGGTCCGCGGACGAGCGCCGGGCTTTCTTCACCTACACGGGCTACTGGCTCTTCGAGCTCTACCGGCTGACGCCGCCAGACGAGCGGCCGCCCGTGTGGAGATATCTCTTCGAGGCGTGGCGCCAGGGACTCTACGACCCCCGCGCCCGAGGCCGTTCCGGCCTTCGCCAGATTCAGCGCGCCCTGCTGAACCAGACGTCGTGAGCCGATGAAAACCATCGCGCTGGTGCCGGTCCGCAACGACGCCTGGGTGCTCGAGCACTCGCTGGCGTGCTGGTCAGGCTTCTGCGACGTCGTGATCGTCAGCGATCAGGACTCGACCGACGGGGCCCGTGACATCTACAGGCGCTTTCCGAAAGTGGTCGTGCTCGAGACGCCGCGTGACAACGCCGTCGCCGGACTTCCCCAACAGGCGAGATGGCGCCTGCTCGACGCCGCGCGCGAGTACGACGGCCACAACCTGCTGTGGTGCACCGACGCGGACGAGCTGACGCTGCCGTCCTTCGCGAAGCGATTCATCGCGGCTCACGCCGATGCGTTGGTGGCCGGCCGGGTCGTCGAGTGCCGCTTCTACAACCTGTGGAAGAACGAGACGCGCTATCGCGACGATCTGTCGCAATACGGCCCGCACTGGAAGCCGATGGGGTTTGTCGACGATCGCGTCGCGGACTATCCTCGCGATCCGTCCCGGCGTCCGCTGCACGAGCCCCGCATGGCGATCGAAACCGATCCACACGCGCTCAGGACACCCGACGTGCCCGTCCTTCACCTGCAGTGGGTGATCTGGAATCGTAATCAGCTGAAGCAGGCGTGGTACAGGTGCATCGAGCTCATGGATCGCCGCATGACGGCGGTGCACGTGAACGCGGCGTATCAGGTGACCCTGCCGCCCTGGCGCGCCCACACCGAAGCGATCCCCGACGCCTGGAGACACGACACCACACTGCCGTCAGCGGCCGTCGCGGATCGGCAGCCCTCGTGGCATGAAGCCGACCTGATGAAGTGGTTCGACGAACGCGGCGTCGAGTTTTTCGAAGGCCTCGAGATCTGGCACGTCCCGTCGCTGCGCCGGGAGTTCGCACGGCGCACCGGCCGCCAACCGCATCCGGATCGCTCCTATCGACCGCCGGCCACGGACCGGGCGGCGCGGATCGCGAGGCTCGCCTTCAACGCCGTGAAGCGGCGGCTTCTGCCGTGAGCCGTCCCGCACTCACGGTTCTGACGGCGCCGATTCCGTCCGCAGCGAGGCGGTTCTATACCAGCGTGCGCGGCATCGGCCGGCGCCTGCTCAAACCGGGCACGACCCTGCCTGCGGCTTCTCCCTATCCGGGTCACTACGCGCTCGTCCGCAGCGTCGTCGAAGGCCTGCGGGCGATCGACGCGGACTTCAACTTCAACCCGCGATCGTCGTCGCAAGTCGCACGGGTCGTTTATGCGCCGGCGAACGAGGCGCTGTTGCAAGCCGCGGAGCTGAAGCGCCGCGGTGCGATCGATTTTCTGGTCGCTGGTCCCGTCAACGCGTTTTTTCCGGACGAGTGCGACGGCATCATTCAGATCCCGCAGATCGATCTCCTGATCGTGCCGGCGGCGTGGATGACGGGCCTCTATCACGGCCTGCCCGACATCGTGCGCAAGTGCCGGATCTGTCCGTGCGGCGTAGACGAGCAGGTGTGGAAGCCGTCGGGCGCGCCCAAGGAGACGTCGGCGGTCGTCTACTGGAAGAGCGGCGACGAACACTTCTGCGAAGAGGTGGAAGCCATCGTCAGGCGCGCCGGCCTCGAGCCGCTGCGTGTGCGGTCGCGCCACGGCGAGCACGGCATCTTCACGCCGGAGACGCTCCGGCAGATGCTCGATCGATCGGTGGTGGCCGTATTTCTGAGCTCGTTCGAGACCCAGGGCATCGCGCTCGCCGAAGCGTGGTCGATGAACGTGCCGACGGTGGTGTGGGATCCGCGAGGCGACGCGGAATGGCTGGGACGGCGCTTCAAGTCCGAGTCGTCAGCGCCGTATCTGACGCCGGCGACAGGCATCGCCGCGCGCGACACGGTCGCCCTCGAACACGCGCTGAGGCAGGCGCTCGCCACGCTCGCAAGCTTCCAGCCGCGCGCCTGGGTGCTCTCGCACATGACCGACGCGATCTGCTCGCGTCAGCTGTACGAGCTCGTCCTGGACGAAGCTAACCGAAAACGGATCTGAAAAGGATCTTGCGGGCGGGAGGGTGCCGGAGCAGCGCCCGGATCAGGTGGCGGTGGTGGTTGAACTGCGCCGTCTTGCGGACGATGGGCATGATGCCGTCGGTGCGGGCGAGGTCGAAGAGCGTGTCGATTTCCTGATCACTCAGGCGCGTCACCAGATCGCGCAGCGATCGCTGCTCGGCGAATTCTTCACCGAGCCGGTCGCGCCACTGGCGTTCATACGACGCGAGCGCGGCGGCATCGAGCCGGTCGGCGGCCAGCGCGTCGACCGCGACGTCGGCCGCCAGCGCGGCGCTCCAGATGCTGTAGTGAATGCCGCCGCCGGTCGTCGGCTTCACCAGGCCGGCGGCGTCGCCGACAACAAGCGTGCGATCGGCGTAGGTCCGGTCGATGGCGCCGAGCGGCAGAATCTTCTGGCGCGGCGGCTGCTCGCGGTCCTCGATGCCCCAGCGATCGGCGATGCGGTCGATCATGCGGTGGTAGGCGCCGAGCGGATCGCGCGACGTCATGACGCCAACGCGGACGCCGATGCCCGAGGGCCGCACGACCGGGACGGCCCACGCAAAGCCGTCGGGCGCGACGTCGCGGCCGAAATGCAGCTCGACATCGCCTGAGTTCCGCGCCGGCAGCTCACGCTGGGCGCTGTGCAGATAGTGGCGCGGCAGCCCGAGCCCGACGCGCCGCTGAAACGCATAGTTGGCGCCGCAGGCAAGGATCAAAAGCCTGGCGCTCACCCATTCGTCGCCGACCTGCGCGCGCACGGCCGCCGGTCCGGTCTCGACAACCGACACCCGCGTGCCCATTCGAAGCTCCGCGCCTGCGGCCCTGGCGCGCGTCTCCAGTGCGCGATCGAACACGCCACGGTCGATCACGGCCGCAAGCGGCGAAGGCGTCGAATAAGAAATGGTGATGCCCGCCGGCGAAACAAACCGCGCGGTCGTCAGCGCATTGAGTGTGGCGTCGCGCGGCAGGCCGAGCATGTCGAAGCTCTCGGTCGCCAGCACGCCGGTGCAGTGCACCGGGTCGCCGACCGTGCCGTGCTCCTCGCAGACAAGCGTGGAAATCCCGCGACGGGAGAGGCGTTCGGCGGCGTACAGCCCCGCCGGTCCCCCGCCGACGATGAGCACGTCACAATCGATCATGAGCGGCAACATTATACGGGCTGCCCTTACGGTTCTTATACTTTGCGGCCGCGTACTTCCCACGTGCCGCGCGCGGTGATCCAGAACGACAGCAGAATCAGCCGGAGATCGAGCCAGAAACTCGCGCGCTTGATATACAGGCGGTCCAGCCTGAACTTGCTCGCGCGTGAGATGTCGCGAGGCGCATACACCTGCGTGAGGCCGGTCAGTCCCGGACGGACACCGTGGCGCTCCTGATACCCGGGAATGGCCTCGAGCTGCGTCACATGGCCGTCGCCGCGCACGTCCACTTCGCCGGGCCGCAGCGGCCGCGGGCCGACAAAGCTCATGTCGCCGCGGAGAATATTCACGAGCTGCGGCAGCTCGTCCATGGCCGTCGCGCGCAGCAGACGTCCGACGCGAGTGACCCGCGGATCGTTTTCCGTCGCCTGCACCGGACCCGTGAGCGCCTCGGCGTCGGGCCGCATCGAGCGGAATTTCAGCGCCAGGAACACGCGGCCGCCCCTGCCGACGCGTGTCTGCGGAAAAAAGACCGGACCTCCGTCCTCGATCCGGATCGCAACGGGAATCAGGAGCCAGAGCGGCGAGGAGAGGACGAGGCCGGCCGCCGCGAAGGAGGCGTCGAAGAGGCGCTTGATCATGCCGCCGTGGCCGGGCGGCCCAGGCTTGCGAAGAGCGCGTGATACTGGCGGACGGCCACGCGCCGATCGTAGCGCCACGCCGCCGTTCTCGCGTTCTCCCCCATCCGCCGGGCCGCGGCGGGGTCGTCGACCAGCGCGCTGATGGCCGACACGAGCGCGTCCCGATCGCCGGGAGGCGCCACGACACCGCACGCGTGCTCGGTCGCAATCGCCGCGACCTCGCAGCTCGGATCGACAGCGGCGACGAACGGGCGTCCCGCGGCGAGGATGCCGTACAGCTTGCTCGGCACGATGTAGCCCTCGAGGCCGGGCTTGAGCGACACGAGAAACGCGTCAGCCGTCGCGAACGACTCGTGCAGCAGTTCTTTCGGCTGGTAGGGAAAGAAGCGGATGTTCGTCAGACCGCGTGCGGCGGCCATCGCCTCGAGGGCGCCGCGCCTGGCGCCGTCGCCGACGATGGCGATGACGAGGCGCTCGCGCGAGCGCAGGCGATCCGCCGCGTCGATCAGCAGATCAAGATTCTGCGACAGCCCGACGTTGCCCGAATGCATGAGGACGAACCGGTCGTGCAGTCCGTGCGCGCGCGCGAAGGCGTTGTCCTTGGGGCCCGGCGCGATCGCCTCGCAGTCGGCCCAGTTGTGGATCACGTGCACGCGGTCGGCCGGCGCACCTTTCTCCTCTACCAACCGCCGCTTCATGCGATCGCCCAGCGCCACGATCGCGTCCGCCTCGCGGACGAGCCGCCGGTTGATGCGGTCGAGCGTGCGGTTGACCGTCGTGTTGTGGAAGTCCTCAAGGAGCGAGGCGACTTCCGGAAAGATGTCCTCGCACAGGAACACGAAGCGCGCGCCGGCTTTGCGTGCCGCTCTCATCGCTGCCAGTCCAAGGATCGGCGGATCGGTCAGCGAGACGACGACGTCCTGCGGCCCGATCTGTCCGGACGCCGCCATCGCCGACGTGAAATAGGTCAGGTAATTGGCCGCACGGCCTACGAACCTGCGCCGGCCGAAGGCCGTGCCGTTCGCCCGCAAGATGCGGACGCCTTCACGCGTCTCCCGCGTGACCAGCCATCCGCCTTCGCCTCGGCCTGCAGCCTCGGCTACGGCGAGACTGCCGGCCGCATGGAGCGCGCGGCCGGCGACTACCGACACGTTGCAGCCATAGCCGCTGACGAGGTCCTGCGCCAGCTCGGTCAGCAGTTGTCCGGTGGCAGCCTGGTCGGGCCAGTACGAGCGATTGAAGAAGCAGACGTTCACGCCGTCGCGGTAGCCTTCGCGCGCTCCGCCCGGTACCACTCGATCGTGCGCAGGAGACCGGTCCGAAAGTCGGTGGTCGCCTGGAAGCCGAATCCGTCGCGCGCGCGCGTCACGTCGAGGCTGCGGCGCGGCTGGCCGTCCGGCTTGGTGCGATCGAAGACGATCTGCCCCGTGAAGCCGGTGAGTTCGGCGATGAGTTCGGCGAGATCGTGAATGCTGATCTCGAAGCCGGCGCCGAGGTTCACCGGCTCCGGCCGGTCGTACTGCTCCGTCGCCAGGACGATGGCCTCCGCGCAGTCCTCCACGTACAGAAACTCGCGCGTCGCGTTGCCGGTGCCCCAGCAGACCACTTCGCGGTCGCCTTTATCGATCGCCTCGAAGCACTTGCGGACGAGCGCCGGGATCACATGCGACGAGGCCGGGTTGAAGTTGTCGTGCGGTCCGTAGAGATTCACCGGCAGCACGTGGATCGCATCGAACGCAAACTGCTCGCGGTACGCCTGCCCCTGCACCAGCAGCATCTTCTTGGCGATGCCGTACGGCGCGTTGGTCTCTTCCGGATAGCCGTTCCAGAGGTCGCGCTCGAGAAACGGAATCGGTGCGAGCTTCGGGTACGCGCAGATCGTCCCGACGCCAACGAACTTCTCCACCCCCGCCAGGCGCGCATACTCCATCGTCAGCGCGCCCATCATGACGTTCTGGTAGAAGAACGTGCCCGGCGACTCGCGATTGGCGCCGATGCCGCCGACAACGGCCGCGAGGTGGATGACGATGTGCGGCTGCTTGTCGTGAAACAGGCGCCGGACGTCAGGCTCGTGCGTCAGATCGTAGTGGGCCTTCCGGACGACGATGACGTCGCGGCAGCCGTGACGGCCGAGCGCGTCGACGACGTGGCGGCCCAGAAAGCCGCTGCCGCCGGTGACCAGCACGCGCTTGGACGAGATGTTCACGATCGCTCCAGGGTGTGGCGTCCCATGACGAGCACGTCCATGTGCGTGCGGAGGAAACAGTCGAGCGCCTCCGCGGGGCGCAGGACAATCGGTTCGTTTTCGTTGAACGATGTGTTCAGCAGCATCGGGACGCCGCTCACGCGCTCGAACGCTTTAATAAGGTTCCAGTATCGCGGATTCGAGCGAGGGCTCACGGTCTGCAGCCGGCCCGAGCCGTCCACGTGCGTGATGGCGGGCACCACGGACCGTTTGTCGGGTCGAACCGGATAAACCTGCAGCATGAACGGGTCGGGCACGGCGCCGACGAAGTACTCGTCGAGCGCCTCCTCGGCGACCGAGGGCGCGAACGGCCGGAAGCGCTCGCGGAACTTGATGCGCGTGTTGATGATGTCGCGCATGTCGGCGCGGCGGGGGTCGGCGATGATGCTGCGGTTGCCGAGCGCGCGGGCGCCCCACTCCATCTGTCCCTGAAACCAGCCGACGACGCATCCGCCGGCGATCTTCGCCGCCGTCCAGGCATCGAGCGCGGCCTCGTCGTCCCACGTTCGCTCGGTGCATCCGGCGGCGCGGATGTCGGCGGCCCGTTCCGACAACGCCAGGGCGATCTCCGCGTCGCCGAACTGCGGCCCCCAGTAGCCGTGCTCCATCACGAAGTCTCGCGGCGCGTCGGACGCCCCGTGCCAGGCGTGGAATGCGGCGCCGAGGGCCGTGCCGTTGTCGCCGGCGGCGGGCTGGATGAAGACGTCCCGGAAC
>Ga0209488_10002570_pt1 | contig 14843 bp, 10 predicted proteins | sample Rivendell_Oct201_8_FD_188349 | JGI IMG/M metagenome (GOLD analysis project Ga0209488, IMG submission 188349) | Vadose zone soil microbial communities from the Eel River Critical Zone Observatory, Northern California, USA -... | ecosystem: Environmental > Terrestrial > Soil > Vadose zone >... | reverse complement strand
GAAGCGCTCGGCACGATCACTGCCCGTCTTGGCGTCGCAGTTGATCGCGTGCTGTTCTACGCCAAAGGCGGCGCGGCTTGGGTGCACGAGAAACACACCGTGCGAGCGTCCGATCCGACCGCACCGAACGATCCTTTGTTCAACTTCACTTCGACCACGTCCCAGACACGATGGGGCTGGACCGCAGGAGGTGGCATCGAATACGGGTTCACGCAGAATTGGTCCGCGAAGATCGAGTACAATTACCTTGATTTCGGCAAGGACGAGGTTGCGTTTACCCTGCCCGCGCCAACCGGCTTCGGGGTTGCTGGCACCCTTCAGCAGACCATGCACGTCGTCAAAGGCGGCCTGAACTATCGGTTCGGCTATTGACGGCTTCGCGCCACTATCGCGGCCGACGTAAACAATTAAAGAAAAGCCCCGGGACTTGTCCCGGGCTTTTCTGCTGTCTCGACATGATCGGTCGGGCTCAATTCATAACTGGCGTGAGGAACTGCAGCCCCATCACCATGATGCCGACAGCCGCGACCCAGCTTCCGCTTGCGCGTAGCACGATCGGGCGCCAGCTGCCGACGCCGCGCAGGAATGCGATGGCGGCTCCTGTGGCGATCGTCATCACGCCGTAGCCGATGGCGGTCACCCCTAGGATGAACAGCAGCTGGTCGGTCGTCGCCGTCATCGCCTGCCCATTTTGAAGGCCGTGCACAAAGCCCATGACGGCGGCCAGGCCAAGCAGCACCGGCAACGGAAGCCTGACGGCTGCCGCGACGGACAGGCCCGTGATCGCGATCAACGCCACGGCGATGGCGGGAATAAACGACGGACTCGGCAGCAACTGCGACAAGGCGCAGCCAGCGAAGAGACTGAGCGGGAACACGACGACCAGCCAGCGAGCGCGCGCGGCGCCCTGGAAGGCCGCGAGCGCAGCGAGCGCGAGCCAGGGCAGAACCTCCTCGAATGCGGTCAGCGGATGCAGCGCCCCGCCGTAGAAATCGCCAAGCCGCGTGTTGACGAGATGAGCCTCCGCCGCCGATGGCGCCAAGAGCAGAACCGCCGCCGCGGCGAGCCGATGCAGTACTTTCACTGGATCACTCCCAGCGATGCGAGGAGGAAATAAGCGCCGACGCACCCGATGGCGGCGCCGCACGCGCGCACAGCACGCGCGCCGATCGGCCACGTGATCAGGAGCCCGATCACGATCCCGCACAGGTGCAGAAGCCCGGTGGCAACCACAAATCCGACTGCGTAGGCGGTCGGGTCCGCCGCGTCCGGCAGCTCGCGCCCATGGGCATAGCCGTGAAAGACCGCAAAGATTCCGACCACGAGCATGGCGACGACAAGCGGCAGCCGCACGTGCAGCGCGATCAGCAGGCCAAGCGCAATGCCCGACAGGGCGACCACCGGCTCGCTCAAAGGCAGCGGCACGCCGCTCACGCCCAACAATCCGCCCATCGCCATGACCAGTGGAAACGTAATCGGCAGGATCCAGATCGCTGGATTGCGAAGCTGCGCGCCCCACAGACCAACCGCCACCATCGCGACCAGGTGATCGAACCCCGTGATCGGATGCAGAAAGCCGCTCTGCAGACCGCTCGCCACGCCGGCTCCGGTATGCGCCAGCGCGGACGTGAGCGGAACAAGCGTCAATAGCACAGCGATTGGCAGGCTCGACCGAAGCGGAGTGTTCTGCATGCGACCCTCTTAGTAACGTCAAAGCTTCGGGCTCCGGGGGGAGCGACCTCTTCAAAGCCGGCTCAGGAACCAGAACGCAGCAACGCTCCCGATCGCATAGGCGGGCAGCACCGCACCCCAGCGCGGCAGCATGGCTTCGGCCTGGCGATGCGCCCAGATCAGCGTGAGCACGACGAACACAAACAGCAGCTGCCCGATCTCGACCCCGACGTTGAAAAACAACAGCGCGATCGGCAGCGTCGCCTGCGGGATGCCCAGCGTCGTCAGCGCGGTTGCGAAGCCAATACCGTGCAAGAGACCGAACGCAAACGCGACCACCCAGGGATAGCGCGCGGTGAGCCCGGCCTGACCGCGCTGCAGCTTCACGATCTCGACGCCGACGAAGACGATGCTGAGCGCGATCGCGGCGTTGAGAGGACGTTCGGGCACACCAACCCAACCAAAAGTCGCGGCGGCAAGCGACAGGCTGTGTCCCACCGTAAACGCCGTGATGGTGTGCACCAGCATCCAGCCGCGCCCAACGAGCCAGATCAGGCCCAGCACGAACAGGAGATGGTCGATCCCGCGCAGGATGTGGTCGATGCCGAGATTGACGTAGGTATCGGCGAGATCGAGCCACACCCCGAGATCACGCCCCCGATCGCGCGCCATCATGGCGACCGGATGGGCGGCGCTGACCGTGTAGGCTTGCACCGGGCCATCACGGGGAATCACGCGAATGGTCGCGACCGATTGCTTGCTGCCGAGCCCCATGAAGCTCAGGCGTCCGACCAGACCACGCTGGCCGCAATTGAGCTCGGGCGCTTCCCAGCGGCAGTGCTCCGGAAAGATCGGACGCAGGCTCTCGTCAGTTGGCGGCATCGACCAGGCGCCGACATAGCGGCCGGGCACGATCTCGCGCAGCGACATCACCGCCATCGAGGCCTCATGCGCCGACGCCGAGCGCAAGGGCGTGACCAACGCGCTCAGCAGCAGCATCAATGCAAGCAGCAGGCGCCGGCCATCGACGCAAGATGGGCTGTTCGCACTCATGTCGCACTCATGGCTCGCGCCGTATCACGTAGGATTTGCCGAGATCGCGAATGGCAGCAATGGCCTGGATGCGCGTGCGCTCATCTTTCCACTGCGCGATCACTTGCGTCCCGACCTCTCTCAGGTCCACCTTCCGTCCCGGCCGGAATGCATCGATGCGGACGATGTGCCAGCCGGCCGAAGACGGCAGTACCGACCACTTGGCAAGCGGCAGGGCCGTGAGCGCTTCAAGAAACGGCTGGCCAAAGGCCTGCTCGAGGCTGAGGAGCGGGCGGTCAGCGAAGATGTGCGCACGCAGCCGCACCTCCTCCGGCTCCTTGCCGGCCTCGATCTGCGCCAGAATGGCGCGCGCTTCCTCTTCGGCCTCGAGTCCGCCGATCGGCACCTCGTAGAAGCTGACGAGATCAGGAATATCGTAGCCCGCGCGGCGCGCCTCGAACCATTGCCGTAGCTCTGCATCGGTCGGATTGTCCACGTTCAGGTTGCCGAAAATCAGGAGCCGCATCTTTTGCATGATGCGCTCGCGGATCATCTCGTCGCCCTTGTCGAGGCCCTGCGCCAACGCCTCGCGGTAGGTGATCTCGTTGAGGATCCAGCCATCGAGGAGGGGAGCAAGCTCGTCAGCCGTCGGCTCGCGCTGCTCATGCTTGAGCTTGAAGACATCGATGATCGACTGCCGTACATCCGGCGTCACCTCGATCAGGCGCTCCTTGCTGACCGACGGGGCGACCACGGCATTGACCGCAAAGATGATTGCGCCGAGGAGCAGGAAATGTAGAAGCGGCTCGCGCAACAACCCGCCGAGGCCCCGCCATCGATTGGTGCCCGACACTGACGCATCGCCCGCAACGGCGGTCGACTGACTACTTTGCGATGACAAACTTTAGCCCCCAATACCACCGGCACGCTGTTGTTTACGGCTGCAGCGTTGCGATGCCACCGCACGTCTTGAAATGCTGCGCTCCGCAAAACAGAGCTTTGTAGCCGTGCGGTGGTGTCGTGTTTATGACAGCAACGATCCTATAGGGCTCTCTGGCTTTTCTGCAACACCGAGCTCGTGTCACGTAGACGTCATCAAAACTTTACTCTCCATTGAGGTTACAGTCACAGACCGCCGACAGAGTGCCCACCTCTTTTAAGTTCCAGCTTCCGTTTTTCACAGAGGGGGTTAGTCAATGACGTGCGGAGTTCTGTCGCGCCGGTTGCTCGCTAGCGCATCCGTCCTCGCGATGGTCACTGGTTTGCTGGCGGCGCCGACGACGCCGGCAGTCGCCGACGGCTACATGGCTGGTGACTTCCATAACCACACAACCTGTACGGACGGCACCGTGTCCATCGAAACGATGGTAACGAAGTCGATCCAGACATTCGGCCTGGAATGGCTGGCCACCGTGGACCACGGCGGAACAGGAACGCGCGATTGTCGTATCGACGATCCGGAAGGAGACAGCTCCAAGACCGGCAGCGGCAAGCTGTGGGAGCAGACCATCGGCGCTGCGGCCATCAAGGGCGATGTCAACCCCTTGCTGAATAACTCGCCGGACGGCGCGGCGCATCGGGCGATGTGGCGCTGGCAGATGATCGAGGAGTTCCAGTTCCCTGAGACCGCCCGCCTGTCGAAGCAGTTCCAGAAGCCGATGCTCTATTCCGCGCTCGAATCAAACGTGCCGGGCCATGAGCATCTGAGCATGACCGTCATTGGGGCGCAGCGGCCCGAGAACTGGAGCGGCGATCAGGGCAACGCCAGCGCTCTGGCGGAATTTGAGTTCCGCTACGACCGCACCGACCTCGATGCGGCCGGCAAGGGCGGAACGCCTGGCGCCACACCCGGATCTGGCACGCCCGGCCTGTGGACCGGCAAGGTTGCAAACGTCGCCAACGGCCCTGGTGCCGGCACCTTGATGCACAACACCAAGGCCGTTCCAAGCGTGCAATGGCTGCAGACCAACTTCCCGCTGGATAGCTACTATGTCCCAGCCCACGTTGAGCGCGCGGGCGTCTTCGATCCTAACCGCACCGGCCAGGGCTGGAACGTCGAGCACTTCCGCGACTTCAACAATGCAGGACCGACCGTTGCGGTCGGCTTCGAGAGCATGCCCGGCCACCAGGCGGCAGCTACGCGCGGCGAATATCAGACGAACTTTTGTGGCCCCGGATGCAATTCAGTCGGCGTGACCACCTACGGCGGCGTCGGCATCTACGCCGCCAAGATCGGCGGGCTGTGGGACGCCATGCTCGGCGAAGGACGCAACTTCTTCTTCTATGCAAGCTCCGACTGGCACAATCGCGGAATGTTCAGCCCCTTCGTCCGCGAATCCACGCAGGACTTCTACCCGGGCGAATACCAGAAGCTGTACATCCCACGCCCGCCGGCGGGCACGACGCTACGCCCGCAGGTCATCGTCGATGCGGTGCGCAAAGGCAACTCGTACTCAGTCTCCGGCGACCTCATCGTGGGCGAGCTCACCTACACGGCCGAGGTCGCGAATCTACCTGGTGCGGTCAAAGTCAAAATGGGCGAAACGCTCGTGGTGCCGCGGGGCAGGACGGTTAAGATCACGCTCGAAGTCAACCTGCCGTCCGTGCCCAACAACTCGCCCTACAGTTTCAACAACCCTTCGCTGGTCCAAGTTGGTATCCAGGAGCCGCTGAACAGGCCAGTCCTGAAGCACGTCGATTTTATCCGCGGCAACATCACTGGCGTGATCCCCCCGAACAGCCCGAACTACACCAACAACACCAACTCGTCGGCTCAGATCGTCGCAAGCTTTGGTCCGACGAACTGGACGGCGAATGGTCAGAAGCGAACGATGATCTTCGGCATCCCCAACGTCCAAAACAACATGTACGTGCGGGCGCGTGGAACCAACCTCCCGCCTGGGACGCCAAACGAGACGGATACGCAAGGCAACCCGCTGAGCGATCTGCCGCAGTCGGTCATCCCCTGCACGGACCTCGCCTGCCCGGCGCATATGCAAGTGAGCAACGGCGCCAAGATGGCGAGCTTCGACGTCGCCGGCTGGTCGGACCTGTGGTTCTACACCAACCCGATCTTCATCCGGGTCCACGATCAGCCGAAGCTCCTGGTCGAGACCAACGCGGATCTGGCGGCATCGCTGCGTCGCTAACAGCGGGTGCAGTTTGAACAGGCGCGTTTGCGACTGGGGGCCGGATAGCGGCCCCCAGTTGATTTTGCGTGTAGTGCTGCGCTGGAGAGGACGTATCCAATGCCGCTGGCAATGGTGATAAGGGTCCGGCCAAGCGTGCAACGGCTGCTGTTGCGGTCAGCTCCATGAGCGATCGCTTGCCACGCACCTTTCCGCTTACCTTGCCGCGCATTTGGCCGATCACTGCTATCGCCGGCCTCTCGGGCTTCGCCGGGCTCGGCTATGAGATCATCTGGACGCGCATGCTCGCGAACGCGCTCGGGCACGAGATTGTCGCCGTGCTCGGCGTCATCTCTGCGCTGTTCGCCGGCCTCGCCCTCGGGAGTCTCGTGCCCGGCCGAAGAATTGCTGGGAGCGCACGTCCGGCCCTCGGCTATGCCGGGCTTGAGGTTGCGATCGGGGCCTGGGCCCTTGTCCTCATCCTTCTTTTCCCACTCACCGGCGATCTCGTTCCAACGCTCATCCCCATCGATGCTTCGCCGCTGCGGCAATGGCTCGTTGCCTTTGCGTTTCCGTTTCTCCTGCTTTTGCCAGCCACGCTGGCCATGGGCGCGACGCTGCCGGCGCTTGAGGCGGTGCTGGCCCCGCAGCTGCGCGTCCGAGCCGCGGTCGGACCGGTTTATGCAGCCAATACGCTGGGTGCTGTCGGCGGCACGCTGGTCACGACCTTTCTGCTGATCCCGGCGCTCGGGCTATCGGCCACGCTCGCGCTCTGCGCCGCGCTCAACATGCTCTGCGCCCTCGCCCTGTGGCGCTGTTGCGGTGGCGAACGCCTTGCCGCCAGGTTGCCATCCGAGTCACGCGTACCAGAGTCACGCGCAGGGCTGCTCCTTGCGCCGCTTTTCCTGACCGGCCTTCTTGGCATCGGATACGAGGTTCTGACGATCCGCGTCGTCAGCCAGATCCTGGAGAACACGATCTACACCTTCGCGGTGCTGCTCGCTGCCTATCTGCTCGGCACTGCGTTTGGTGCGGCGCTGCGCAATCGGCTCTCCAGCTCATTCGACAGCGGCACTCTTACAACGGCGCTCGTGCTCGCGACATCGCTTGCATGTGCCGGCGGCGCCGTGACGCTGGCCTCGTCTGAAACACTCCTCGCCCTCCTGCAGGGACTTGCTCCGCGCACGATGACGGGCCGTCTCAGCGCCGAGCTCGGCGTTGCCATGGCGGCCTTCTTGCCGCCAACCCTAGCCATGGGCGCGCTCTTCAGCCAGCTCGCCCAAACGGCACGCGATCGCGACGGCAGCCTGGGGATGGCGCTCGCTGTGAATACGCTTGGCGGGGCGCTCGCGCCCGTCGTGTTTGGCCCGGTTCTATTCCCGCTCGTCGGCGCCAAGGCAGGGTTCGTCCTGATCGTGCTCCTCTATCTCCTGGCTCTACCCCATCTGCGCTGGCCGGCCCTCGCATCCGCCAGCGTGATGGCGACGGCGGCGCTGGGACTGCTCGTATCCCCGCTGTCGCTGCGCTTCATCAAGGCGCCGCCCGGCGGCGCGTTGGTCTGGCATCGTGACGGCGTGATGGCTTCTGTGAGCGTCATCAGCGACCGGGCCGGCGAGCATCATCTGCAGGTCAACAACCATTTCCGCATGGGCGGCACGGTCTCCGTCCGCTCAGACCATCGGCAGGCCCATATCCCGCTGTTGCTGCATCCGAGCCCCAGACGCGCGCTGTTTCTAGGACTCGGCACTGGCGCGACACTGTCGGCGGCGGGCGATCATCGTGGGCTGGTGGTCGATGGTGTCGAGCTGGTGCCCGAGGTGGTCGAGTCCTTTTCCCTGTTCGAGCGCTCGGCGCCACAGCTTCTCCATAACCGCGATCTGCACATCCACGTGGCGGACGCGCGCCGCTTTGTCCGCGCCGCGAGCGAGCGCTACGATGTCGTCGTCGCCGATCTCTATCACCCCTCGGTCGACGGCTCGGGTGCGCTGTTCGCGCGCGAGCATTTTGCGGCGATCCGCGCCCGCCTCGCCGAAGGCGGCCTGTTCTGTCAATGGCTGCCGCTGCACCAGCTCGACCTCACCACGCTACGCGTCATCGTGCGCACCTTCCTGGCCGAGTTTCCCGACGCCAGCGCCTATCTGGCCCAGTTCAGCGTCGAGACCCCGATCATCGCGCTGATCGGCACGCAGGCGCCGAGCACCTATCCGGTCGACTGGCTCAGCCGCCGACTGAAGGATGATGCCCTGCGGGCGCGGCTTGCGGCGCTCGATCTGAAGGACGAGATCGCCCTGTTCGGCCTTTATCTCGCAGGCGCGGACAACTTGCGGGCCTTTGCAGGCGCGGGCCCGCTCAACAGCGACAACCATCCGGTTGTGGCAGCCGAAGCGCCACGCGCCGCCTATGCGATCGCCGACACACCGGCTGCGCGTCTCGTCGCGCTGCTTGACATGCTGCAGCCGCATGCCGATGACGTGATGCGCGGCGCGGACGCAGCCGTGCTGCGCCAGCTCTCCGACTATTGGGCCGCCCGCGACCGCTTTCTCGCGATCGGCGCGCATACCCTCGCGCACGGCAATCCGCGCAACATCATCGGCGAGATCGCGCCGCAGCTGATCGAGGTCGTGCGGATGAGTGGCGATTTCGACGCGGCCTATGCGCCGGTCCTTGCCATGGCGCGGCAGCTCGGACTCAGAGACCCGGCGGCAGCGCGGCGTCTGCTTGAGGCGCTTGATCAGGCCAATCCGGCCCGATCAGAGGCGCGACGCCTGCTGGCGTCGCTTCCGCCTGGATAGCAACACACTCATGCAAACCTGCGCGCTCATGCAAACCTGATCGTATAGCCGAAGTTTTCAAGGCGCTCCGGGATCGCATTGAAGGCGATCGAAATCCGCTGCTCCCCTTGGTTGGCCGGCACCTCATGCAGCAGATAGCTCGGGAACAGCACCAGATCGCCGGCCGTGATTTCCGGCATGGCCCACTTGCCGCCGTTGAATGGACCAATGCGCGCGTTCTTGTTGTGATTGCTGAAGATGAAGTCGGTGCCGCCGAGGCTCTTATGAAAGACGATGTTGGCGGAGGGATGCGAGCGCGTCAGATAGAGCACGCCCGAGATGAAGCTGTTGGCATGCGTGTGCACCGCCTGGCGGCCGCCAGGCTCCAGCAGGTTCACCCAGATCTCCTTGATCGACCACCGCAGTCTCTCGCCGAACAGGAGCTCTCCGAACTCGGCCAGCTTCGGGTCCGCGAGCTTGCCGACCTCCAGGAACATGGCCTTGGCGTGCGGGGTCAGGATCGGCGTATGCGACAAGCGCTCCGACTTCCAATTGGCAGTGGTCTGCGCAGCTTTGATCTGGTCGGTGAATGAAGCGATCAGGTCGCTGCTCAAGAGCCTCTCGACCCGCATCACGGGGGTCGGGAACAATCCGATGACCTGACTCACGGGCGCTTGACTCACCGGACCTGACTCACCGGACCTGACTCGCCGGACCTCACTCGCGGAGGCCTGCACCCCAAACGGCGCGGTCGATCATTGTAGCGATTGATGGCGACTGGTTGATGACAGCGCGTTCGTCTGGCCGGTCGCGCCCATGATCGAAGTATCCTGATCAAATTCAATTGTCGCGGAGGTTTCATCTTTCCATGGCAAGGTAGTACCGCAACGCGAGCCGCATGTTCGACGGGAGGCGTTACTGGACGCGTATTTTCTCATCAAAAAGGCTGAGGCATTGCTTCGCCTGGCCGACGCGACCGATGATCCCGCGATTGCGGACCGCATGCGCGACCTGGCGGCCCACTGTTTCAGCCAGGCCGAACAGCTGAGCGATGACGACCTTGTTTCAGGCGCGCCAACACGGCCGATCAGGCCCACCAACTAGCAACACAGCGATGGCGTGACTGTCGTCGGTCTGTCACAATCGCGTCGCTGAAGGAGTCAAATCTCCGCGCTCCAGCCTGCCAATTCTGCGCATGAGACGGAGGTCCCTATGCCAATCCGTATTCACCGTGGCCTGACCCGACGCCGGGTGCTGACGACAGTGACATCGCTTACCGCAGCCACGCTGGCGCGGCCCTATCTCAGCCGGGCGGCCGACCGGCCGCTGATCAGCCATGGCGTGCAGAGCGGCGATGTTTCAGCCGATTCCGCCGTGCTGTGGGCGCGCGCAGACCGTCCTTCGCGCATGCGCGTCGAGATCGCGACCACAGACAGCTTCAAGGACATTCGTCACGGCGCCTTCGTCGACGCGCTGCCCGAGACCGACTTCACCGCCAAGACCCTGATCGAAGGCCTGCCGGCCGGGCAGGACATCTTCTACCGCATCCGTTTCGAAGACCTCGCCTCGCCGACCATCGTGGGCGAGCCCGTCGTCGGCCGCTTCCGCTCGGCGCCGGGCGATCGCCGCTCGATCTCGTTCGTGTGGTCGGGCGACACTGCCGGCCAGGGCTGGGGCATCGACGAGGCGCGCGGCGGCATGCGTGCCTACGCGGCCATGCTGCGCAACCGCCCGGATTTCTTCATCCACAGCGGCGACAACATCTACGCCGACGGGCCAATTGCCTCGGAACAGAAGCTTCCAAACGGCCAACTTTGGAAGAACCTGGTGACCGAGGAGAAGTCCAAGCCCGCCGAAACGCTCGCCGAGTTTCGTGGCAACTACAAGTACAATCTGCTCGATCGAAACGTGCTGGCGTTCAATGCCGAGGTCCCGATCCTCTCGCAATGGGACGATCACGAGGTCACCAACAACTGGTGGCCGGGCGAGCCGCTGACGCGGGCCGAGCATCTGCGCAAGAAATACGTCGAGAAGAATGCCCTGCTGCTCGCCGCGCGCGCGAGCCGCGCCTTCCACGAATACATGCCGATGCACGATACTTTTGGCGAGCCCGGCCGCGTCTACCGCAAGATATCCTACGGTCCGCTGCTCGATATCTTCATGCTCGACATGCGTAGCTATCGGGGACCGAACGGCGAAGGCCGCGAGCCAAGCTACGGCCCCGAGGCTTATTTCCTCGGGCCCACGCAGGTTGCCTGGCTCAAGCGCGAGCTGATGGCTTCGCGCGCGACCTGGAAGGTGATCGCCGCCGACATGCCGCTCAGCCTGGTCGTTGTCTATGACGGCGATCGCAAGTGGGGCGTCGAGGCCATCGCGCAGGGTGATGGCCCGCCACTCGGCCGCGAGCTCGAGATCGCCGACCTTCTGTCCTTCGTCAAGCACGCGCCCATCCGCAACACGGTGTGGCTGACCGCTGACGTGCACTACACCGCGGCGCATTACTACGATCCCAACCGCGCAGTGTTCCAGGATTTCGATCCGTTCTGGGAGTTCGTGTCAGGCCCGCTGCACGCCGGCACGTTCGGTCCCAATGACCTCGACAGCACGTTTGGGCCGCAGCTGCGCTACATCAAGGCGCCCAGCAAGGAGCAAGGACCAAACCTGGCGCCCAGCGAAGGCATGCAGTTCTTCGGTCATGTCGCCATCGACGGCGCGACCGAGGTCATGACCGTGACGCTCAAGGATGTCGAGGATCGCGCGCTCTGGTCGACCAGGATCGAGCCACGGGTCGATTGAGGAGGACTGCGCAGCCTCTATCTGGCCCGCTTGGGCGCCCAGCTCGCCGCTAGCCATTGCGCCTCCGCGAGCTGCTCCGCGTCCAGCTTGGAGGCGACCGCGTCCCGGATCCTCACATAATAGTCGCGCTCCCGCGGCTCGGCGCGTGCAGCCGCGAGATTGAGCCATTTGTAAGCGATCACGGCGCTCGGGGGCACGCCATGGCCTTTGTCGTAGAGAAGCCCCAGCTGATACTGCGCCCCGACGTGCCCCTGCTCCGCAGCGGAAAGATACCAGTGCGCGGCCATGACGGCGTCCTGCGGAACGCCGCTGCCCTGCTGATACATCAATGCCAGAATAGCTTGCGCCTCGGCATGTCCACGCTCGGCCAGCGGGCGGAGCTTCCGCAATGCGATCACATAGTCGCCGCGGCGAAACGCGCTTGCCCCGTCCGCAAGCGAGCTCGGCCATGACGGCGTCGCGGCCGACACAAGCATCACGACTGCCGCCAGAGCGCTGCGTATGACAGCTTTCAGGACCACAAGAGTCCCCCCAACCGAGGTGCAAGATCGATCGTGGTCTCAAGCAGCCATCCAAGCCAGATCGCCGGCGCGAAGAACAGGCCGAATGGCAGTCGGCTGTGCATCTGCAGCGCGCGTCCGAGCCAATAGCGTCGCACCAGATAGGTTGCGAGGCCGGCCAGCGCGGCCAGCTCGACCGCAATCGGTATGGTCAGCCAGCTAAGCCACGCGCCCGCCACGACCGCGAGCTTGACGTCACCCAAGCCAATGCCTTCGCGCCCGCGCAGCCCCCGATAGGCCACCCGCAAGCCGAGAAACAACAACGCCAGCACGCCGCCGCGCAGAACAGCCGCGGCCATCGCCTCCGCCATCGTGTCCGGATTCTGCAACACGGCGTTCAGCACGGCCAAGGTCAGCCCGGCCGCATTCCATTCATCAGGAATAATGCCAAGGCTCGCGTCGGTCAGCGCAATGGCCAGCATCACCCAGGCGAGCAGCGCGCCCAGCACGCCGCGCAGGTCTGGCGCGACGACGATGCTCACCACGGCGCCTGTAATAGCGACGCACGCGATCAGCACCTGCGCTCGCATGGCTCGCCTGCTGACAGTCGAATCAAACGTCATAGCTCTTCCCGATGCTATCGGGGCTTGGTCGTGAGCGGCCCGCTCGGCGCCTCGGCACCTGCGGTCCCGCGCAGCTTGGAGCGCAGCTCCTCGGCGACGAAATGCGCGTCAACGCTATCCCGAATGATTTGCGGCCGTATGAAAATGATGAGCTCGGTCCGCACCAGACCATTGTTGCGTTCCGAAAAGGCGCTTCCCAAAATGCCGGGCAACTGATCAAGGATCGGAAGTCCGCTGCTGCCGCGCTCCTGCCGCTCGCTGATGAGGCCGGCGAGCAGCACGGTCTGGCCGCTTGCGATCGAGATCGAGCTCTTGACCTTGCGTTGCGAAACAGTCGGGGTCAGCGAGTTGGCGCCGGCGGTGGGGGCCACATTGCTGATCTCCTGCTCGATGTCGAGACGGATGTTGCCGTTGACATTGACCCGCGGGTTCACCCGCAGAATGATGCCGGTGTTACGATAGTCGATGGTGTTGACGATGGTGTTGTTGCCCGTCAGCACATTGGCGCTGCCGGTCGAGATCGGCACGTCGTCGCCCACCTGGAGCGTTGCGGTCTGATTGTCGATCACCACGACGGACGGGTTCGACAGGACCTTAACGCTGCTGACAGCGTGCAAGGCATCGAGAATCAGGCGCGGCTGCTTTTCAGGCCCGATCAGGAAATTGAACCCGGGGAATGCCCGGTTCAGAAAGGCGTTGGTGACGGCAGCCGTATCAGCGCCAGATGGCTGACTAACGCTTGGCGGCTGGACGGCGCTGGTGTTAAGCGCCGAGCCGCGGTCTGCCTTGAAGCCAAGATCCTTGCTCGTCAGGAAGAATTGCACGCCATAATTCAGATTGTTGTTGAGCGTCACTTCCGCGACAGTCGCCTCGATCGCGACCTGCAGCTGCGGGCGATCGATCTGACGAACGGTGCGTTCGATGACCCGATAGTTCTCCTGGTTCGCATAGATCAGCAGCGCATTATTGACGGCATCGGCAGTGATCCGCACACCTTGCAGCAGCGGAGAGCCGTTGCCGCCTTTGACGTCGATCGGCGCCACCGTGAAGCCGCCGCCCTGGGTGCCCGGCGGCTGCGCCGCCGTGAGCCCGCGCTGCTCGGAGTTCGTGACACCGAGCTGCTGACGCACCCGAGACTGGCCGGGCTGCTGGCCTCCAAACGGTGCCGGCTGCTCACCGCTGGTGGTCGTCGTTGCGCCCGAGCCGGGTGCAAGCGTGTTGCTCGGGTTATCGAGCCCGCCAGCCGACGCTCCACCGACGAAAATCTCGTTCAGCACGCGCGCCATCTGGCGAGCGTCGCCATAGCGGACCCGGTACACCCGCACGCCAGTCGGGCCGTCGGTGTTGTCCAGGCGATTGATCCAGGTTGCAGCCGTTTTCAAGAGCTCCGGCCTGCGGGCAACGACAAGAACAGAGTTGCTGCGGCCGATGGGATGAAACTTGATGACGTTCTGGCCAAGGCCGCCTTCGCCCGCGTCGACGATCTTCTCGAGCTCAGCGATCAAGGCCTCAGGCGCGCTGTTGTGAATGGGATAGATCGCGACGGACTGACCGCGCATCCAGTCAGCATCGAAGCTGAGCACGGTTTCAATTGCAGTCTGACGCTCGGGGCCGGTGCCCTGGATCAGCAGCATGTTGCGCGCAGAATCTGCGCGCACCGCACCCGCCTTCATGGCAAAGCTGTCGAGCAGCTTGATCAGCGTCTGCGCCGACACATAGCGCAACGGAACGACCGAGATGCCGTAGCCGGCGTCGGCGCTGGCCGCGTCGCGGTCGATCGGTCCCGCCCCAATCGCCTCGCCGAGCGGCGTCAGGCGATAACCCGCAGGGTCGCGCATCAGCACGACGTTGCTCATGCGCAACGCATTCTCGAGCACAAACAGAATATCGGCTTTCGGTACCGGCCTGCCCGACGCCAGGCTGACGGTTCCCTGCACGCGCGGATCGATGGTGTATCCGACACCAAGAATGTCGCCGAGGATGACCTTGGCGACGTTCGTCACCGGTGTGTTTTCGAAATTGAGATCGTAGCCGCTGCCGCTCGTGGTGACACCGGCTTGCGCCAGCGCCTCGCCCGCCTCAGACGATGCAGCACGGCTTCCTCCTTCGACGACGACAGGTCGCCGTCGATCAGATGGATTGCCGCTCGGCTCAGGCGACCTCGGAAAGCGCGGCGAAAGATCGAGCGAGCGAACCCGGTCCATCACGTCGGGCGGGCGCGCCTCCTCCTCGCGAACTGTTGCGAAGTTGCACGAAGCAAGAACGGTCGCGACCACTGCCAGCACGCTGACGGTCGACAGGCTGTAAAGCACTCGGCATCGA
>Ga0209488_10002569_pt1 | contig 14849 bp, 10 predicted proteins | sample Rivendell_Oct201_8_FD_188349 | JGI IMG/M metagenome (GOLD analysis project Ga0209488, IMG submission 188349) | Vadose zone soil microbial communities from the Eel River Critical Zone Observatory, Northern California, USA -... | ecosystem: Environmental > Terrestrial > Soil > Vadose zone >... | reverse complement strand
TAGACGCCGTGCGAGTGTTGGCCGGCGCCGTCGCGCTGGCCACCCTGGGCGCCTGCGGCGGCATCACGATCACACCCGATCCGCTGCTGCCGCGGCCGCTGCTGCAGCCGCTGCCGAGCAGCGTCGGTCTGGTACTTCCCAACGAGCTGCGCAACTACGTGCACAAGGAGACACGTTGGGGCATCGAGTGGCGGATCGCGCTGGGACCGGGGCACGTGCACCTGTTGCGCGACGTCTTCAAGGACTCGTTCCGCGAGGTGCAGGAATTCAAGGATCTGGAGGCGGCGCGTGCGGCATCCGGGCTCAAGGCGGTGTTTGAGCCGCTGATCGATCAGTACTCCTTCGTGACCGACCACGACACCGGCGGACGCTACGACGCCGCCACGATCCGCTACCGCATCAATGTCTACACAGCGCAGGGGGAGAAAGTCGACACCCTGACCCTCACCGGTTACGGCAGCGCCCTCGCCCAGGGCATGTCGAACGGTAAACCGCTCGAGCGCGCCACGCTCGCGGCCATGCGGGATGCGGCGGCCAAATTCCTGGTGCAGTTTCCGCAGCAGGCCGCCGCCCAGCAGCTGGCGCACGACGAGCCGCTGAGCGTGCAGTCGGGCGTCGATACGGCCGCCAATGTGCTGATCGAGGCGGTGCCGATCGAGGAGGCGGGTCCGGACGGGGACGCGGCGCCGCCCTAGGGCTGGCGCGGCTTCTTCGACAGGAGCTTTTCGACCAGCGTGACGCCTTCGGTATCGACCGGCTCGCCGTCCAGCAGGCGCGGCGCGTAGCGGGCGCGCCTCACCGCGGTCAACACGGTCTTCTGCTGCGCGCCCGTGGCATCGCTGCTGCTGGTGGTCACGTTGGCGGTGTGCCCGTCGCGCTTCACGGTGAAGGTCGCCTGCACCGAATGCTCATCGGTGTTGTCGCGCTCGGCGAGCCGTGAGCGTGCGGCCGAGGCGGCCGGCGTCCGGTAAGCCAGCTGCCTCGGCACATCGAGCGTCGCGGTCGAGCCGGCCTGCTGGAAGTCCTTCCACGCCTCGCGGTAGCGCGCGAGGCTCTTGTCGGGCAGGTCAGCGCACAGGTACCAGTCGCCCAGCTCCATCAGGGTCGTGCCACGCAGCTGATGATCGGGCGGGCGCATCCTGTCGATGGTCTGCAGCGCGAGCAGCAGCGCCTTCTCCCCGTCGGGGTGCAGCCCGTGCCCGCCATGGTCGCCCAGCACGCCGACGCTCGGCTGCCCGAACGGGTCCGCGTACTGTGCCGCTTCCTCGTCGCTGCCGTTCATGGCCTCGAGCCGGTAGCTGCGCGCAATCCCCAGCAACGGGTCGATCACCATGCGTGCGGCGCGGCTGCCGGCGCCCTCGGCGATGGTGAGTTCGTGGGCGTACTGCGCGCGCGCGGAAGGGTAGCGGCCCATATGCTCGAGCCAGCGCGCATAACGGTCCACCGGGCGGATGACGCGCGCATCGGTGCCGCCCCAGGCGCTCTCGGCGACCCGCACCGAGTACTGGAATTCACGATCCGCCTCGCTGTGGCGCTCGAGATTCACGAGGCTCCCGATCAGCGGATAGAGGATCGGCATCTGCCCGGGATTCAGCAGACCGTCGAGATTGCGGCTCAGATCGAGCGCGCGCTGCAGGGTGACGCTCGCATCCTCATACTGCCGCGTGGCGTAGTAGGTTGTACCGAGCCCCTGCAGCGGGCGCAACAGCAGACGGTCAGCGCTGCCGCCGCCGGTGTCGGCGGCGATTTTCACGCTGCGCAGATAGGTATCCTCGGCATCCTTGTAGTCGCCCATGCGGTACTGCGTGGTGCCGAGATTGGCGAGGGGATTGACCAGCTCGCGATCGTTGGCGCCGTACTGCTCCTCGGTAAGCGCCACGAGCTTCTCGGCCAGCGGCAGCGCGTCCGGGTAGCGGTGCGCATCGAACGCGGCACGGTACTCCCGGTACAGCGCCACCCGCTCGGCATCGGTCACGGCGAGCGCCGCGGCCGGCGCCAGCACCGCCGCAGCCAGCATCAGGGGCAGCTTCAAGGGTCTCACCGGGTGCGCCCACCGTCAGCGCACGACGCGCCGTGAGAAATGGTAGCACTGCGATGCGGCACGGGCGCGCCGCCGGCGCGGCCCCGGGGCGCTGCGGTGGCGCAACAGCGCGCGCGGCTTGCCGCGGGACGCGTGCAATTCTAAGCTGTCTTAAAACAACATCCGCGGTTGCGATGAGGGGTGCAACGATGTCAGGCGCAGAGGGGCGGGTCGCGCTGCTGGCCGGAGCGAGCGGGCTTGCCGGGGGCTACGCGCTCGCGGCACTCCTCGAGGCGCCGGACATCAGGCGCGTGCTGGCCGTTTCACGACGGTCGCTCGGACGCGAGCATCCGCGACTCGCCAATCGCATCGTGCAATTCGAGCACCTCGAGGCGCAGCTCAAGGGCGCCAGCTGCGACGTTGCACTGTGCTGTCTTGGCACGACCCTGCGCCAGGCGGGCTCGCAGGAGCGCTTTCGCGCGGTCGACCTCGAGTGCGTGCTGGCGTTTGCGCGCGCCGCAAGGGCGGCGAATGCCCAGCGCCTCGTGGTCATATCGAGCGTCGGCGCGGACCCGGGCGCGCGCAGCTTCTACCTGCGCACCAAGGGCGAGATGGAGCAGCGCCTGATGGAAGCGGGCTTCGAATCGCTCGATATCCTGCAGCCCTCACTGCTGCTCGGCTGGCGCCGCGAGATGCGTCCGCTGGAGCTTGCGGCACGCGCCTTCCTGCCGCTGGTGAATCCCGTGCTGCGCGGCAGGTACATTGCTTACCGTGCCATCCCGGCGCGTACCGTGGGCGAGGCCATGCTCGGCGCCATTCGCAGCGGCCGACGCGGCGTGCAGCGCTACACCTACGAGGGTATCGGGGCGCTGGCGCGCCTCGCGGCTTCGCGTACGCGCGCGCCGACGCAGCCCAAGGCGCCCACCCGCGCACGCTAGTCACGGGACTTCCGGGCACGAACCAAGATGCGCGCCGCGCCCGCCATCGCCGCCGCACTGCTCATCGCCGCCTGCAGCAGCCTTCCCGCGCCCCCGCCGGGCGGGGCCGCGATCGCGCAGGCGGCGACGGCGCTGATCGGCACCCCGTACCAGTTCGGCGGCGCCGACGCCGCCGGTTTCGACTGCAGCGGGCTGGCGCGGTACGTGCACGAGCGCGCGGGCGTGGCCATTCCGCGCACCGCCGCCGAGCAGCAGCGCGCGGCGCACCCGGTGCCGCTGAAGCAGCTGCAGCCCGGGGACCTGGTGTTTTTCCGCATCCGCAAGCGCGGCATCGATCACGTCGGCGTCTATACCGGAGCGGGACGCTTCATCCACGCTCCCCGCGCGGGCCTGGCCGTGAGGTACGGCGATCTGCGCGGCGACGGCTTCTACGCGCGGCGTGTGGTGAGTGCGGGCCGCTTCTGGGACCGGGAAACAGCTGCCTCGCCCCGGTGAGACATAAAGCGGCGCGCCGGGCGCGTCGTACGTATAGATCGCACTTGAGAGCCGCGACACAAAATGAGGGCTTGACTGCAATCCGCGACGCTTTGACACTTGCGCCTTAGTGATAAGGGCAAACCTGTCGAAAGACGGGGACGCAAAGCTACCGGTCTAAAGGGACGATCCTATGACGGCGGGGCTGCCACGATCGCGCAGTGAGCGCGAACGCTTGCACTCCTCCCGTCGCGCGAATCAGCGCAGTCCCCCAAAGACCGTGTCCGTCGAGGGTTTCGGTTCCCGGGGAAAGTCTATGACAGCAACGGCCAACTTCTCTTCGGCGCGCACCGGCGCCGAGGCAAGGCATTCGGAGGCACCGGTGGCCAGCGCCGGGCCGTTCGTTCTCAACCTGTGCTCATCCACGACGCCGATGGCGCTCGCGCAGACGGATCTGCCGGAGCTCAAGCGCTTCACGTTCTTCGTCAGCCGGCGCTTCGAGGAGGGGCGGGAGCGCTTTCGTCTGCACATGGGCTATTTCGCTACGCTCGCCGAGGCCGAGGAGTGGCTGAGCGTCGTGCGCGAGATCTACCCGGGCGCCTGGGCCGGTGAGGCCCCGGGCCGCAAACTGCGCGAGCGAGCCACGGCTGCGGCCGCCGCTCAGGCCCGGCATGCCACGGGACCTCAGCCGCGGGTCGCGCCCGCACCAATGCGCACCCCTGCCGCGGCGCCGGCTGCTGCGCGGCCCGCCGCGCCGCGCCCCCCCGCAGGTCGCGTGCCCGTGGTACACGCGGCTCCGCCCGCGGCGCGGCGCGCCGCCGCGGCGCCGGTGGCTGCGCCGGTAGCCCGGCCCGCAGTGCCACGGATCACGTCGCCGACCGCAGCACCCAGGCCCGCCGCCGGACGTGCGCCGCCGCCGCTGGCGCGCACACCGCCCGCCACCGCGAGTGCCGCCGTACCATCTGCCGCGCGCGCCTCGGGCCGCGGCGTGAAACAGGTGTTTGAAGACTCGAACGTGCGCGAGGTGCTCGCGGCGCTCGGCGAGGCCAGCGCCACCGGCGAGACGCGCGTGATGCACGCGCCGCCGGCGCCGCGCGCGCCGCCGGAGAGCAACTCGCTCTCCGACACCCAGGTGTTGAAAATGCTCGAGCTGCGCCGCCCCGATGGCAGCGAGCCGCCGCCCGCGGACCTCGCCCATGGCAGCATTCCGATGCTCAAGCCCGATGATACCGGGACGCGCCGGGCACTGAAGGAGGCCGTCGTCAGCAACGCGCCGGTGTCCTTTGCGGTGCAGCTGCAATGGTCGGTGCAGCCGGCGGAGCTCGACAAGGTGCCACCGCTCGCCATCTTCAGCGCCTACACCCTGTATACCGTCGAGGGCAGCCGCGACGGGCGCAAGTGGTATGGGCTGCGTCTCGGGTTCTTCAGCGACGCCATCTCCGCCAAGCAGGTCGCCCACTACGTGCGCTCGGAGTTCACCTCGGTCGCCGTGGTGCCCGTGAGTCCCCAGGAGAAGGGGCGCGCGACGGATCAGGACGTGAAGGCCGCCACCCTGGCGGCTCCGGCCGCAGCGCGCCCGCATATCACGGACGAGTTCAAGCTCATCGAGAATGACACGGCCACGGCGAACATCGCGGTGGCCGCGCTCCTGCAGGGCAAGCATCAGGTGGCGGGCACGCCGGGGGCAGTGCCCTCAGCCAAGCCGATGCCCAAGGTGGCGGTGGGCCGCACCGTACGCCAGAGCGCGGCGCCCGCCCGGGGCCGCAGTCGTGGCAAGGTGGGTGCGCGCGAGCACCGTGGCCCGCACACTCTGGAGGAGACGCTGGAGATTCTCGGCGCGAGTCAGCTCACGATCGACGATGGGACCGGCGAGACCCTGAATGACTCCGGCGTGCGTCACCTGCGCATCGAGGTGCAGAAGAATTCGCCCTTCACGCGACTCCTCGAGCGCCTCAGCGAGCGGATGAAGAAGGTGTAGTCTCGGCGTCGAACTCCGCCAGCACCGCCTGCCGGTAGCGCAGGCCCGCCGGACCTCGCAGCAGGTTGCGCGGATCGAACTCAACCCTTGCCGAACAGTTTTTCCAGTTCCGTGCGCGTCTTCTCCACCTCGGCGGTGTTGGGTGGCGTGTAGGCCGCCGGGCGCGGCTTGAAGTGATCGCAGAAGTTAGCGTGCGTCTTGTCGTTCACTTCCTCCGCGGTCGGCTCGCGGCAGTGCTTGGCGACGCGCGTGTCGTACTCGATGCACATCCGGCATACGTGCAGCTCGCCATGGCACTTCGGGCACTCCTCGAGCCGCCGCAGCGGCAGGCTCAGCTCGGCCAGCGACGCGCCGCACTTCCAGCACACCAGATCATGGGCCATGGAATATCATACGACGAGCTCATCGACGTCGTGCATAGCTGCTGCAAGTGACCGCGCCCGCAAGTGAGACCGCCAAGACTGCGGAGGCCGCAGGGCTGCAGCACTCGCACGTGTTCCTCGGCGCCGGCCATGCGAGCAACGAGCGCAAGGCCTGGACGGTCATCGGCCTGTGCTCGGCGATGATGGTGCTGGAGATCGGCGGCGGGATCGCCTTCGGCTCGCTCGCCCTGGTCGCGGACGGCCTGCACATGTCGACCCACGCGATTGCCATGCTGATCGCCGCGTGGGCCTACACCTTCGCCCGCAAGCACGCGAGCGATGCGCGCTTCAGCTTCGGCACCGGCAAGCTGGGTGATCTCGCCGGCTTCAGCAGCGCCATCGTGCTGGCGCTCATTGCGCTGCTCATCGGCTACGAAGCCGTGCGGCGCTTCCTGGCCCCGGTCCCGATCGAGTTCCGCGAGGCGATTCCGATCGCGTTTCTCGGCCTGCTGGTGAACATCGTGAGCGCCTGGCTCCTGAGCGGCGGAGACGCTCACGCACACGCGCATGCTCACGGGGAGGAGGCCGGCGGGGAGGCGGCGCACGCGCAGCCCGCCGAGCACGGCGCCCCCGCTGCACACCGGGATCACAATCTGCGGGCCGCATTCATCCACGTGGCGGCTGATGCTGCGGTGTCGGTTCTCGCCATCCTCGGGCTCACGGCCGCCCGCTTCCTGGGTTGGGTGTGGATGGACCCCATGATGGGAATCGTCGGCGGCGGTGTCATCGCGTTATGGGCCTATGCCCTGGTGCGCGACACGAGCCGGATCCTGCTCGACATGAACCCGGATACCGCGCTCGCCGCACGCATGCGGCGGTGTCTGGAGGAGGACGGCGATCGGGTGGCGGACCTGCACCTGTGGCGGCTCGGTCCGGGCCATTTTGGCGCCATCGTTTCGGTCGTGCCCCGGGAGGCGCGGGACGTGCATTTCTACCGCTCAGCGCTGCGCGGCTTCTCCTGCCTGTCGCATCTGACCATCGAAGTCGTGAGCCCGAAGCGCGGCGCGGCGGCGCCCTAGCGCGGCGGCGCCGGCCGGGTGCGCTGGCGCAGGAAGTCCTCGAGCACCCGCCCGGTGTGGGAGTGCTTGCTGCGGCGCGCGATCTGCGCCGGCGCACCCTGGGCGACGATGCGCCCGCCCCCATCACCGGCCTCGGGCCCCAGGTCGAGGATCCAGTCGGCTTCGGCCATGACGTCGAGGTTGTGCTCGACCACGACCGCGGTGTTGCCGGCGGCAACCAGCCGGTGCAGCACGTGCAGCAGCTTCTCCACATCGGCCATGTGCAGACCCACGGTGGGCTCATCCAGCACATACAGCGTGTGCTTCGGTCTCTGCCGCGGGCCGTGGGCGACGTCGTCGCGCACCTTCGAGAGCTCGGTGACCAGCTTGATGCGCTGGGCTTCGCCGCCCGAAAGCGTGGGGCTGGGCTGTCCGAGCGTGAGGTAGCCGAGGCCCACGTCCTGCAGGAGCTTCAGTGCATGATGCACGCGCGGATGGGCGGCGAAAAACCCGACCGCATCGTCGACGCTCATCGCCAGCACATCCCCGATGCTGGCCTCCCGCCACGACACGGCGAGCGTCTCGGAGTTGAAGCGCCGCCCGCCGCAGACGTCGCACAGCACCTTGACGTCGGGCAGGAAACTCATCTCGATGGTCTGCATGCCCTGCCCGGCGCACGCCTCGCAGCGGCCGCCGGCGGTGTTGAATGAGAAACGGCTGGCGCTGTAGCCGCGGATGCGCGCCTCGGTGGTACCGGCATACACGCGGCGGATGTCATCCCAGAAGCCGATGTAGGTCGCGGGGCAGGAGCGCGGGGTCTTGCCGATCGGCGTCTGGTCCACTTCCAGCACGCGATCGAGGAGCTCCAGCCCCTGCACCGCCGTGCAGCCGATGAGCTTCACGCCGGCGGCGCGCTTGCGGGCGCGGCTCGCGGGCGCGTTCTGCCCGAGCAGCCGCTTCAGGTTCGCATACAACACGTCGCGTGCCACGGTCGATTTGCCCGAGCCGGACACGCCGGTGATCACGACCAGGCGCCCGAGCGGGATGCGCACGTCGCTCCCTCTGATGTTGTGCAGTGCCACGCGCTGCAGGGTCAGCAGGGGCGTGGCGGCGTTCACCGGGCGCTGCGGGCGCGCCGGATGCAGCAGCGGCTCGCGCAGGAAGCGCCCGGTGGTCGAACGCGGGTTGCGCATGAGGTCCGACACCGTCCCGGCACCCACCAGCTCCCCGCCGCGCACGCCGGCCTGGGGACCCAGGTCCAGCACGTGATCGGCGCGGCGGATGGTCTCCTCGTCGTGCTCCACGACCACCAGCGTATTGCGGTGCCCGGCGAGCTCGGCCAGGCAGGCGAGCAGGATGCGGTTGTCGCGCGGATGCAGCCCGATGGTGGGCTCATCGAGCACGTAGCACACGCCCTGCAGGTTCGAGCCCAGCTGTGCGGCGAGGCGGATGCGCTGCGCTTCGCCCCCCGAGAGCGTGGGTGCGCCGCGATCGAGCTGCAGGTACCCGAGTCCGACACGCTCGAGGAATTTCAGGCGCGCGCGGATTTCCGCCAGCAGGTCGCGCGCGATCTGCCGCTCACGCGGGCCGAGCCTGAGCCTGGCGAAGAATTCGCCGCTGGCGCTGACCGATTCACCCGCCAGCGCGGCGATCGAGTGCTCGCGGAAGCGCACGTTGAGCGCGGTGGGATTCAGCCGCTGCCCGCGGCAGGTGCCGCAGGGCTGAGGCTCGCGCGCGTACCACTCGTTCCACCACAGCTCCTCGCCGCTTTGCTGCTCATCGAAGCCTGGCATCTCGACGCCGGTCCCGTAACAGCTCTCGCACCAGCCGTGCCGGGAATTGAACGAGAACAGACGCGGGTCGAGCTCGGCGAAACTGCGGCCGCAGGAGGGACAGGCGCGCTTGGTGGAGAACACCGTCGCCCGCTCGGACCGCGGTCCCAGCACGTGCACCAGCCCCTTGCCGAAATCGAGCGCGCGGGCGAGCCCCGCGCGCAGGGCGGCCTCGCTGCGCACGCCGACGTCGATTTCCGCAACCGGCAACTCGATGGTGTGCTCGCGGAAGCGCGACAGGCGCGGCCACGGCGCCGTCGGCAGCGCCTCGCCATCGACACGCAGTGTCCTGAAGCCCTTCTTGGCCGCCCACTTGGCCAGATCGGTGTAGTAGCCCTTGCGCGCCACGATGAGCGGCGCCAGCAGCGTGATGCGCTTGCCGCGGTAATCGCGCAGCAGGCGCGCGCCGATCGAGGCCGCGCTCTGCGGCTCGATCGGCCGATCGCAGTCCGGGCAGTACTGCGTGCCGAGCTTCACGTACAGCAGCCGCAGGAAGTGATAGATCTCGGTGAGCGTCGCCACGGTGCTCTTGCGCCCGCCGCGGCTGGTGCGCTGCTCGATGGCGACCGTGGGCGGGATGCCGAAGATCGCGTCCACGTCCGGGCGCGCCGCGGGCTGCACGAACTGGCGCGCGTAGGCGTTCAGCGATTCCAGATAGCGGCGCTGGCCCTCGTTGAAGAGAATGTCGAAGGCGAGAGTCGACTTGCCCGAGCCGGACACGCCGGTGATCACGGTGAAGCGGTCGCGCGGGATCTCGACGTCGATGTTCTTGAGGTTGTGCTCGCGCGCCTTGTGAATGACCACCGCGTGGCGGTCGCGGCCGTTGCCGCCGTGGTAGGGCGCGCGCGGCTCGGCAACCGCGGGCGCGCTGGCCTGCCCCGCCACCGACAGCGCCTCTGCGTAGGCGCGCAGCGCCTCGCCGGTGAAGGAGCGCGGGTGCGCGCGTAGCTGCGCGGCGGTGCCGGCGCAGACGATCTCGCCGCCGCGCTCGCCGCCCTCGGGGCCGAGATCGATGATCCAGTCGGCGGCGCGGATCACATCCAGGTTGTGCTCGATCACCAGCAGCGAGTGACCGGCGATGAGCAGCTTGCGGAACGCCTTCAGCAGCTTCGCCACGTCCTCGAAGTGCAACCCGGTGGTCGGCTCATCGAACAGGAACAGCTTGCCGCGGTGGGTGGTGCTCGAGGGCACGGCAGCCGCCCGCGCCAGGTGCCCGGCGAGCTTCAGTCTCTGTGCCTCGCCGCCCGAGAGCGTGGGTACCGGCTGGCCGAGCTTCAGGTACTCGAGGCCGACGTCGGCGAGCGGCGCGAGGCGCGCCGCCACCTCGGGGGCGTCGGCGAAGAATGCCCGCGCCTGCGTCACCGTGAGATCCAACACGTCCGCGATGCTGCAGCGGCGGCCGTCGGCACCCTCGCGCCGGATCTCGAGGATTTCATCGCGATAGCGGCGGCCGTTGCAGTCGGGGCAGCGCAGGTAGACGTCGGAGAGAAACTGCATCTCGACGTGCTCGAAGCCGTTGCCGTTGCAGGCCGGGCAGCGGCCGTTGCCGGAGTTGAAGCTGAAGGTTCCGGCGCCGTACTTGCGCTCCTGCGCCGCCGGCTCGCTGGCAAACAGTGCCCGGATCGCATCGAAGGCGCCGACATAGCTGGCAGGATTGGAGCGCGTGGTGCGGCCGATGGGATTCTGGTCGACCATCACGACGTCATCGATCAGCTCAGCCCCGGTGAGGCCCGCGAACTCACCGGGTGCCTCGGTCGGTTTGCCGTGATACTTCAGGAGCGCGGGATACAACACGTCCTCGATCAGCGTCGACTTGCCCGATCCCGACACGCCCGTCACGCACACCAGGCGCTTGAGCGGAATACGCACATCGAGGTTCTTCAGGTTGTGCTCGGCCGCGCCCCGCAGCTCGAGCCAGCGGTTGGCGGTGGCCACCGCCACCACGCCGTGCGCGGCAGATGCGTCCTGCGCTGCCGGCTCGCTCACCGGAGCGAGCGTCCTGCGACCGCCCAGGTACTGGCCGGTGAGCGAGGCGGCGCTGCGGCGGATCTCGGCGGGACTACCGTAGAAGACGATCTCCCCGCCGCGCTCGCCGGCCCCGGGCCCCAGATCCAGTATGCGGTCGGCCTCCAGCATGATCTGTGGATCGTGCTCGACCACGAGCAGTGAATTGCCGGCGTCCCGCAGGCGCTTCATGACGCCGATGACGCGCCGCATGTCGCGCGCGTGCAGGCCGATGGAGGGCTCATCGAGCACGAACAGCGTGTTGACGAGGGAGGTGCCGAGCGCGGTGGTGAGATTGATCCGCTGCACCTCCCCGCCCGAGAGCGTGCGCGACTGACGATCGAGCGTGAGGTAGCCGAGCCCCACCTCCACCAGGTAGCGGAAGCGCCCGCGGATCTCCCCCAGCAGGAGCTCCGTGGCCTCATCGAGCGGCTTGGCCAGGGTGAGCCGGTCGAAGAACTCGCGGCCGCGCTCGATCGGCAGCAGCATCAGGTCATGGATCGACAGCCCCGGCAGCCTTGCCGCGGTGTCGGCGCTCCACTGCACTGCGCGCGGGCGAAAGAGCCGCGCGGGGCCCAGTGCCGCGTCAGCCAGCTCGCGAGTGCCGAGGCGCCACAGCAGAGCTTCGCTCTTCAGGCGCGCCCCGTCGCAGGCGGGACAGGGCGTGTAGGCGCGATAGCGCGACAGCAACACCCGCACGTGCATCTTGTAGGCGCGTGTCTCCAGCCAGGCGAAGAAGCGTTTCACCCCGTACCAGACCTTGCGGGTCCAGGCGCCCTCGCCTTCGATCACCCACCGGCGGGCCTCGGCGGGAAGCTCGCGCCACGGTGTGTCGAGGGGAATGCCCCGCTGCTTCGCGAATCTCTCCAGGTCCTGCTGGCATTCGCTGTAGGACTTGGTCTGCCAGGGCTTGATGGCGCCGCCGCGCAGCGAGCGGGTCTCGTCGGGAATGACCAGCCCATAGTCGATGCCGATGGTGCGCCCGAAGCCACGGCAGGTCTCGCACGCGCCCAGCGGGGAGTTGAACGAGAACTGGCTGGGGGTGGGCGTGTGGTACGCCAGGTCGCAGTGTGCGCAGTGCAACTCGCTCGAGTAGCGCCAGGTGTCCAGACACTGCGGCGGATCGCTCTCATCCACCACCTGCACGTTGACGCGTCCGCGGCCGACGCGCAGCGCCGCCTCGAGCGACTCGAGCACCCGGCCGCGCTCGGCGCTGCCGGCCCGCAGCCGGTCCTGCACCACCTCCAGCGTGATGGACGGGGCGCTCCCCGCGCCCTGGCCGCGCTTGCGGCCACGCCGCGCGCTGGCCCCCGCCCTCGGCGCCGCTGCCGCTGGCGGCGCGGGAACGGTGCTGCCCAGGAAGCGTGTATAGCCCTGTCTCGCCAGCAACTCACGCACTTCCTCGGCGCTGAAGTTCGCCGGCACCGGCACCGGAAAGCTCACGAGCAGTCGCGGATCCCCGGCGTGCTGCGCGCGCGAGCGCAGGTCGGCGTAGATGCTGTCCGCCGTGTCGCGCCGCACGAGCTCCCCGCAGCGCTGGCAGAACAACGCCGCGGCGCGTGCGAACAGCAGCTTCAGGTGATCGTTGAGCTCGGTCATCGTGCCGACGGTCGAGCGCGAGGTGCGCACCGGGTTGGTCTGGTCGATGGCGATGGCGGGGGGAATTCCCGAGATCGACTCGACCTGCGGCTTGTCCATGCGGTCGAGGAACTGCCGGGCGTAGGGGGAGAAGGTCTCGACGTAACGCCGCTGGCCTTCCGCGTACAGGGTGTCGAACACCAGCGACGACTTGCCCGAGCCCGACACGCCGGTGACCACGATCAGCTCGTTGAGCGGCAGATCGAGATCGAGGCTCTTCAGGTTGTTCTGGCGCGCGCCACGCACGAGGATGGCGTCACCGGGGGCGTCGGTCATTGCGTCACTGTCGGGTGTGGTGAGGGTACGCACCTGCGGCAGGCAGGCGCGGGCTTCGGTGATTGTAATGTATCCGGGCGGGTGCGGATCCGAGCAGTGCACGCGGCTGCAATCCAGTGTCACGTTTCCCGGTCTACTGTTCAGACGCGTAGCCTGCGCGCCTTTGGGGTGGAATTGTGTTTGCGTGGAGACACTTACGTCATCCACCCTTGAGAAGCTATCCTCCGGCGCCGGCGCTACAATCGGCGCCGCCCCAATCCTCTCAAGGAGAACGCAGAAATGAATTCCAGAATCCTGTCCAGTGTTGCCCTGGCCGCGGCTGCCGCGGTGATGTTCTCGGCCGTGCCGGTGAGCACTGCCAGCGCGGCCGAGGGGAAAATGAAGTGCGAGGGTGTCAATTCCTGCAAGGGACACTCCGCGTGCAAGAGCGCCAACAACGCCTGCAAGGGCCAGAACTCCTGCAAGGGCAAGGGGTTCCTGGAAATGAGCAAGGCGGAGTGCGACGCGGCGAAAGCCAAGGCGAAGTAAGACGAGTGGGCCGGGCGTGCTTCAGGGCGCCCGGCCCGCCCTTTAGCTCCCATGCTCAAGCCCCCCGCGCTCGGGTTTGGTCTCGGCCTGCGGGTCGATCACTACGAGGCGATCCTCGCCGATCGCCCCCCCGTCGACTGGTTCGAAGTACTCACCGAAAACTACCTGGTGCCGGGGGGCAAGCCGCTGCATTACCTGACGCGCATCCGCGAGCGCTACCCGCTGGCGATGCACGGTGTGTCCATGTCGATCGGCAGCAGCGCGCCGCTGGATCGCGAGTACCTGCGGCAGGTGAAGGCGCTTGCCGCACGCGTGGAGCCCGCGTGGATCTCGGATCACTTGTGCTGGACCGGGGTGGCCGGCAGCAACACCCATGACCTGCTGCCGCTGCCGTACACCGAGGAGGCCCTCGCGCACGTGGTGCAGCGGGTGCGCGCGGTGCAGGAGCTGCTCGGGCGGCGCATCCTGCTGGAGAACGTCTCGAGCTACGTCGCGTTCCGCGATTCGCGCCTCACTGAATGGGAATTCCTGCGCGAGGTCGCCGCGCGCGCCGACTGTCTGATCCTGCTCGACGTCAACAACATCTATGTGAGCGCGGTGAACCACGAGTTCGATGCGCTCGAGTACCTGCAGGCGATTCCGGTGGAGCGCGTGCAGCAGATCCATCTGGCCGGGCACGAGAATCACGGCGACTACCTCATCGACACCCACGATCATCCGGTGCCCGATCCGGTGTGGGAGCTGTACGCGGCCGCGGTCGAGCGCTTCGGCAACGTCTCCACCATGATCGAGCGCGACGACCACATCCCGCCGCTCGCCGAGTTGTGTGCCGAGCTCGCGCAGGCGCGCGCGCTGTGCGCACGTACCCTGGGCGGGAACGGCGCGGCGGACGGCGGCGGCTCCTCCGCAGAGGCCGCCGCACGGCACCGCCCGCAGCGCGCCGTGGCGGCGGGCTCATGAGCGGCCTCGCGCGCGTCCAGGGGGATTTTCAGGACTACCTGCTGCGCGAGAGCGACGCGATCGGCGCCCACGTCCTCGGCAGCGCGCGCGTGCCGGTGGCGACGCGTCTCGGCATTTACGCCGGCGCCTACCGCAGCCGCCTCGCGGACGCCCTGCAGAGCAACTTCCCGGCGCTGGCGAAGCTGCTCGGCGAGGCGGATTTTCACACCCTCGCCGCCGAGTACCTGCGCACCCATGATTCGCCGTACTTCTCCATCCGCTACTACGGCGATGCGTTGCCGCAGTTCCTCGCCGCCCACGAGGACTACGTGGCGGCCCCGGTGCTCGCCGAGCTGGCGCGCTGGGAGTGGACCATGACTGAGGTGTTCGACGCGGCGGATGCCGTGCCGCTCACGCATGAGGCCCTCGCAGGCGTCGCGCCGCAACGCTGGGCGCACTTGCGCTTTGCCTGGCACCCGAGCGTGCGACGGCTGGCCTTGAGCTGGAACGTGCCGCAGATCTGGCAGGCGCTCACGGAGGACCGCGAGCGACCGCCGGCGAGCCTGAATGCGGCGCCGCTGCCGTGGCTCCTGTGGCGTCACGAGCTCACGACTTACTTCCGCTCGCTGACGGACACGGAAAGCGCGCTGCTGGATGCCGCGCGCAATGGCTGGCCGTTCGGCGAGCTGTGCGAACTGTTGTGCGATGAGCTCGGCGAGGCACAGGCGCCGGCGCACGCCGCAGCCCTGCTGCGTGACTGGGTCGGCTCCGGACTCATCAGCGGCGCTGCCTGAGCGAGCCG
>Ga0209488_10002567_pt1 | contig 14853 bp, 13 predicted proteins | sample Rivendell_Oct201_8_FD_188349 | JGI IMG/M metagenome (GOLD analysis project Ga0209488, IMG submission 188349) | Vadose zone soil microbial communities from the Eel River Critical Zone Observatory, Northern California, USA -... | ecosystem: Environmental > Terrestrial > Soil > Vadose zone >... | reverse complement strand
TAGGCAGCTAAATGATTCAGGAGGGAACCGGAATTATCCGATTCCCCCGAACCGACTGTCTCATTCCACTCCGTGCTGCCCCAGTCCGGATTACTGGGATAGGCTCCTCAGGGAGAGGGTGCCGCCCATCTGCGATGGGCGGCGGGTGAGGGAATCAATTTTCGAGACAACCCTAATCCGGATTCCCTCATCCGGCCCTTCGGGCCACCTTCTCCCTCAGGGAGAAGGATTTACTTATGGAGCGCTGGAGAGATTGATCACATCGTTCCAGTTCCGAAGCCGTCCGGCGTCGAATGCCTTCAGGACGTCTTCGATCGACGACAACATCGACACCAGCCCTCCACCGGGTCCGCCAAAACCGCCGCCGCTCTGGCCGTTCGGCCGCCCCGATCTCAGGAACGTGCTCGACGCATCCAGCGGCAGCGTCTTTACATTGTTGTAGAACCTGTCTTCAATGCCATCCATAAACAGGTACTGCTCCACGTTCGACAGATAGAACGCACTGACGACGGCATCGTGATCCTTCAAATATTTCCCGACGCTTCGAATCGCCTTCGACCCTGCGAAGTTGTCCACCAGAGGCACAATCAGGTTCTTCTTTTCCATGTCGCGAATGACCTTGTAGTTCTCCTCGGATCCCAGAAAACTTCGATTCACGCCCGGAACAAGGTTGCCCTGTTGGTCGGTCGCCGTCATCAGATCCGCGTAATTCGGCATCCCGCCACGGCCCCCGCCGAGACCTCCGCCCACGGGCGAAGCGGAATAATTGATATTGGGACCATATATAAAGAAGACGCGATAGATCGTGTCGATGCCATCGAGGTCATCCGCGCTGAGCCCAAACTTGTGGGTTTTCACCAGCAGGTCCTCGATATCCATGACGTTTTTCTCAAACAACTTCTGATCCGGCTGAACGCGATCTAGAGCCGCGAATATCTGATCGGTGGTGGCGTTATCCGCCAGGCCCTCCGGACGTTTCCGGGAAAACAACCGCGACAGAAAATCCACCCGGGTATCCGACATTTCAAACAGCGCCTTGTACATCATGTGTTCGCGCATGTTTCCGCAGCGGACGTCGACGATAAAAGCCATCTTCGGATGCAGCGCCACGATGTAGGTGAAATTCTGTTCGGGCCCGACCCCCATATAGACGCCGCCGGCTTTTGCAGCAGCGTTGAGAGGCTTGATCACATTCTGGAAGGTCATCTCATTCGACAGGTAGTTCTCGGAACGGAAGCTTCCACACTCATCGGAGAAACCGGTTTTCGCAACCATGCCCCACAGCTGCTCGTCGGTGAGTTGGCTGGGAAGCGTGTCTGCAGCACGGAATGCTGGAACCATCAGCAACAGCGACGTCAGCACAACAACGGCAACCGCACTCAAGGCTGCAAACTTCCGATGCAATACGTTAGGCATGAACGAACCTCCAGAATCCCATTCGAACGTGGACCACTACCTCGACATCTGACGAACCACAGAGTAGTCGCAACCTCGGCCAGCGGTACAGACCTTCACCACATCTTCCATGGACGAGAGCGTCGACTGAAACCCACCGCCTCCGGCGAAACTGCCGCCTCCTCCGTTGGGCCCAAACGTCCGGATGAACGTGCTGGAGGAATCCATCGGCAGCGTCGCCACATTCCGGAAAAAATCCAGCAGCTTTCCGTCGGAATACAGATACTGCTCGACGTTGGACAGATAGAACGCCGTCACGGTCGCGTTGTGATCCTTCAGATACTGGCCGATGGTTCGAATCGTTTTCGCACCGGCGAAGTCCCCGACAAGCGGGATGACGAGATTCTTCATTTCCAGATCGCGCACGATTCTGTAATTCTCTTCCGACGACAGATAGCTCCGATTCACACCGTGCCCGTCGTTGGCCACCATCAGCTCGGCATAGTTCGGCATGCCCTGCCCGGGCCCCGTCCCCAGACCTCCGGAGGAATAATCGAGATATGGACCCTCCGTGAAGAACACGTTGTGGACATAGGCAATGTTTTTCAGGTCCGTGAGCGTAAGGCCAAATTGATGCTTCTGTACCAGCAGGTCCTGAATCGCCTTCACGTTCTTCCTGTAAAGTTCCGGGTCGCGCGCCGCCGTAAGGTAGGCTCGAAACAACTGCTCCGCCGTGGATTTATCCGTGAGCCCTTCCGGTCGCTGCCGGGAAAAGAGCATCGACAAAAAATCCGCACGATTGGAAGACAACTCGAAAATCGACTTGTACATCATCAGCTCGAGCATGTTCTGTCGCCGGATATCGGTGATGAATGCGATTTTCGGCTGCAGCGCGACGATGTACGTGAAGTTCTGCTCGGGGCCCACGCCCATGTAGACGCCGCCGGGACGGGTGATTGATTTGAGGGAGGGAATCACGCGCTGATACTGAATTTCATTCGAGAGGAAATTCTCAAATCGGAACGCGCCGTCGGGTTCGGACATGGTCGCGACCATCTTCCAGAACACCTCGTCGCTGATTTCGGCAGGAATGGAATCTGCAGCCTTGAGCGCGGATAGGGCGAAAAGTATCGCCCCTGCGGACAACGCAGTAACCAGTCCTGCCTTCAAAAAACCCCTTCTCGAAATCATGTCCGGGATTATATGCCACCGTGTTGCCTGCTTGAAACGAGCACATATTCCCGATAAGCTGCACCCTGCGGTAACAGAGGAGAACCAATGGCAGGCAAAACGGCAGCGATTGAACAGTGGGTTAAGGAAATCAGCGCATTAACGACTCCGGATCGAGTGGTGTATTGCGACGGGTCGGCCCGCGAGGGAGAGCTACTGATTCAGGAATGTCTGGCAACGGGCGAACTCATTGAGCTCAACCAGAAAAAAGTTCCCGGATGCTACCTTCACCGCAGCGCGCCACACGATGTTGCCCGCACCGAACATTTGACCTTTATCAGCACGACGGATCCGGAAGACGCCGGTCCCAACAATAATTGGCTGGGCCGTGACGACGCGCGCGCAAAGCTCACTCCTTTATTTAAGGGCGCCATGAAGGGACGCACCATGTATGTGGTTCCCTTCCTGATGGGTCCTCCGGGATCGCGTTTCTCCAAAGTCGGTGTGCAGATTACCGACAGCAAGTATGTCGTTCTGAACATGCGCATCATGACGCGCGTCGGTCAGGTGGCGCTCGATCATCTTGCCGATCCGGACGACTTCACGCGCTGTCTGCATTCACTCGGAGACCTCAGTCCCGAGCGAAGGTTCATCGTCCATTTTCCGGAAGAAAATGCGGTTTGGTCCATTGGCTCCGGGTATGGCGGCAATGCCTTGCTCGGTAAGAAATGCATGGCGCTGCGATTGGCCAGCTGGATCGGCCGTAAGGAAGGCTGGCTCGCCGAACACATGCTGATCCTCGGCCTGGAGAATCCTCAGGGAAAGACGCGATACATCACGGCAGCGTTTCCGTCGGCCTGCGGCAAGACGAATCTGGCGATGCTTGTTCCGCCCGCATCGATGCCGGGCTGGAAGGCATGGACTGTGGGCGATGACATCGCGTGGCTGCGTCCGGGCAACGATGGCCGCCTGTGGGCCGTGAATCCGGAATCGGGCTTCTTTGGCGTCGTGCCCGGAACGAGCCATGCCACCAATCCCACGGCGATGGATATGATCCAGAAGAATACGATCTATACCAACGTCGCGTTGAGACCCGACGGTACCCCGTGGTGGGAAGGGCATGACGATCCGGCACCGGCAGAGGCGCTCGATTGGCAGGGACGCCCGTGGACTCCGGCATCCAAGGAGAAGGCGGCCCATCCCAACAGCCGCTTCACCACTCCCGCCACCGAATGTTCCTGCCTCTCTCCCGAATTCGCCAATCCCAATGGAGTGCCGATCGACGCCATGCTGTTTGGCGCACGCCGCGCGCATCGCGTCCCTCTGGTGTTTGAAGCCCGGGACTGGGAGCACGGAACATTTCTGGGTGCCACACTTTCATCGGAAACAACCGCGGCAGCGACCGGCAAGGTTGGCGTGCTGCGCCGCGATCCGATGGCGATGCTTCCCTTCTGCGGATACAACATGGGCGACTACTTCCAGAACTGGATCGACGTCGGAAAGAAACTGAAGACTCCGCCGAAAATTTTCCGCGTGAACTGGTTCCGGACAAACGAGAAGGGCAAATTCATCTGGCCTGGGTTTGGAGACAACCTTCGAGTTCTGCTGTGGATTCTGGATCGTGCCGAAGGTAAAGGGAAGGCTGTGGATACGGCGGTTGGCTTCGTGCCGCCTCCGGATGGAATCAACAGTACGGATCTGAACCTGCCCGATGGTGTGATGGAGGATCTGTTGAAGATCGATCCGGTCGAGTGGGCTGAGGCTCTTGCCGGTCAGGACGAGTTCATGAAGTCCTACGGTAAGCGCATGCCGAAATCGATCTGGGATCAGCACGAAGCGCTGGCGAAGCGCATCCAGGACTCCGCCGGCCTCGCTGTGAACCGGTAAGCGGTCCGGGTCGTGTGGCAACCGGGCCTGCCGCAGCGTAGAATCTCGGAATGATTGGGAACGCGTGGATTGGAGTGCTGCTGGGGTTGATTGCCGGACCGGCACATCCGCAGCCGCAATCAGCAACGGCCCCCGCATATGTCCGGGAGGGAGATCGCGTGGAGCAGGAGTTCCGCGCGTATCGCGACCGGCTCGATAAGTTCTACGCTTCCCTGCGAACCACCATTGAACGCGATATTCCGGCTATCCTTCCAGAGCTGGAGGGAGCGCCGCCGCAACCTGTCGTCTACGGTTACCAGCTTCTGCCGCACATCGTCGATAACGGCCCGCTGGATCGCAAACCCGTCACTACCTTCTCCTACAGCTGGCCAATCACCCAAGGCTACATCGACGGTGAAGGCATTAAGCTCGGCCGGATTCTTCCGACAATGCAACAAGCCTCCAGCGCGACCGGCGTGGCGAAAACCGCGCTCGTGCTCTCGCTGATCAGCTCGTACAGAGAATTGCTGAGCAATCAGCGCGTCATCGATCAATACGTCGAATACAACCGGCTGTGGCAGCGCGCCATCGCCGACGAGCGGCCGCGATACGACGAAATGACGAAACTTTACAAGTTGATGCAGGAAGCCGATCCGAACACCGCGCTCGCCATTCGTCGGATGCTCGGCCAGCCCCTGGTGCCGTCCGGAATTCAGGCCATTGCCGATGAAGAGAAACACCGCGTGGTCCTTCGCGTTCCTGTCTATACCGATATCGAGAATGATTCGTATCTCACGCTAGTGAAGCTGTCCGTTGAAAGAGTGTGGCAGGCTGCGGATGCCGACACCTTTTACTCGGTGGAGATTGATTTCCGCAAGGTGACCACCGCGGCGCTTTACGAAAAAGATCCGGCGCCAAAACGGGGAGAGCACATCGACATGAAGGTTCACACCGCGCGCTTCCCTTCCGACGGCGTGATCCTCACTACCGGCGCCGAAATGACCAATGCCATCGTGAAACGCTACCTCGCGCTGGGCCCGGGCGATATCTCCGAGCGCCTGCTCGCTCACGAGTTCGGACACCTGCTGGGATTTCCGGATGGATACATTCGCGGCTACAAGGACCTTGGGGAGAAGGGGTTTGAAATACTCGAACTGACTTCTTTCTTCGATGACATCATGAGCGCGCCGCGAGACGGCAGCGTACAGCCGGCGCACTTCAAACTGATTCTTGAAACGATCAAACAACGCGGCACCTCCACTGAAAAATGATGTCGCACACGGCTGCTCTTCTGCTGGGCTTGATGATGGCCGCGGCACCGCTGATTGCGGCACAGTTGAAAGCTCCGCCGGTCATACCCATGGATCACGGAACCGTTGTCGCGTCCACCACCAACGGTGCCCGGCGCTGGAGTGCCAACTGGACAATGGAGCCATGGAACGTCAACGGAAAGAATGCCGTTCGATTTACGGAAAACGGAAAGGGACACTACTCGCCGTTCACTCAGGAAGTTCAGTGGAACCTGGAATCCGTGTGGCTCGCCGACAGCAGCTTCTTTCCCCTCCAGTTTGAAAAGACTATTCGCGACACACAGGGGCACACCCTCGCTATCGAAAAGAAGAACTTCGATCGCGCCGGCAGAGTCGTCAGATTCGAAAAGCAGAACGAGAAAGGCTCCATCGAGACTTCGACCTACGACGCGGCTCCCGACATCCTCACGATTGAGGGCATTGCCGGAATCCTTCAGAACTTTCCCTTCGGCAAGTCCGGAAACGCAGGCTCCCTTCGCGCTCACCTGCTCAGCAACGAACCCAAGCTCTATGATGTGACGATTGAGTCGCGCGGAACCGAGCGAGTCAAAACGCCACACGGCGACGTGAACTGCTACAAACTCGAAGTCGTGCCCCACCTGGGACTGCTGAATATTTTCAAGATATTTACAACGAAGACGCTCTTCTGGTTTCGAGTGGAGGCGCCTCACGACTGGGTCCGGTTTCAAGGATTGGAAAACGGATTCGGGTCCCCCGAAATCATCATGGAAGCAAAATAGGACCGGGCTAGGGAGCGGAAGGAATGTAGGTGAAATGGTCGCGCTTCAGTTTCACGCCTGGCGTCTTCACGCTGACTGTGATATCGCGCGGCTTCGTCTCATTCTGTTGGTCCGAACTCCTGGGAGCATACCAGAGCGTGTAGTTGGTGCCGAGTTCACGCGCGATGTCTTCGTACAGTTTCGCAACATCCGACGGTTCGCTGGGAAACGCCACACGGCCGCCGGTGGCTTCGGCCAGCTGCTGCATGCGTGAGCGGATCTGCTGCATGTTGTAGATCAAATCCGGATTAAAGATTCCATTGGTCGAAAACCGGCTTCTGCCGCCGGCAGGGTCGGGATTCAAATCGGTATTTACCGCGAGAAAATAGAAAATGACGTCGCTCCTGGAAACCAGGCTCAAGGTTTTCTGAAACTCCCGATCGTCAGCGGAGTTCTTGACCCGTTCGACGCTGTGACCGGCAATCACTTTGTTTTCCATCGCGATTGGGGTTTGCGCGCCATCTGTCAGCACGACCACGCCCTTGCGCCCGTCGATTGCTTTGAATTTCCCGATCGCCGCCTCCAGCGCTCCGTAAAAATTTGTTCCGGCACATGAGGGAGAGTTTGATCGAAACTGCAGGCCCACAGACGCCGGGGCGCGTCGCTGCCAATCCAGAATGGTTTCAACCCCGCTTCCGAATAGCGCCACGGAAATGGTGTCCTGGGTTCGGAGCTCGGCGGCGAATCGGTCGACGGCCTTTCCCATCAGTGGGCGATCCGCTTCCGTGCTGCCGCTGCAATCCACCAGCAGAAGCACGTTGTATCCGACCTCGTCATTATCGAAATTCTGAATTTCCTGGGGAACTCCATCTTCGGAAATCGTGAAGTCCTCTTTGACCAATCGGGTGACGGGGCGTCCATTCACGTCGACGACATTGACATTGACCGAGACCTTTCGGACGTTGATCGTAATCTGGCCCACAGGTTCCTGGGCCGAAGCCAGTGTAGAACCAATGAAGATGGCGAGAAGGAATCTCAGTGCACGCATGGATGCCGTGCATTCTAACACGCCTCAAGGATGTAGAATGGGCAGCGGAGTTCCCGTAATGAGTGTTTATCGGACCATCATGCTTGCGCTTCTGGCTCTGGCCCCCGTGCCGCAACAGGCGGCGCCGCAGGATTCGCTGGCGTCGATTCACGGAGTGGTTGTGGATGCCGCAACCGGTGAGCCCGTCGTTGGCGCTGCGGTAGAGTTGACAGGAATTCAACGGAACAATGTGCTGTCCGTTTACGACATCACGGACAAGAACGGGCGATTCGCAATTCCGGATGTGCAGCCCGGAAGCGACTATCAACTTACGGCAACGGACCCTGGGGAATATCTGGCCGGGGCGTACGGCCAACCGAATCCCCACGAACGATGGAAACCGTTGACGGTGAACGCGGGCCAGAAACTGGAAGTTCGATTGATCCTTACTCCGGTGGGCAAGATCACTGGGAAAGTTGTCGATGCAAACAACCGGCCTCTGCGTCGAGCCACGGTGACGGTTCTTCGAGCCACATATGACTCCAATACTGACCAGAGAGGAGTGCGGGTTCTTCAGCAGGCCGGCGATACGACGAACACGGGAGATGACGGCAGATACTTTGTGGGCGGGTTGGGTACCGGACAATATTACATCCGCGTGAATGTTCTCAATTCAGGAGACAACCCCAGGTATTTCGAGAACCCCACAGTGTTGGATGCTCTGGCGGATATGAGGAACGATCCCTCAGGCTTCCCCACGACATACTACCCCGCCACTATGGATTTGCTGGAGGCCAAACCCGTCGATCTGCTGAATGGCGGCAAGGTCGAGCAAATCGATATCCGTGTGCCAAGCGTCCGCACCCATCGGGTGAGGGGGACAATAGCATTTGAAGGCGAAGGACCGCATCCTGCAGTCAAAAACGTTATTCTCGTGCCCCGCAGTGCCGGAACGAGATCCAGCTTTACGAGAATCATCAAACAGCCCAAAGATACTTTTGAATTTCGCGGCGTCATTCCCGGACCGTACTACCTGATCGCCATCGCGGGCGATGAACGATCGCAGTTTTTCGGAAGGCAACTGGTTGAAGTCGGTGACGCGAATATTGAGAAGTTGAATGTGACGTTGAGGCGCGGCGTCGATATTTCGGGAACGATACGATTCGCAGACTGGCCGGGCGGCGTTGCTCCCGATTACTCCCAGCTCGCCATTAAGCTCGTGCCGAACAACCGAAACCCAATCGATGTTTCCCATTCCGGCACCATGTATACGGCAAATCTGCTCACCGTCGTACCCACCTCGAGTGGCGCGTTTACCATGCGGAATATCGCGCCCGGCGATTATCGGATCAGCCTCGCGCTGAATTCGGGACTTCCGGCAACTGCGAAAGTTCCGATCGACCTGAAGACGGCGTACCTGAAATCCGCGCAGCTTCAGTCGGCCGATATTCTGACTGCGGGTTTCAAAATGGACGGCCCCGTCGCCGATTCGATGCAGGTTGTCATCGCGACGAACTCGGGATCGATATTCGGACGTGTGCTGGGTGACGATAAGCAACCCATTGTTCCCGCACGGGCCATGATCGTGCCGGATCCGGCGCGCCGCAGCCGGTTTGATCTATTCAGTCCGATCGCGGTCACACCAACCGGACGTTTTACGCTCGATGGAATTCCCCCGGGCGATTACAAGGTTTTCGCATGGGCTCATGTGGAAGAGGGCGCGTGGTTCGACCCGGAATTCATGCGGGTCTATGAAAACCACGGCGTCCCGATTCATATCGACGAATCCGGAACGTATCCCGTCGAAATCCCGTTATCGCATTAAGGCCGTTCGCTGACGGGAACACCTGAGGGAGCGGGAAGCGGCGGCTTCGGCCCACCAGCCAGTAACGCAGCAAGATCCGCATACGCATAAATTATCGGAGCTTGATTCTGAGGAAGCCCGCCGGTATCTGCCGTCGGGCCGTAGTTGCTGTACAGCTCACGATTCAGCATGCGGAGAATCGCCATCTGCTGTCCGCGATGGTGCGCAGTATGCGCAATGCGCCGAACCATGATCCACGCGCGGCTGCGGCGCACTTTGAAGAATCCCACTTGCTCTTCCCACCAGGCGTCGTTCATGGGTCGTAACGCAGTCAACCTCCACCCGGCGTCGTCGACATACCGGCGGATGAATTCCATTCGAGTTTCGGAAGTTGGTAGCGGCGGAGCCCCTACATCGACGCCCAGCATGTTCTTGAACCAGCCGTCCTCGCTCATGCACTGGTGGACCATGTGCTCGCGAACACTGCGGCCCCGGCGGTCGGTGGGATGCGGGCGCGCGGCAAGATCCTCATCGTGAAACATGCTCCACACGCTGGCGACTTTCAGTATTTCTGTTTCGTAGGTATCGATCAGGAATTTGTATCGCATAAAAAAATGGGGTCAGACCCCTCGTTCCCCTATTTCGCGAAATAGGGGAACGAGGGGTCTGACCCCATTTTCCGGAAATTTACTGGTGGTAGCGGCCGACGTAGGCAGCCTTACCGACAACGTGGCCTTCCATCGCGGCCATGATCTCCGCTCGCGTGGCGGCCACCGGCAAATTCAACTTCGTGTCGAGTGCATAGAACTCGAAAACATAGTGATGATACGGTCCGGGTCCTGCGCCGGGTCCGAAATAGGCGCCTCCCCGAATTCCGGTACCCTGTCGCGTACCGTCCGGCAGATCGCCCATGGGCAATGCGCCGGCCAGACCTTTATTGGTGCCGGGAATATCCCAGAGAACCCAGTGAAGCGTATCGGTCGTTCCGCGGTTGGAACTATTTTCGATGTCGTGAAGAACCACAGCGTAACTGACCAGATTTGCCGGCGGCATGGCCGCAGCTCCAGCCTGGACCCAGCTGAACTCGAACGCCGGAGACATGTTGCCGCCGCGTCCGGCATTGACTTCGGGAACGACACCCCCATCGGGCCAGGCCGCACTTGTCACGGTCAACGATGGACCGGCAGGTCCGCGTCCACCACCACCACCGCGTCCACCCTGCGCTCCTCCACCAGGAGCACCGGGGGCTCCGCCGGGAGCACCGCCGCCACGACCGGCGCCACCGCCCTGTCCACCAGCGGGCGCCTGCGCCACTGCCAATGTCGTCGCCAAAACCACTGCGACGATAATCGTCAGAACCATCATGACTCTCTTCGAATTCATTCTTTCGTCTCCCTTTGACTGTTAGTTAACCGTTGCCACTCCAAAAACTGCCAACGACTCTACTACACCCCCACTGTTTGGACAACGTGTGCGACTTCTGCGAGAATCCAGACGGTACATGGATTTCCTCTCGCAGATTCTCCGCATTGTCATCATTGACCTGGTTCTCAGCGGCGACAATGCCGTCGTCATTGGCATGGCCGCTCACCGGCTTCCTCCCGCCCAGCGCAGGAAAGCGATTCTTTTCGGCGGCGGCGCAGCGATTGTTCTCCGCATCACGCTCACGGCGGTTGCCGCATTCCTCCTGACGTTGAAAGGACTGCAGCTCGCCGGCGGCGTTCTCTTGCTGTGGATTGGATTCAAATTGCTGAAACAGGAGGAGGAGAGCCACGAAGGAGTCAAAGTCGCAGGCAGCATGAAGGAAGCCGTCATCACCATCCTGATCGCGGACTTTGTGATGAGCCTCGACAATGTCCTCGGCGTGGCCGGCGCCAGTCACGGAAGCGCGGAGTTGCTCATCTTCGGGCTCGTGCTGAGCATGGGGATATTAATGTTCATGGGAAACCTGGTGGCGAATCTGATCAACCGAATGTGGTGGCTCGCATACGCCGGTTCCGCGGTAATCGCATGGACCGGGGGACGCATGGTGTTTGAAGATAAGTTCGTGACAGGCCGCTGGGAATGGACTCACGGAACGGTGGCGAATGTCAGTGCGGCGGTAATAACGCTACTGACGCTGGCGTTTGCGCACTGGTTTCATCGGGTGCGGAAGAAATCAGATTAGAGACGGGCGAGGGAATGCGTATTCGCAAATACGGATTCCCTCACCTGCCGCCCATCTCAAGATGGGCGGCACCCTCTCCCTGTGGGAGAGGGATTAGTTGCCCTTCACTTTGCCCGTATACGCGCCGCGAGCAATGATCTTTCCATCGAGAGCCTTCTCGATGTCCGCGCGGGTTGCGGTTGCCGGCAGATCCAGCATGGCGTTGAGCGCATAGAGCTGGAAGATATAGTGATGATAGGGAGCGCCGGCCGGCGGCGCGGGACCCTGATACTTCGGCATGTTGGCAATATTATTTGCCTGATGGCTGCCATCCGGTAACGTCGCGCCCGCGGGAATGTTCTCCGCGAGTTTCGTTGCGGTTCCCGGAATATTCCACACCACCCAATGCGTGATATCGCCTGCCATGGTGTTTGCAGTGGCCGCGTCGAGGTCATGCATGATCAGCGTGTAGCTCATGGCATTGGGAATTGCGGTCCAGTTCAGTTCGGGGGACACGCCGGTTCCCTGTGTGAATTTGGCCGGAATATCGGTGCCATCCGGAAATGCGCTGGTAGTAATGGGCAGAGCAACCAGTCCTCCACCACCGCGGCCGCCACCACGACCACCACCGCCGCCTCCACCACCGCGTCCGCCGCCGCCCTGACCACCACCCGCGGCACCGCCCGGAGCGCCTTGGCCGCCGGCCGGACCGCCGCCCTGCGCAACAACCACGCTGGCGCAGACTGCGATGATGAGCATCAGGATCATCATCAATCGAATTATGTTTTTCTGCATTCTTGTCTCCTTTTGGAAATCACACGGAATCCAGCGCGGATTCTACTGAACCACCTGGAATAACTCCAGCAATACGCATCGCGGGTAAGTCACATCGTTTTCGTGGAGCCACCGTCGAGGTCGATCAAACTTCCCTGAAGAAAACGGCCTTCCGGTCCGACGACGTACGCCACAAGATTCGCAACATCCTCCGGTTCGCCAATGCGCGTGATCTGCGATTCCTTCACAAACTGGCTTTCCGAGATCGTGGCCAGACGCATCTTCATTCGCGCCGTGCGAATTGTCCCCGGATTGATGGCATTTACCTGCACGCCGTCACGAATTCCCACATCGGCCATCGCTTTGGTGAACGACAGCACCGCTGCATTCACCGAACCGCCGATGGTGAATTCCGGACCGGGAGTGCGACCGCCGGCTCCCGAGATATTCAACAGGGAGCCTGCCCGCGCCTTCAATTGCGGCCATGCGGCACGCGTCAGTCTCACGGCTCCGAAAAACTTCAAGGCGAAACCGTCAGCCCAGTCGTCGTCGGAAAGCTCCACGAACTCGCCGCGCCTGGTGGCTCCCGCATTATTGACGATGATGTCGATGCCGCCATACATCTCTATGGCAAAACTCGCCACTCGTGCGGGCTGCACTGGATCGCGCAAATCGGCGACTATCGATGACGCGGTTCCTCCGGTCTTTGCAATGGTGAGGACGACCTCTTCCAGCGCTTCGGCCCCGCGAGCGCAGACAACCACATTCGCACCGTCCTGTGCCAGACGCAGAGCAATGGCCCGCCCGATGCCGCGGCTGCCGCCCGTCACAATCGCCGTTTTACCGTTCAGCTTTTGCATCGCCGGAGGATAGCACGTACACTTTGGCCGCCATGAGCGTCTATACCGGATCGTTGACGGATTCCCACGCGCTGATCCAATTCTTCCGGGTGGAAGCCGCGAAATTGAGGAATCTGAGAAAGCTCACGATCACCCTGGAATCCACCGTCGTGCAGGACGTCAACGGTGACGCGATCGAGTTTCCCGGGCTGACGTATGGCAATCCAACGCTCGACGTGCTTCTTCATGAACTCGGTGTCATTTACACGCCGGCGACGCTTCACAATCCGAAAGCCACAGCCACGGGCAGGAAAGAATTCACGTTGAGCGGCCGCTGGACCTGGGGACACGACCGGATTCTGTAATCAGGAAAGGCCTGTGATTCGCCCGTCCGGATCGACGTCAATGTGACTGGCGCTGGGTACTTTCGGAAGGCCCGGCATGGTCATGATCTCTCCGCAGATCACGACAATGAATTCTGCGCCGGCGCTCAACCGCACATCGCGTATGTGGACGATATGGCCGCTTGGAGCTCCGATCGCTGTGGGATCGGTCGTGAAGCTGTATTGAGTTTTCGCGATGCACACCGGGAATTTCCCAAAACCCTGTTCCTGTAATTCCTTGAACCGGTCCTGAATCTTGTCGGGCGCGGTGATATCGTCCGCGCCGTAGAGTTCCTTTGTAATCGTTCGGACCTTCTCCCAAAGCGGCATCTCATCTGGATAGAGCGTGCGAAATTTGCCGGACGGGGATTCAATCCTCGCAACCACAGCGCGCGCAAGATCTGCGGCTCCCGGCCCGCCGAGTGCCCAATGATCAGCCATGATGCATTCCACCTGGATTCCCGCGCAGAGTTGAAGCAGCTTTGCGCGCTCGCTATCGGTATCCGTGCTGAAACGGTTTACCGCGACGACCACGGGCACCCCAAACTTGCGGACATTGGTCACATGACGCGCCAGATTGGCAAAACCTTTTTCAAGCGCCGCGACGTTTTCGCTTTTCAACTCGTTCTTGCCGACACCGCCATGCATTTTCAATGCACGAATGGTCGCGACAACGACGGCGCAGTCCGGATGCAATCCCGCCTTCCGGGATTTGATGTCGAAAAACTTTTCCGCGCCGAGATCGGCGCCGAAACCGGCTTCGGTCACCACGTAATCCGCAAGCTTGAGTGCAGACTTTGTCGCCATGACGGAATTACAGCCGTGCGCGATGTTAGCAAACGGACCGCCGTGAATGATGGCGGGATTGTTTTCGATGGTTTGAACCAGGTTCGGCGCAAGCGCGTCGCGCAGCAAAGCAGTCATCGCACCGGCCGCGCCGAGCTGCGCCGCCGTAACGTACTTCTTGTCCCGTGTCTGTCCGACGATGATGTTGCCGAGCCTCTTCTTGAGGTCCATCAGGCTATCGGCCAGACAGAAAATCGCCATGACTTCGGACGCCACGACAATATCGAAGCCGTCTTCGCGAGGATAGCCGTTGGATGCTCCACCCAGCGATACCACGATGCTGCGCAGAGCACGATCGTTCATATCCAGAGCGCGCTTCCACGAAATGCGGCGCGAATCGAGTCCAAAAGAATTGCCCCAGTAGATATGGTTATCGATGATGGCTGCGAGCAGGTTGTTGGCAGCGCCGATGGCGTGGAAGTCTCCGGTGAAATGAAGATTGATGTCTTCCATCGGCACGACCTGGGCGTATCCACCGCCGGCCGCGCCGCCCTTCATGCCAAACGATGGGCCCAGGCTCGGCTCGCGCAGGCAAACGATGGCGCGTTTGCCGATGTGATTCAGCGCATCGCCC
>Ga0209488_10002566_pt1 | contig 14857 bp, 15 predicted proteins | sample Rivendell_Oct201_8_FD_188349 | JGI IMG/M metagenome (GOLD analysis project Ga0209488, IMG submission 188349) | Vadose zone soil microbial communities from the Eel River Critical Zone Observatory, Northern California, USA -... | ecosystem: Environmental > Terrestrial > Soil > Vadose zone >... | reverse complement strand
GAGCCCCGCCTTGGCGAAGGCGTCCTTGTTCCAATAGACGATCGCGGTCGAGCTGTTGAACGGCATCGACAGCATCTTGCCGTCGGCGGTGCTGTAATAGCCGGTGACGGTCGGCAGATAGGTCTGCGGATCAAACGGCTCGCCGGCATCGGCCATCAGCTGATAGACCGGCTTCACCGCGCCTTTCGCGGCCATCATCGTCGCGGTGCCGGCTTCGAAGACCTGCACGATATGCGGTGGGTTGCCGGCGCGGAAGGCGGCGATCGCGGCGGTCATCGTCTCGGGGTACGAGCCCTTGTAAACCGGCGCGATTTTGTAGTCGGTCTGCAGCGCGTTGAAATCGGTGGCGATCTTGTTGACGCGCTCGGCGTTGATCGCGGTCATCGCGTGCCACCATTGCAATTCGATCGGCTCGGCCGAGGCCGAGCCCAGACCCGCGGCAAGAACCACCGCCGCGACGGCGAGCGTAATCGGCTTCATTCAATCCCCCTCGGGGCATTTCCCCGGCCGCCCTCGCGGCGGTTTTCGATTATCGGGCGGCAGCTTGCCAAATCGTGACCGGGGCGGGAAGCTTTTGTGACGCGGTTTGTAGCAGGCAGGGGAGCGGGCAGTGAGGTTGGGGCGCAACGCCAGGGTTTCAGCCGCGGCGGTCGAGGATGTCCGCCGCCGCGCATTGGCGCTCGACCTCGGCGCACCCCTGACGATTCGCGTCAACCCGCGGGCGCGCCGCCTGCTGTTGCGGATCGACGCGGCGGAACGGGCGGTCGAGCTGGTCCTGCCGCGCGGCGTTCCGGCCGAGCACGGGCTGCGCTTTTTGCGGGCGCAGCGCGGCTGGATTGCCGCCCGCCTCGAGGCATTGCCGCGCCCGGTGGCGTTCGTCGAGGGAGCCATCGTGCCAGTGCTGGGGGCGCCGCACCGGATCCGCCGGGAAAGCGACCCGGCCGCGCCGCCGGTCGCGATCGTCGATGGCGAGATCCGGGTCCGCGGCGAGCCGGCCCATCTCGCGCGCCGGGTGCGCGATCATCTGATCGGGCTGGCGCGTCAGGAGATGACCCGCCGGGCCCGGCTTTACGCGGCGCAGATCGGCAAGCACATCGTCCGGGTCACCGTGCGCGACACCAAGAGCCGCTGGGGCAGCTGCTCGGCGGCGGGCTGCCTGTCGTTCAGCTGGCGGCTGGTGTTGGCCCCGGAAAGCATCGTCGACTATGTCGTCGCGCATGAGGTGGCCCATCTCGCCGAGATGAACCATGGGCCGCGCTTCTGGCGGCTGTTGAAAACCTTGACCCCGGATTGCGCGGCGCCGCGCGCCTGGCTCAACCGGCACCGCAACCTGCTGTTGTCTTACGGCTGAGGCCGTGCGCCCGTCGTCGGGAATGCTCGCATCACCCACAGCAACAGCAACAGCCCGGGGATGCACAAGACGGTGCTGACCAGGAAGAACGGCGTCCAGCCGAGCAGGAAGGCCATCTTGCCGCCCCAGGCCGACAGGATCGTCCGCCCGACGCCGGCCAGCGACGACAACAGCGCGTATTGCGTCGCGGTGAACGCGACGTTGCACAGCCCCGACAGATAGCTGACGAAAGCGGCCGACCCCATCCCGTTGGTCAGGTTCTCGTAGCCGATCGTCATCGCCAGAAACACGACGTCGTGGCCGGCCCAGACCTGCACGGCGTACATCAGGTTCGAGGAGGCTTGCAGGATGCCGCAGACCAGCAACGCGCGGAACACGCCGATCCGGTAGACGACCACGCCGCCGAGAGCGAGGCCGGCAAGGGTCGCGGCAAAGCCGTAGATCTTGCCGATATTGGCGACCTCGGGCTTGGTGAAGCCGAGCGAGACGTAGAGCGGGTTCGACATCGTCCCGGCCAGCGCCTCGCCGAATTTGTAGAGCACGATGAACAGCACGATCACGACGAAGCCGCTGCCGCCGGTACGCCGGAACAGATCGACGAACGGCGCCACGACGGCGCGGCCGAGCCATGTCTTCAGCCGCTCAAGCGCGGTCGCGCCGGGCAATTGTTCGGGTTCCCGCACCTGGCCCGGCTCCGGGGTGAACCACACCGTCGCCATGCCGACCAGCATCAACGCGGCCATCAGCGAGTAGGCGAAGCTCCACGTGGCGAAGGCCGCCGCGTAAAGCGCGCCGGCGGAGGCCGCGAGCAGGCCGAAGCGGTAGCCCCACTGCGTCGCGGCGGCGCCGGCGCCCTGCTCCTCCGGCAGCAACAGCTCGATCCGGTACGCGTCGATGACGATATCCTGGCTCGCCGACAGAAAGGCGACGATGACCGCCGCGATCGCCGTGGCGGCGGGGTCGCTGCGCGGATCGGTCATGCCCATCGCCAGGATCGCGAAGGCCAGCAGGATTTGGATCGCCAATGCCCAGCTGCGCCGCCGGCCGAGCCGCGCGGTCAGGAACGGGATCGGCAGGCGGTCGATCAGCGGCGACCACAGGAATTTCAGATTGTAGGAGATGCCGACCAGGGCGAAGAAGCCGATCGTCGTCAGCGACACGCCGATCTCGGCCAGCCAGAAGGACAGGGTGGAGGCGGTCAACGCCAATGGCAGCCCGCTCGAAAACCCCATCAACAGGATCGCGATCAGCCGCGGCTGGCGATAAACCGCCAGAGCGTCGAGCCAGCCCCTGACGGACCGGCGCGCCGGCGCGCCGCTCTCCCGCTTTGTCGCCGCTGCGGCTACTCGACTCCGATCAGAAACGGTCATTCACAGTCCCCGCCCCCGGGCGCCGTCTCGGGGGGAGGAGGCCCGGAATCTATCAACAGATGGTTATCAAAATGGGGGCTGCTGCGGTGCCGCCGCCTATTTCGCCTTCTCGGCATCGGCGGCGACTTGCATCTTCACGATCTTGTCGGGGTTTGCGACCACGCCGTTGCGCGCCTGGTCGCCCTTCTTGACCTGGTCGATGTACTCCATGCCCGAGGCCACCTTGCCCCAGATCGTGTACTGGCCGTCGAGGGACGGGGCCGGCGCGAACATGATAAAGAACTGGCTGTCGGCGCTGTTCGGATCGGTCGCGCGGGCCATCGACGTGGTGCCGCGGACGTGTTTTTCGCCGGAGAATTCGGCCTTCAGCTTGTGGCCGGAGCCGCCGGTGCCGGTGCCGGTCGGGTCGCCGGTCTGGGCCATGAAGCCGTCGATGACGCGGTGGAACGGCACGCCGTCATAGAACCCGCGGCGGGCGAGCGCCTTGATCTGGGCGACGTGATCCGGCGCCAGATCCGGGCGCAACTCGATCACGACACGGCCGGCCGGCACGTCGAGATAAAGCGTGTTTTCGAGATCTGCCGCCATGGCCGTGCCTCCGAGTACCAGGGCCGCGATCACCGGAACGAGCCCGCGCAACAATGCTTTCATCGATGAGAACCCCACTCGCCGCCAGCTTATCCAAACCCGCCGTGCGGCAACAGGGGCTAATCGGCACGGGTCATCGGCATATGCCGGCGCTCGTACCAGCCGCCGCGGCGGAAACGGTCGAGATAAGTCGGCAGAATGGCCTCGACCGCGGTCGGCGTAATGCCGAGCGTTGCCAGGGTCAGCGCGCCCGCCGACACGACATTGTCGCGTTTCAACAGCTCGACCTGATCGGGGGTCAGCGGCGGGTTCGGCAGAATCGCCATCACGCGTGCCTGCAATGAGGCGATGCCGAACGGGATGTCGATCAGCAAGCGCTTGCGGCGAATCTCCTCGAGCAGCAGCTCCATCAGCGCGCGGAAGGTATAGATCTTGGGGCCGCCCAGCTCGTAGGTGCGTCCGGCGCTGGCAGGGTCGTCGATGCAGCGCACCGCCGCATCGGCGACATCGCCGACATAGACCGGCTGGAACCGGGTCAGGCCGCCGCCGATCAGCGGCAACACCGGCGAGACCACCGCCAACGCCGCGAAGCGGTTGAAGAACTGATCCTCCGGGCCGAACACGATCGACGGGCGCAGAATCGTCGCCGTCGGAAAGGCGTCGCGCACCGCCTGCTCGCCGGCCGCCTTGCTGCGGGCATAGGCCGATGAGGCGCGCGGATCGGCGCCGATCGCCGAAACATGGATGAAGCGCGCGACCCTCGCCTCGCGCGCCAGCCGCGCCAGCCGGGCCGGCGCGGTATGGTGCACCAGATCGAAGCGCTGCCGGCCGCTCTCCCGCAGGATGCCGGCGCAATTGATGACCGTGTCGTTGCCGGCGAGAAAGGCGGGCAGCAACCGCTCGTCGTCGATCCCGATATTGATCAGACCGACCTGTCCGACATCGCCTTTGAGCTTGAGGAATTTCGCCTGAGCGGCGTAGCGGCCGCCGACCGCCACGACATCGCCGCGCTCGGCCAGCCGCTTGACGATATAGCGCCCGATGAACCCCGACCCGCCGAGGATCGCCACCCGGTGATTCATCACTGTTCCTTCGAAGCGCGCCGCCGCATTGGCGGCTCAGCCCTTCTTCACCGACAGCATGTAGTTGTCGAACTGCTGCTCCTCGACCCGGAACCACTGGCCTTCATCATCGAGGAATTTCTTCCACGGATCGTAGATCGCCTTGAACTTGGCGTTCTTCGCCGTGGTCTCGTCATAGAATTCGTAGGTCGCCTTATAGCAAGCGTCGAGGATTTCCTTGGAGAATGGCCGCAGTTGCGCCCCGTTGGCGACAAGGCGCCGCAAAGCGGGAACGTTCTCGGCGTCGTATTTCCCGATCATCCAGGATTCGGTCTCGGCGCAAGCGGCGGCCAAAATCGCCTGGTAGCTCTTCGGCAGGCCGTCCCACTGGCCGTTGTTGATGTACACCGAGAGCTGCGCCTGGCCCTCCCACCAGCCGGGGTAGTAATAGTATTTGGCGACCTTGTAGAAGCCGAGCTTCTCGTCGTCATAGGGCCCGACCCATTCGGCGGCGTCGATCGTGCCCTTCTCGAGGGCGGGGTAGATGTCGCCAGCGGGGATCTGCTGCGCCACGACCCCGAGCTTGCCGAGGATCGCGCCGGCGAGCCCGGCGATGCGGAATTTGAGCCCCTGCAGATCGGCGACGGTCTTGATTTCCTTGCGGTACCAGCCGCCCATCTGGGCCCCGGTATTGCCGGCCGGGATATTGATGATGTTGTAGTCCTTGAAGAAGGCACGCAACAGATCCAGGCCGCCGCCGTGCGTCATCCAGGAATTCATCTGCCGGTAATTCATGCCGAACGGTATCGTGCAGTCGAAGCTGAAAGTCGGGTCCTTACCAATATAGTAATAGCTGGCGGTGTGGCCCATCTCGACGGTGTTATTCTGGACGGCGTCGAGGACCTGGAAGGCCGGCACGATCTCGCCGGCGGCAAAGACGCGGATCTGGAACTTGTTGTCGGTCGCCTCGGCGATGCGCTTGGCAAGGTATTCGCCGCCGCCGTAGAGCGTATCGAGGCTCTTCGGAAAGCTGGAAGCGAGGCGCCATTTTATTTCGGGCTGCGATTGCGCGATCGCCGGCGCCGCCAACGCCGCGCCGACCAGTCCAATACCGCCTCCTGCGATCAAGCTCCGCCGCCGCATGACGATCCTCCCTCCATGTCCCGGCCTGGGCCGCCGGCCGGGCTGACGTGCCGCTGACGTTACACCGCACGCCATCTAGAGATACCGCCACCAAAGGTAAAGGGTGCTGATGGCGATGCTGATCAGCATCAGGCCGAAGGCATGCTTGGTATAAGTTAGAAAGCCGAACTCGACGCCGTTGCGCTCGGCGATCCCGGCAACCGTCAGATTGGCCGAGGCGCCGATCAGCGTGCCGTTGCCGCCGAGGCAGGCGCCCAATGACAGGGCCCACCACAGCGGGGTCAGCTGCTCGGGGCCGCCGAGATAGGGCGCAAGCTCGCGAATCAGCGGGATCATCGCGGCGACGAACGGGATGTTGTCGACGATCGCCGACAAGATCGCCGATCCCCACAGGATCGCCAGCGCGGTCGCGGTCGGATCGTGGCCGGTCGCGGCGATCAGCTGCTGCGCCGCCAGGTTGAGCAGGCCGGCCGCGTCGATGCCGTGCACGATGACGAACAACCCGAGGAAAAAGAAGATCGTGATCCAGTCGACCTCGGCAAAGGTCTCGGTGACCCGCAGCGTCTGCTTTTCCTTCTCGCGGTGGTGCTCAAAATTGTGGAACAGCATCAGCACCGCGGCGCCGAACAGCGCGATCGTGCCGGGCTGCAGATTGAGCGGCCCGGCCGCGACGAAAGCGGCGATGACCGCGCCGATCACCAGCAGCGAGGTCCGCATCAGCGGCGGGTCGGTGATCATGCCGCGCTCGTCGAGCGCCATGACCCGCGCCCGCGCCTCGGGGCTGGCCCGCATCTCCCGGCCCCAGATCAGGTGGGTGGCGAGCAATTGCGCGGCCATCACGACGACGATCACCGGCGTCAGGTTGATTACGAAGTCGTTGAAGCTGAGATGCGCCGCCGAGCCGATGATGATGTTGGGCGGATCGCCGATCAGCGTCGCGGTGCCGCCGATATTCGAGGCGAACACCTCGGCGAACAAGAACGGGTAGGGCGGGGTCTCCAGCAGCCGGGTCACCGACAATGTCACCGGCACGATCAGCAGCACGGTCGTGACATTGTCGAGGAAAGCCGACACGACCGCCGTCACCAGCGATAGCATCGCCAGCATCGCCCAGGGCTGGGCGCGGCCCTTTTTGGCCGACCACACCGCGAGATATTCGAACATGCCGCAGCGGCGTGCGATCGCGACCAGCACCATCATCCCGGTCAGCAGCGCGATCGTGTTGAAATCGATGCCGCGGATCGCCTCGTCCTGGCTCAAGACGCCGGAGACGATCATCGCGCCGGCCCCGAGCATCGCGATGATCGAACGGTTGATCCGGTCCGCGATAATGAGGACGTAGGTCAGGACGAACAGGATCACCGCCACCCAGGCCGGATCGGCTCCGAACGGTCCCGGCGCGGCGGCGATCTGATGCATGCACGATCCCTTCTTCTGCCTATAGTGCCGCCGCTTATAGTGCCCCTCTGTGGTGCCCAGGGGCCGAACCAAGAAAGGGACCCGCGGTGGAGCAGCGCAATCTGGGACGTTCCGGGCTGATCGTCTCGGCGGTCGGGCTGGGCTGCAACAATTTCGGCGGGCGCAGCGATTATGCGGCGACGCGGGCGGTTGTGCACCAGGCGTTGGATCTTGGGATCACACTGTTCGATACGTCGGACACTTATGGCGAGAATGGCGCCTCCGAGGAATATCTCGGGCGCGCTCTCGCCGGCCGCCGGCACGACATCGTCCTCGCCAGCAAATTCGCCCGGCCAATGGACCCCGAGGGAAAGCTGCAGGGCGCCTCGCGGCGGTACATCATCTCGGCGGTCGAGGCCAGCCTGAAACGCCTCAACACCGATTACCTCGACCTCTATCAGCAGCACATCGCCGATCCGAAGACGCCGATCGAGGAAACCCTGCGGGCGCTCGACGACCTCGTACACCAGGGCAAGGTGCGCTACATCGGCTGCTCGACCCTGTCTTCCTGGCAGGTCGTCGAGGCACAATGGGTCTCGACCCATTTCGGCCTGGCGCGCTATGTGTCGTGCCAGGAGCGCTACAGCCTGCTCGACCGCGACCTCGACCGTGAGCTGATGCCGGTCATCGAAGCCTACGGGCTCGGGCTGATCCCGTTCTCGCCGCTGGCCAATGGGCTGTTGACGGGGAAATACCGGCGGAACGTGCCGCTCCCCGCGGGCGCGCGTCTCGCCACAACGCCGCGCCTCGCCGAGCGCTATCTGACTGAGAGCAACTGGGCGGTCGTCGAGCGCCTCGCCGATTTCTGCGAGGCGCGCGGGCATAGCCTGTTGGAGCTGGCCCTTAGCTGGCTCCTGCACCGCCCGGCGGTGTCCAGCGTCATCGCCGGCGCGACCAATCCGGCCCAGGTCGAGGCCAATGTCCGCGCCGCCAATTGGGCCTTGTCGCGCGAAGACATGGACGAGATCGACCGGCTCACGGCAAAGTGACGAGATCCCTGATCTCGTCACCCCCGCGAAGGCGGGGGTCCAGAGACCGGGGACCAAGCGATAGCCCTGGATTCCCGCTTGCGCGGGAAAGACGATAGGATCTGGTCACAGAGCGACGGAGGAGATCATGGAAGTTCGACTGGACGGTAGAAGCGCGATCGTCACCGGCGGCAGCAAGGGGCTCGGCCTCGCGATCGCCAAGGAATTCGCCGCCTCGGGAGCGGATGTGGCCATTCTGGCGCGCGACCCGGCGGCACTCGCCGACGCCAAGGGCGAGATCCAGCAAGTCGCGAAGGGCAAGATCTCCGCGATCAGCTGCGACGTCTCGAAGGCGGCGGCGATCGAGGCGGCCTGCAAGCAGGTCAATTCGGAATTCGGCAAGGTCGATATCTTCGTCAACAACGCCGGCCAGTCGACGCGCGGGCCGTCGGAGACCATCACCGACGAGCAGTGGCAGGCCGATCTCGATCTGAAATTGTTCGCGCAGATCCGCTTCTGCCGCATCCTGATGCCGCAGATGAAGCAGCGCAAATGGGGCCGCATCATCAGCGTCCTCAACATCGGCGCGAAGGCGCCGGGCGCCGACAGCGCCCCGACTTCGGTCAGCCGCGCCGCCCAGATGGCCTTGACCAAGGCGATGTCGATGGAGGGCGCACCGCACAACGTGCTGGTCAATTCGCTGCATGTCGGGGTCATCGTCAGCGACCAGATCGTCCGCCGCCACAAGCGCGAGGGCGCCAACGTGTCGCTCGAGGATTTCATCGCGCAAGCCGGCCGCGCCGTGCCGATGGGCCGCATGGGTCGCGCCGAGGAATTCGCCAATGTCGCGACGTTCCTCGCCTCGGACGCCGCCTCCTATGTGACCGGCTGCGCGATCAACGTCGACGGCGGCCGCTCGCCGGTCGTGTGAGCCAACTCAGGCTTCAGCTAGTCAGCGGGGTGGCTCTCCAGCCACTCCCGCAAAGCTGCGTCGAGCCGGGTCTGCCAGCCGGGGCCGCTCGCGCGAAACCGATCGAGAACGTCGCGTGACAACCGGACTGTTGTGCGCTCTTTTGTCGGCGCCTTTTGCGGGCCTCGGCGGCGCATGCGAAGCTTTTCTTGGAGCGATCGAGGGAGAACTTCCGCAGCTGGGCGGAAGTGCTTGAAGTCCTCCAAGGTCAGCTCCCGGACTTCGCCGTCTTTACCGATCAATGGCTTTCGCTTGGCCATATTGCCGCGCCTCTCTCGCATTTGCCCTCCGGAAGCTGATGACCCGGAGGCCGGTCTCGGTTTCCGTGAAGCACAACACGTGTAGCCGGTTTCCCAAATAACCGACGGCCACGAACCGTGTCTCGCCGTAGTCGCGTCGCGTGTCCTCGACGCGGATCGCAGTCTCGAAGTCAAAATCGACCGCGCGCTCAAACGACAGCCCGCGCTCTCGGATATTGCGCTCGTCCTTCGCCAGGTCGAATGTGATCTCCACAGTTTATTGTATGCACAAATTGCTCGATTACAAGGGCAGCGCTCTATTCCACAATCCGCATGTATTTCTCCTCCAGCGCGCGCCAGCGGGCGGTGCCGACCGCGTCCTCGCGATCCTGGAAGGTGGCGAGCTCGGCTTCGACGGCGCTGGTGTCGCCGTCGCGCTTCATCGCCGCGAGCACCCGCTGCGCGGCGCGGATCGCGGCCCGGTGGGTCTGTGACGGGTAGATGCCGAGCCGGAAGCCCATTTCGTCGAGCTCCGTGGCGCCGAGCATCGGCGTCTTGCCGCCTTCGAAGACATTGACGAGCGCCGGCCCGCGCACCCTCTTGCCGACGATGCGCAACTCCTCGACGGTTTGCGGCGCCTCGACAAAGCCGACATCGGCGCCGGCTTCGAGATAGGCGTTGACCCGGTCGATGGCGGCATCGAGCCCCTCGATCGCGCGCGCATCCGAGCGCGCGATGATGACCATGTCGGCATCCCGCCGGGCATCGACCGCGGCCTTGATCTTGCCGACCATCTCGGCCCGGCCGATCACTTCCTTGCCCTCGTAATGGCCGCATTTCTTGGGACTGACCTGGTCCTCGATATGGAAACCGGCGACCCCGGTCTTCTCGTATTCGCGCACGGTGCGGATCACGTTGATCGCATTGCCGTAGCCGGTATCGGCGTCAGCGATGACCGGGATCGCGACCGCCTCGACGGTGCGGCCGATGAACTGGACATTCTCGGTCAGGCTCAACAGGCCGAGATCCGGGTAGCCGCTGGCGCGCGAATAGCCGCCGCCGGTCAGATAGACCGCCGCGAACCCGGCCGCTTCGACGAGCCGTGCGGTCAGCGTATCGTAGGCGCCCGGCACCATCGTATAGCCGGTCTGTCCGATCAGCCGCCGCAATTCCTGGCGTGGCGTCATGCGATCTCTCCTTCAGCGATCCGGGGAACGAATTGTTAAGCAAGATCGCGGCACAATACCGTCTCTATTTTGATGATGGCGGCTCTGATGAAACGGCTTGTTGTCGCGCTCCTGTTCGGCCTTCTCGCTTTGCCCGTGGCGGCGCGCGCCGACGAACCCGTCGGCTGTGCCCTGACCTCGGCGCCGCTGATGGCGCAGCCCGAGGGCAGCGTGCTGATCGCCTGCATGGGTGGAATCACCGAGGCATTCGGCGGCCAGTTGGCCGATGTCATGACCCGCATCCTGCAGAGCCGGCTCGATCTGCAGGCGGTCATGGCCAAGCTCGACGATGTCGAGAGCATTCCCGACGAGGGTGTCGCTCGCACCGTCAGCGACGCGCAGCGCCACGCGATTCTCCAGGCGCTGACGGGCAAGCAGGGTGAGCAGATCGCGATCACCGTCCACCCGTTGGTCGATGACAGCGCCGAATTCGGCAAGGCGATCGCGACGCCGCTGATCATGGTCGGCTGGCAGATCGAGGGGAACCAGATCCGCCGCGCCGCGCCGAAAGCGCTCGACCCTATTACAGGGGTGGCGATCGTCGTGCGCAGCCGCGACGCCGCCCCGGCCAAGGCGCAACAGCTCAAGACCGCGCTGACGGCGGCGCGTATCGGCGCCCAGCTGGTGTCCGATCCGGCCCTGCCGGCCGATGCGGCGATGCTGTGGATCGGCCGTCGGCAGGTGTTCATGAAGGCCGACGCCGCAAAGCAATAAGTCTATCCGCGGCCGGTCACGCCGGTCGGATCCTCGCGTCAGCGCGGCGGAGCAGAGGCAGCGGGCGAAACCGCCGCGGCTGCGGTTGGCGGTGTGGCGCGCAGCTGGGCGATCGCGGCCAGCTGCTTGGCCACCAGATTGCCCGGAACCGTGATCGTCCTTTCGATGCCCGAGCGAGTGTTGAACACGACCGTGAACCCTTGCGGGTTGGCGCGCAGCAGCGGCTCGGGCAAGGAGGCGGCGAATTCCTCGGCGTAGGAGCAGCCGACCTCGCAGGTGATCTCGTTCTTGCTGATCGCGATAAAGCGCAGCGTTCCGCCGGCCGCCAGCCGCGCGGCGTTCCAGTTGCGCTCGGCGCCGGGATAGCTGTCTTCGACATACAGCTGATGCAGGGTCTCGCCGGTCCGGGCATCGACAAAGCTGCGGAGCAGATAGAAATTGGTGCTCGCGATGCCCAGGAACGGCTCCGCATGGCGCAGCCTCGGCCCGGTCAGGACGAGGAACCGGCCATCCTTTTCCTTGGTCAGCGTCACCGCGTTGGCCGCTGCCAGAGTCACCGCATTGGCCGCCTGTGTCGGAGTCGGCGGTGCCTCAACGGCGCAGCCCGAGATTGCAACCGTCGCCGCGACACCCAGTACAGCAAACAGCCACCGCATCGGCCGCACGGCCTCAAGCCAACACGGAGCCATTGTCCTCACCGAGCGCCGGCGCCGGTTTCGTGAAGGACGGCCGCTCGCCGTCGAACGACAAGGGCAGGCCGACGAGCGCCAGCTCGCTGCCCGCCCGCTTCTGGATAATGCCGAGCGCCTGGGTCTGCGCATCGGCGACGACCTGGTCGAGCGTATTGATCGGGCCGTTCGGGATTCCCGCGGCCTCGAGCATTTCGGCCCACTCCCCCCGTTTTTTCGAAGCGAAAATCTCACCGAGGATCGGCACCAGTTCCTTGCGGTGCGTCACTCGGTCCTTGTTGCTGTGGAAGCGCGGATCCTCGGCCAAGCCCGGCCGGTCGAGTACGGTGCACAGCCGGCGGAACAGATTGTCGTTGCCGGCGGCCACCATCATGTAGCCGTCCGCCGCTGCGAAGGCCTGGTACGGCACGATCATGTCGACGCCGGAGCCGTGCCGCGCCGGGATCTCGCGATTAGCCAGGAACCCGGCGAGATAAATGCTCATCCAGGCGAGCCCGGTCTCGTACAGCGAGGTCTCGACGATGCCGCCCTTGCCGGTGCGGCCGCGCTCCTGCAACGCGGCGAGAATGCCGATCACCGACCACATGCCCGCCCCCATGTCGACGATCGAGGCCGGCACCCGAACCGGCGGCCTTCCGTCTTCGCCCAATAGGCTCATCAGCCCGCTATAGGCCTGCATCATCGGGTCGTAGCCTGGCTTATCGCGCAGCGGCCCGACAGCCCCGAAGGCGCCGAGATTGCACCACACCAGGCTCGGCTTCGCTTCGACCATCGTGGCACCGCCGAGCCCGTATTTGTCGAGCGCGCCGAGCTTCAGATTGTGCAGCACGGCATCGGCGCGTTCGAGAATCAGGGTGCGCAGCCGCGCCGCGTCGGCCGGGTCGGCGAGGTCGACCGTGATGCCCTGCTTCGCGCGGTTGACCGCGTGAAAGCAGGTCGCCGCGTCTTCGAGGAACGGCGGGCCCCAGCCGCGGCAGGCGTCGCCGCTCTTCGGGTTCTCGACCTTGATGACCTCGGCGCCGAGCTCGCCGAGGATCATCCCGGCATAGGGCGCGGCGATGCTGTGGCCGATCTCGATCACGACAATTCCGGAAAGCGGACGGACGGATGGCATCGGCGATCCTCATCAACCCGGAGGGCGCAGGTTACTTATCATGAAGTCCTGGGCGGCCGAAGGGCGCGGGCCACCGGCGATGCGTCTCAGAAAAGCGGCGCCAAAACAGGGCGACGGCCAAGCCGCCGCATAATGCCCCGGCTGCCGAGAGTGCGAAATCTTCGATCGCCGGATGCCGGCCGGGCGAGAAGTGCTGAAGGTACTCGAGCATGGCGGCATACACCCAGAAACCGCCGATGATCTGGACGCTCCCCCTGCTGCGGCCATATCCGGCCATGGCAATAGCTGCCGATCCGGCATAGGCGACGAAATGCTCAGCTCCGCCCGGAAATCCGGTCCGGACCATCTCGTCTGCCGGCAACAGCGACAAGACGGCGAGAACGACAATGCAGCACCAGGTGCCGATGCGAGACGATGCGATGATGAAGCTGGCAGGCATTCGGGCAACGTCGCCGATGGCGCTGCCTCTAGCAAGTCGGTTAACGGGGAGTACTCGTCTCCGCGGCCTCCTGTCTCTGTCTACCTCTTGAACGGAACAAATCATGAATTTATCTGTAGGGGATGCGCGCTGCACGACCGCTCCCAAGCCCTGTTTGCTGCTATTTGCTGCTTCCCAGAAGGTGAATCCGGGACTTTCAACGACTTGGTCCTGATCTCTTCCTGCATTTGCAGGCAACGCGCGGGCGAGCCGCGGCGCGCTCTCCGTCTCCGTGGTGAATTCCGCGGCTCGTTGCACTACCTTGCAGGAACAGGTTCGAGAGGAGCGGGCGATGCCATATGGCGCAGATGGAGTGGGCGAGGCGGGCGACGCGGTGATGCTGGCGCTCGGCGAGGATTACCCCGAGCTGCGCGAGTCGGTGCGCAAGATCTGCGAGAAATACCCCGGCGCCTACTGGCGTAAGCTCGAGGACGAGCAGGCCTATCCGACCGAATTCATCACGGAATTGACCGAGGGCGGTTTTCTCGCCTCGCTGATCCCGGAGGAATATGGCGGCTCCGGCCTGCCGCTCCGGGCCGCCGCGGTGATCCTCGAGGAGATCAATGCCTCGGGCTGCACCGCCAGCCAGGGCCACGCCCAGATGTACATCATGGGCACGCTGTTGCGGCATGGCAGCGACGAGCAGAAGCGTCACTATCTGCCGAAGATCGCCTCCGGCGAGTTGCGCCTGCAGGCCTTCGGCGTGACCGAGCCAACCACCGGCTCGGACACGACCAAGCTGAAGACCCGCGCGGTGCGGGCCGGCAACGACCATTACATCGTCAACGGCCAGAAGGTGTGGACCTCGCGGGCGCGGCACTCCGACCTGATGCTGCTGCTGGCGCGCACCACCCCGGTCGAGGAGGTCAAGCGCCGCACCGACGGGCTCTCGGTGTTCCTCGTCAATCTGAAGGAGAGCCTCGGTAACGGGGTCGAGATCCGGCCGATCGAGGCGATGATCAACCACAACACGACCGAGGTGTTCTTCGACAACCTCAAGGTCCCAGCCGAAAACCTGATCGGCGAGGAGGGCAAGGGTTTCCGCTACATCCTCGACGGCATGAACGCCGAGCGCATCCTGGTGGCGCAGGAATGCATCGGCGACGGCCGCTGGCTGCTCCGGAAGGGCATCGACTACGCCAAGGAGCGGGTCGTGTTCGACAAGCCGATCGGACAGAACCAGGGGGTGCAGTTCCCGCTGGCCCGCGCCTATGCCGAATTGGAGGCTGCCGACATGATCTGCCGCCGCGCCGCCGCGCTGTTCGACGCCGGCAGGGAATGCGGCGCCGACGCCAACATGGCGAAGCTGCTGGCGTCGGAGGCGACCTGGCACGCCGCCGACGCGACATTCCAGACCTATGGCGGCTTCGCCTTCGCCAAGGAATACGACATCGAGCGCAAATGGCGCGAGGTGCGGCTCTATCAGACCGCGCCGATCTCGACCAATTTGATCCTCGCCTATCTCGGCCAGCACGTCCTCGGCATGCC
>Ga0209488_10002565_pt1 | contig 14861 bp, 10 predicted proteins | sample Rivendell_Oct201_8_FD_188349 | JGI IMG/M metagenome (GOLD analysis project Ga0209488, IMG submission 188349) | Vadose zone soil microbial communities from the Eel River Critical Zone Observatory, Northern California, USA -... | ecosystem: Environmental > Terrestrial > Soil > Vadose zone >... | reverse complement strand
TTTCGTTATACTCGTTGCATCCGGCGCGGTACCCAAGAGGCCTAAGGGAGAGGTCTGCAAAACCTCCATCCGTGGGTTCAAATCCCACCCGCGCCTCCATAAAAATCGTGCAAAAATCAAAGTAATGAATGTCTTTCCTAATCTTGGGTTCCCGGCGTAAATTCGGCCGGGTCTGGTTGCACCTACGGCAGCGGCAATCCGCGGCGGGATAATATATGGATTGGTGGATATTCAAAGAGGGAGGACCTACGTCGGCGTGTCTGCTGGTAGGTTGTTGGTGCGGCGTTTGATTGGCGGTTTCTCGATGCCAAGATATGTTTAAGGTTTTACGTGCCCAATCAGACCTCGGGATCGTTCGGCATCAGAATGCGAATTGCAACTCCCCACTTATGATCTTCGAGTCTTTCGAGCCGGACCACGTCAGCTATGTATTCCTGCCGCATCGGATTATCCGAATGGAAATTGAGCGTCACGATGACATTCATGCCTGGGAAGTAGTGATCCATACTGGTCGCAAAATAGAGTCCAGTTCGAGACACGTTCAGGGTCGTGCAAACTTCCTCAGTATATTCCGGATCACAGGGGCAAATAAGAACAGATTCTGATACATTCTCGCGCGGGGCTCGGCGCCGCTCCGTGGTTGCGTTCCGCATTCGGCTTACTCCCAGCAAATCGATTGTGTTGAAAGCCCAGAACTCTTCTACCAAACTGAGAAATCACGATAAGCTCATTTTCAGAAGTTCGGTTGCAAACAATTTAGACTGTATACAATCAGCTAATGAGCGTTTGGGGCGAAGTCGACGCGTTGGAGAATGACTTCAAAGTAGCGGAATGGCGATGGGCCTATGCTTGGCGATCAGCGTAGCGCACCTTCAGAATTAAAATAACGACAGAGAATATAAGTGTCACCGCGTTGGAGATTATGAGCGGCCAATTCATCAAGAGAAGTCCATAAATCAACCACAGCGCGAGGCCCACTGTGAACAGGGCTTGCGTGATGAGCGAGATTCCCTGAGTTTGCTTCTCGCGAATGATCTTCAGCGCCTGCGGTAGCCAGCAGAGCGTCGTGCACGCGGCGGCGAAACTTCCGATGTATTCGACCCAGATCCTCATGCCCCACACAGGGATTGATTGTGCGATGTCGTGGTAACTATTCACAAGGTGTTATCAGTGGAATCGCAACTGCTAAAGCTTGTTCCGCGCAGGAATCCATCTCGAGCCTTAACTTTTTCCAGGTCCGGAATATTCAGCGGTTCAGCTGCGCAAAGCGGTAGATGCTTTTCCCACGCAGAATTTTGGAAGCGCATGTGCAAACTGTCGTAAAGGTCAAAAAAATGCGCGGTCGTGCGGGACCAACTGAACTGTGCAGCGGTATCAATTGCGCAGCTTATTTTTGATTGTCGCACGCGTTCATCCTCAAAAACACTTTGTACGCAATTAGAAAAGCTCTCGCCATTAGGTTCGGCGAGCCACGAATTCTGCTCATTCGCGTAGGAGAGAACGCCGCCGGAAACTGGCGCAACCACGGGTAGTCCTGAGGCCATTGCTTCGAGCGGCGCAATTCCAAACGGCTCTCGCGGATTGGGATGGATGAGCGCATCGCAATTCGCAAAGATATCCGCCAGGCGCTCGCGATCCGCTACATGGCCGAGGAGATGCACGCGTCCGGGCACCCGGCGGTCCGCACTATCTTCCAGCCAATTCGCAAGACGGCCTTTACCGACGATGAGAAGCCGGTATTCGTCGCTGGTCTGGTCCTGCAAGTTTTCCATCATGTCCAGGAGAAGAGAGATGTTTTTTTCGGGTGAGATTCGCCCAACGTACAGCAGCACCCTGGTATTTTCTCCCTCGCTCGATAGGTTTGGAAATGAGGCCAGCAGCGCCTTGCGCTTGGTTTGTTCTCGGCGCTGCGGGCTCAAACTTTCGCAATCGGTGCCCATCGGACAGACGTGAACCGGCAGATCCGGGCGTCCCGTGAGCGCGTCCGTCAACTCCCCGGCGGTATATTGCGAATTGGAAATGTGACAATCAAATCTCGGTGCATAAATCTTTCGCATATACCAGTTCGCAAAACGGCGTCCGAGTGAGCCAGGACTGATGAACGCGGAAACGTTATCGTCCATGCGTTCGCAACTCAATCCCACCAGAACCGCCTGGTGGTCGCTCTCAATCCAGCCTCTTCGCAACACGCTGGGCAGAAAGCAAAGCGTGTACTTATCGCATACTTCGACGAGGTCGGGCCGCTCTTCTTCGATGATTCTGCGAAGCTGGGAACGGTAAGGCAACGCATAGAGATGCGGCAGGAGGAGACGATACGTGGAATCGATAAACGGGGAAGCTGGAGCTGCGATCGTGTAGATCCGGGCGAATTCACCTACGTCCTCGACCGAATTTGCCGCGCCGGGTACCACCAGACGGATTTCACGCTGTCGCTGATTGGCCGCATTGAGTAAGGCGCGATAGAACGTTCGAATTCCGCCGGATGAGGGATGGTAGCAATTCGTGATATGCAGCGTCTTGATGGGCAAACAGTTCACCTCCGGATGTTTTTGCCGTCTTCGGCGCAAATCATTCTGGGAATGCCGCACGATGAATGCGTCGTGCGATTTCGCGAGGACCGGCCAGCATAAAACCTAGTAAAAGCCGCGGTATCTGGCTGAGGTCGTGTCTTAACGACTGGCTGCTTCCAGTTGTCGTCAGAACTCCCCGCCGCATCGCATACAGGTTAAACGCCGTCGATAGTCCCGTAAAAGCCACTGACGTGCCGATGCTCAACCCGAGTTTCGGCGTTCCGCGAAGCCAATGCACGAGAAATTCCATTGAATGTGCCAAGAGCGGCAGCGCCACCATGGCCGCGGCCGTGGCCGCCCATGCGGGACGCGCCAGGGAAAATGATTCCGTTATGGCGCCGTAAAAACCCGATGTGATGGATCGAAACACCAGTTCGGCCAGCATTGCTCCCAGCGCGGCGTGCCAGCCTGCAATCAAATTTGTAAAGAAGAAGATCGTCGCGCGCAGCAGGGAACTGAGCAACGCGGCTTTCCAGTTCCACCGCCGGATAAGTTTACGAACGGGATGGCGCAAGATTCCGATGAACACGTCGCCGACGGTCAAGGGTTCCATCGTATCGGCAGGTTCTTTCTTTTTGGCAGATAGCGAATCGGAACCTGAGACTTCCGGGGGGGATGCCGGCTCGGCTAACGCATTTTCGATCTCGTATGATCCCATCTCATTCCATTGAGCCATAGACGTTGACCTGAAATATAAAGACCGTGTAAAACTTTATTAATGTTGTTGTGATATGCACCTAGACGCGCCAACTTGTATTCGGGAGGCAAGACTGCACCGTCGTCGAGCGAGAAAGATTTTCTGGGTCTCTTGCACGATCGGGGTCCTGAGTATCCTTGCGGGCCGTCCCGTTACGGCACAGGCTCCCGTGCCGAACGACATTCAGGCGGCCCTACAGCACACCACGGAATTGATGCGAACTCCCATGCATGTGGATGCGCAGTTTGACTACATCATGACTGCTCGCGTGCGCCTTCTGCTTTTCTGGGCGGGAAAAGATGATGTTGGCGGCGGATACATTCGCCGCGGCAGGCTGCCTCAAGATCCTGCCTCGGATGTGATCGAACTTCTCATCGGGTCCGATCCAGCCAAGGCTCCCCGAGCTATCAATCGCTGGGGCGCGGCGTCCGAAATTGCTCACAAACCTTCAGGGTCCGGCCATGGCGTGGAATCGAGCACATTCTTCGGCTTTATGAAGGTTTCCAGCGGCACGTCGGCTGCGGAGATGGAAAAGGAAGTCGCGCGAGAAAAGCGGGGCGGGTCATTCTTGTTTTCCGCGATTATCAATCAAGGCGAGCGGAATTTCGACTTCGCGAAGGTCGTGCCTTTCTCAAGCGATACGGATTTCACCATCCATCAGTTTGACCAGGCCAAGTCGATGGTCTTTGACCGTATGCTCGGGTCGGAAGGACGCCTTAAGGAAATAGACGCAAAAGAAGTTTTGGCATGCGGCCGCCGCGAGGGTTTTCTGGAATCTGTCGCCGAACTGGTTGACTTCGCCGTCGATAAACGGGAGACGGGACGCGAGACAGCCCCGGCCCTCTGCTATTTTTATAATGGCGTACACCATCAATTGACGCTTGCGCAGGTGACCAAAGTGCCCAGCGAGTCCGTCAAGCTTGCTCTCCGGGACGAGCCGCATGATTATGTCCGGACCTACCGGGATCTTGTGTTGGCGCGCTTCGAGAACTTCGATCAAACGACCAAGAAAAAAACGGAATTCGAGCTACTTTTGGGAACAACGGGGAGTCTGCGAGGCGTGCCCGTGCAAATCCATTATCAGCCGAACTGGTGGTTCCAGGTGATTCTGAATTTAAAGACACCGGAAAACGCGGCGAGCGCTCAGAGTCAATAGCATATTCCCGGCATCAATTCGCAGCCAGCGCCGGTGCTGCGTAACTTGCGACCTGGCTGGAGAAACTTGCTTGATAGGCTTCCAGCAAGTCGTCCAGAACGCAATCCCAGGATTTGCCACCGGCCCAACTCCTGCAGGCTTCCCGGAACCGCGCGTGCCGCTCTGAATTTGTCATCAACAATTTCACTTTGGACAAAAAGTCCTTTTCGTCAGCAGCGACAAAACCCGTAATTCCAGGTTGCACCTGAAATTTTGGCCCACCCTTGGACGTTACGACCACGGGTGTTCCGGAAGCCATGGCTTCACTGATTACATTGCCATAGGTGTCAGTCTCCGACGGAAAAGCAAAAAGGTCCATGTTGGCATAAGCACGCGCAAGCAGTTCGCCATGCAATTCACCGGTGAAATCGGCCCGCTTGAGATTGCGCTCGAGCCAGGAACGTTCGCCTCCGTCTCCTACGATCAGGAAGCGATAATTATGGAAGCCCTCCTGGCACAAAGCACGCTCGATCTCCCCCAGGAAGCGAACATTTTTTTCGGGGCACAGTCTGCCTACGAAGCCTATCCGGAAGATGCGATCGGTAACATCGCGCTTCGTGGGTGAAAAAAGCACCGTATCGACTCCCCGGCGCATTGGGAAAACCGGCTTTTTCGTTTGGTAATGGAGAAAGTTTATGTCTTCGCGGTTGGGGGCCATCACCACCCTGGCAATTTTGTAGAAGCGGAGACACGCTTGCAGAACGTACCGTTCAGTCGTGTCGGTCAGTGCGCGTCGCTGCGTATCGGGGAGTATTGCGGTCATTCTCGAAAGTCGCCGCGCGGCGAAGGTATGTAAGTTTGTGTGCCAGGACGCGACCAGAGGCAATCCAAGAGCATGAGCTACACGCGCTCCGGTAATTCCGACATCGCCTGGGCCCGTGATATGAACGACGTCGGCTCGAAATTTCCGGACAGTTTCGAGCACATGCGTGTAATGCCGAACGAAAAGCAGATCGAACTTCAGGTGTTTATCGAGATTGAATGCCAGAGGTCCTCGATCCAACTCAAGAACTTCCACCGAGCCATCCCGTGAACTTCTGTTTTTTTCTCCTGCGTGGACAGCCAGGAAGGGCAGACTTTGCCTGCGCGCCGCGTCGACAACATTTCTGCACGTTGTGGCTACTCCGTCCACACCGTGAAAAGAATCGGAGAAGAACGCCACTCGAGGCCAAGTATTCACGGCGTTCCGGTCCCTGTCGCTTGAGAAGCCAGCCGCGCTGCCGTGCGCACAGGCGGACTGGCCAGCAGCCCGACAACGTTCAGGCAGGGATCGATCCAGGCGGGTGCTCCTTTTTTCCAAACGGCGGAAAGAGGGCGCTCGACCCCGTCGTAGCAAAGGACAAAAACGCGGGCCTCCCAGCGCTGCTTATCAATAAATTTCGGATGTTCGCGCACAGCGTCCCACGCGGTAAGTAAATGGCGAAATGCCAAAGGTTCTTTGTATTGTGGCAGAACAGCGATATCACTCGAGCGCTCCACCCGAATCTCGGTTGCGAATTCCGCGAATGTCGCGGCCCGCGTGAGATTTATCGTGGCGTTGGGCTCGAGGCCATGGCGATCTCCGCCCGCAACGACCGGGTGATCCGACTCTTTCGCCAGGCTGACAGCGCCCAGATTTTCCTGCCACGATCGCAGTCCGTTCATTTCGAGCGCGTGAATGCGATGTCCGTAAGTCCGAAGAAATTCTTTCACAAGAGCATATGTTTTTGCCGCGCCGATGCCCGCCATGTCCCAGAGCGGGTGGTTAAGCACGATGAGCACGCCCGGATCACCATCCAGTGCTTCGAGCAATTGGCCCAACTCAGCGGGCCTTGGCCTACGAGTGTATTCCGCGAGCGCTTGCATCCATAAAACAGCCTGAGTTGACTTGAGGTTGTGAATTCCCAGGTGAAAGTAGGCTTGGTCGTAGGGAACGGTCCACTCGACGGATATGGGAACTTCTCCGATCGCATAACTTTGTTGCAGTAACATTCCAGCCTCAATGTTGTCGTGGTCGGTGAGGGAAACAATCGCCCGTAGACCAAAATTCTCGATTTGCAGGCGTTCGACTTCATGCGCCGAGCGAGCACAAAGCGGCCCTCTCCAGTAGGCGCGCGAAAAATCCACGGCCCGGCCCGTTTTTGCGTGGTAGCGTTTTCTTTCCCATTGCAGAAACTGGGCCACGACGGGCATCCGCTCGAGGTACCGGGGCAAGTCCCCAAGTCGCTCCTGGGAGTGTTCGGTATGGCTGTGAAGCGAAACGCCGCTTCTGAAAGCGCGAGTCACTGACCCATCCGCCGGAAGGAAGTACACTTGAGTTCGGGACTGTACCATTCAGTTCTCCTTTTGATCGTGCCATTTCTATTACCCTAGGCAGACTGTGTTACATCGCGGTAACGAAAAGATGAATGTCATTCGGCTTGATCACTTTTTGGACACATTTATCGAGGGTCACTGTCATTGTTCGGATCACAAAAGATCATCAGTTTTTTCCGCATTGCAAACAAGGATTTCCGCATGAGTGACCTTGACAAATGATGGACTGATGGATTACTAGAGCACAGCAAGAAGGTAAGACAATCGACGATCCCGCTACCGGTGAAAAGATTTGGACAGGACCTTGATGTACGCGTGCATCACCTTGCGCGAAGACAATTGGATTTGACTTGGGAGGAACTGATGAACAATCCGGCGAGAGTCTGCGGTACTCTCTTCTTGTTTTCGTTCTCGATTGTAACTGCGGCTGTGGCAGGGCAGGCTAAACCGGCGTCCCCATCTGGCGCGCCGGTAAATATTTTCAAGGACGTGATAGATCACAAAGCTCAGATACCATGGAGACCTGCTCCGCTGCTGGGAATTCCCTCCGACGTATGCCAATTGTTCAGAGTTTGCGAGGACAAAGGCGCGCCGAAGCTGGCCATGCTACCTCGCCTAACCGAAGGTGGTCAGCCAGTGGGGAGAGGGCTATTCCTGAGTGGAACCAAGGATCCGAAGAATCCTGATGCGGTCATTCTCGAGCACCAGACCGTCTCGGAGTTGTATTTTTTTCTTGTTGCACCCGATGGAAGCCTTCAAAAAGCCGCCTACTTACAGCAAGGAAGCACACAGTGGCTTCCCATCGCATCTTCGCTGGCCAAACCCGTATTCGAGAAGGATAGAAATGATTGGCACGATTGGATTATGAAATTGGGAGCAGCCGGCAAGTAACGCGGATGGCGGGTCCTTTTTTACCCGTCGTGAAGCGAACGAAGCGAATTGCTTTGGTCGAGTTTGTGCAGGTCGAGCCAGGATCTAGTTCGATTCAATCCGGCACTGTAATACCGTTTTGGAACTTAGTAGTTCAGCCGCCTCCTTTATGAGTTCTTCCTTATCCTTTAACAAATTGTAAACAAGACAGTTAAGGTTTAACTGACATTCCTGTTTGGAAGGCATTCTGCACTCGTTTCCGGGGGGAGCAGATTCCAGTCCAAGACGACCGCCCAGGTTCGGGCAGACCCCGCGTTACGCAATGTGGATGGTGCGCTGGGCGGGACTGTGGATCTTTCGCATGCACATCTATGAAAAGAAAAATGAAACTCATCGGGTGCTGGTTGACGCTCTTCGGCGTATGCAGTAGAGCCGCCGCACAACAGCCCCAATTAAAGTTGACGCAGAAGCCCGACCTGGCAGCCATGAGCCTTGAGGATCTGATGAACATCCATGTGACGTCAGCCTCAAAGGAAGATCAGAAGATGTCCCAGGTGGCGGCGGCAATTTTTGTTATTGGACAGGAAGATATTCGACGATCCGGGGCGAGAAATATCCCCGAACTGTTGCGCATGGTGCCGGGAATGGATGTGGCTCAAATCAATTCCAATACCTGGGCCGTTTCCTCGCGGGGATTTAACACCCAGTTTGTAAACAAAATGTTGGTGCTGATTGATGGCCGGGCTGTTTACACGCCGCTGCTTGGCGGAGTGAATTGGGATACCCAGGATGTTCCCCTGGAGGACATCGAACGGATTGAAGTGATTCGCGGACCGGGAGGAACACTTTGGGGCGCCAACGCGGTGAATGGCGTCATCAACGTGACCACAAAGAAGGCCGCGGATACGCAGGGCGGTTTAATTACCGCGGCGGGCGGCACCTCGGCACAGACATCGGGAACGGTCCGATACGGAGGTGCCCTGGGCCCCAGCGCCCATTACCGGGTCTTCGCCAGCTATCTGAATTACGGTCCACTGCAGGAGTTTGGTACCCAGAGTAAAGATGACGACTGGAATTTGCTGCACGGCGGCTTCCGGGTAGACGAAACGTTTTCAGCGAAGGATTCTTTGACCCTCCAGGGAGATCTTTATACGGGCAACGAAGGAGCCGGGATCGTACATATCTCCTCAATCGATCCACCCGTTACTGAAGATCTCGACACGCGCGCAGGCTTGTCGGGTGGGAATATTCTGGGCAGGTGGAATCATAATTTTTCGAGCCGGTCCGACTCTTCGCTTCAGTTCTATTTTGACAATTACACTCGAACGGGCCCATCGGCGCATGAACGCGGCAAGACGATTGATTTTGAGTTCAATCACCATGTGGTTGCGGGCGAGCATCAGGATTTTGTTTGGGGCGTGGGATATCGCCGCACCTGGGATCAAACGCAGGGCACAATTGACGCAGCCTTTATTCCAGCGGACAAAATCCTCCAGCGATTCAACACGTTTGCGCAGGATACGATCGCGCTGAATCCCAATCGCCTTTATTTAACCGTGGGAGTCAAACTGGAACACTATGATTTCGATGGTTTTGGAGTTCAACCGAGCGCGCGACTGGCGTGGACGCCGACCAATCGGCAAACTTTCTGGGCCGCGGTTTCGCGAGCCAATCGCAGTCCTACGCGAAGAGACGAGGGAATCGTAGCAGGACTGGACGTTTTTCCTGACCCCGCGGGCTCGAGCACACCCGTTGCGCTGACTCTATTTGGAAACCCGCGAGTCAAGCCCGAACACATTCTGGCCTACGAGGCAGGATTCCGCTCGCAGCCCAGTGCACGCTTCTCCATTGATTTGGCGGCGTTTTACAATCGATACACGAACCTCGTTTCGTCGGAGCCGGGGCAGAGGGTTTTTGTGCCCAGTCCAACTCCGGCTCACTTTCTGATTCCGATCGTATTCCAGAATGAAATGTATGGCTCGACGGCCGGCGGAGAAATTGCCGCCAACATGAAATTGACGAATCGTTGGACACTGAGTCCGGGCTATGCGCTCTTGAAGACCTATTTGCATCTGGAGCCGTCCAGTCGAGACGGGATTTCCCTGACGGAATTTCGGGACCCACAGCATCAGGCTCAGTTGCGGTCCCATGTGGAGCTTTCGCACGGCCTGGCGTGGGATGCAGCCGCGTATTTCGTCAGTCGAGTGCCGTCCCAACAAGTTACATCCATTACGCGAGTCGACACGCAACTGACATGGAGAGCCGCGGAGCGTCTGGAATTGAGCCTCGGGGGACAGAATCTGCTCCACGATCACCATCTGGAATCGCTCGACATATTGACAGTCGTGAATTCATCGCTCATCAAGCGGAGCCTCTTCGCAAAAATGGCCTGGAGGTTTTAATCAAAATGGAAATCAACGGTAATTTCAACTCGATGCCGTTTGGGATCCAGTTTTTGCACTGTGACAGCGGATGATCACCGTCCCTCAGAGCGGCGCATATGGGCTCACAATTTAAAGGCTTCGCTTACGACACCTTTTTGCCACAACTCGAAATTGCGATCGCACCGGCACTGGTCGAACTGGCTTGCACCACGATCGGCATGCGTTGCATTGCTTTTGGTGGGGGCATGGGTATTGCCTGTCCGGGGTGTCGACGCGCAGCAAGGCCCCACGGAATATCAGGTCAAGGCTGCGTACGTGCTCAATTTTTTGAAATTTGTGGAATGGCCCGGGGATTCAAATGCCGATATTCATGAGCGCTGGATCATCGGAATCGTTGGGGAGAATCCATTCGGTGACGAATTGACGCAGATCATCACGGGCAAGACCGTACAAGGACACGAATTGGGGGTAAGGCAGTTTCAGCCCGGGGAAGATTTCCGCGTTTGTCAGGTTTTATTCATCAGCGCTTCCGAGAAAAAGCGGCTTCCCACGATATTGGCCGCATTAAACGGCTTAAGCGTTTTGACCGTGGGGGACATGGATCACTTTATCGAATCCGGCGGAACGATTCAGTTCGTGATGGAAGAAAAGCGCGTGCGCTTCGCGATTGACATCAGCGCGTCCAGCCGCGCCCGGCTGAAAGTCAGTTCAAAATTGTTGTCCCTCGCCCGCACGGTCACGGGAACGGAAAGGGCCGGAAACGACTGACATGCAATGGCACCGCAAACTCTCGGTTCGCCGCAAGATCACATACTTGATCATGATCAACACGTTTGCGGCTTTGTGCGTGGCCAGTATCGCGTTTGCCGAATACGGGGTGCACCGCTTCAGACAGATGCAGATGCAGGATCTGAATGCGCTGGCGACCGTCATGGGAACCAACAGTACGGCGGCGCTGGCGTTCAAGGACCAGGGCTCCGCCGAAGAGGTTCTCCAGGCCCTGGCAGCCAAGCCGCACATTCTGGCGGCGGCCATCTATGGCCCGGAAGGAAAGACGTTCGCAGTCTATCAACGAGATACATCCAAGGGTGCGTACTCGCCGCCGCCGGTTGAGAACGAATCCAATCGAGTGACCTCCGATCGCATACAGATCTTCCAGAAGATCACTCTCGACGGAGAAAGAATCGGAAATATATTTCTCGAAGCAGACACCGTCGAGTACCGGCAATTGCTGGAGGGCTACCTCGTCTTTTTTGGTTTGATGGTGGTGGCAGTTTCCCTGGGCGCCTATGCGATGGCTGAGCGGCTGCAGCGCGTCATTTCGGACCCTCTTTTGGAGCTCGCCTGGACAGCCAAGATGATTTCCAGCAGCAGGGATTACTCCATCCGTGCTGGAAAAAAATCCGAGGATGAAGTTGGGGTCCTGATCGACGGCTTCAATGAAATGCTTGCTCAGATTCAAATTCGTGACGCCGATCTGAGCACCGCCCGCGACGATCTCGAACGGCGGGTGGAGGAGCGCACGCTTGAATTGGAACAGGAAGTGGGCGATCGCCAGCGTGCCCAGGAAGCCTTGCGGGAAAGCGAAAAGCGGCTTCGTCTTATATTGGATTCGACGGCGGAAGCGATTTATGGGATCGATCGGGACGGAGAATGCACGTTCTGCAATCCCGCGACGCTCCGGTTGCTCGGTCATCCGAAGCCGGAGAATCTTGTTGGGAAGAGGTTGCACAACATCATTCACCATACCCACGCCGACGGGTCTCCTTACGCGGAAAAGGATTGCAATATTTCCGGTTCCCTCCGAAATGGCGAAGGCATTCACGCGGACAACGAAGTATTTTGGCGCGCCGACGGTACCAGCTTTCCTGTTGAATTCTGGGCCTATCCCATCCGCAAGGAAGGCGAAATTGTGGGCGCGGTGGTGACGTTCCTGGACATTACCGAACGCAGCCGGGCCCAAGAAGCTCTGCGAAAATCCAAGGACGCAGCCGAAGCAGGCAGCCGCGCCAAGAGTGAATTTCTGGCAAACATGAGCCATGAGATTCGCACCCCGATGAACGGAATTATCGGGATGACGAACCTGGCACTGGACACCGAACTCACCGGTGAACAGAGAGAGTATCTCAGCCTTGTGAAGTCCTCCGCGGATAGCCTGCTGCACTTGATTAACGACATATTGGACTTCTCAAAGATCGAAGCCGGCAAACTCGAACTGGAAGAAACGCAGTTCCATATTCGCGACCTGCTGAGTGACACCCTTAAGACGCTTGCTATCCGTGCAGACCAGAAACACCTGGAACTTTCGGCGCGAGTGTCGGCTGAAGTTCCGACTGCCATGGTGGGAGACCCGGCGCGGCTGCGGCAATTGATCGTGAACCTGGTCGGCAACGCGATCAAATTCACCGACCGTGGAAACATCGTCGTTGACGCGCAGGTCGAGAGTGTATCCAGCGACGCCGTGCATCTGCATCTTCGCGTATCGGACACGGGAATAGGAATTCCTGCCGAAAAGCATCAGCTGATTTTTGAGTCCTTCGCACAGGCCGACGGATCCACCACCAGGAGATTCGGAGGTACGGGTCTGGGCCTGACCATCTCCCGCCAAATCGTCGAATTGATGGGTGGACGAATGTGGGTAGAAAGTGAAGCAGGGAAGGGCAGCATATTTCACTTCACCGCCAAATTTGGACTTTCCGGGAAATGCGCGTCAGGTTCCGAGCGTCTCGAGCACCCGGCATTGGACGAACTAGCGGTTCTTGTCGTGGACGATAACGATACAAATCGCAATATTCTCGCCGAAATGCTGACCAACTGGCGCATGCGTGCAACAGCGGTGGAGAGCGGCGCGAGTGCATTAAAAGCGATTGCAGCGGCAAGCAGTTCGGGCCGTCCATTTTCTATCGTATTGGTCGATGCGCAGATGCCGGGGATGGACGGTTTCGACCTGGTGAAAGAAATCCATCGCAAATTCGGACCGGCCATCCCTGTCATTTTGATGCTGTCGTCCGATGGCCTGCTGAGCGACAAGACACAATGCCGGGAGCACGGTGTGAAAGTATTTCTCACCAAACCTGTTGGCCAGTCAGAGTTGCTGGACGGTATCGCAGTGGCGCTGGGCATACGTGCGGTCGAGGCACTTTCAACTGAACTCCCCACCTTAGTGAAAGAGAAACCCATGGAACGCAACCTCACCATCCTGCTTGCTGAAGACAATCCAGTGAACCAGAAATTGGCGATCAGGCTGCTGGAAAAAACAGGCTGCCGCGTCATTACCGCAAGTAATGGTAGGGAAGCGCTCAACCTATTGCAGCAGTCCCGCCCGGCGCCTTTTGACCTCGTGTTGATGGACATTCAAATGCCGGAGATGGACGGAATGGAAGCGACTGCGGCAATCCGTAAGGCGGAAAAATCTTCGGGCGGCCACCTGCCCATCATCGCGATGACGGCAAATGCCATGAGAGGCGACCGGGAACGCTACCTTGGCGGAGGAATGGATGGCTACATCTCGAAACCGGTCGATTCCCGCGGGCTTTTCGCCGAGATTGATAGATGTCTGGCAGGAATCATTCCGAGCGCGCCATTGACGGAAAAACTTGTCGAGCGCAACGATCTGGTGGACCGTGTCTCGCTTTTAGACCGTGTGGAAGGCGACCAGGAACTGCTTGCCGAAATCATCAAGGTATTTCTGGCGGATGCTCCGCAATTACTTGGCGCGATGCAGAACGCGCTTCAGCAGAATGACATGATTTTACTGGAGCGCTCCGCACATTCCATGAAAGGCGCGGCGGGCAACATGTCGGCGTTGGCAACCGTGAACGCCGCCTCTCAGTTGGAGCAGAGCGCGAAAAAAGGTGATGCGGAAAAATCGAAATCCAATCTTACGGCCCTGCAAGGCGCAGTGGAACGACTCCTTCCGGTTCTTGCGGATCTGTGCCTGGAGGTTTCCAAATGAAGATCCTGATCGCCGACGACGAGCAGGTCTCTCGCCGCATGCTTCAGAGGCTCCTGACGAAATGGGGATATGAGGTCGTCTCGGCAGAGGATGGCATAAGCGCTTGGGAGCAACTCAACAGACCGGACGCGCCGCGCATCGCATTGCTGGATTGGATGATGCCAGGGCGGAACGGCGTCGACGTTTGCAGAGAGATCCGGGCGCATCGGCCCGAACCTTATACCTATATCCTGTTGCTCACGGCAAAAGACGCCAAAGAGAGTGTAGTTGAGGGTTTGGAATCGGGCGCGGATGATTACCTGACCAAGCCATTTCATCCCCAGGAATTGAAGGCCAGACTTCGCGTTGGAATCCGATTGCTCGAACTCGAAGATACCCTCGTACAGGCTCGCGAAGCCATGCGATTCAAAGCCACCCATGATGCATTAACCGGAGTCTGGAACCGCGGCACCATTTTGGAAACGCTCGATCGCGAAATTTCCCGTTCACGGCGAGAGGCAGTGTCGTTAGGCGTATTAATCGGGGATCTGGACCACTTCAAGTCCGTGAACGACACGTGCGGACACTTGACGGGCGACGAAGTTTTACGCGAAACCACGGCTAGAATTCAGGCCTGCGTCCGCCCCTATGACGCGGTAGGTCGTTTCGGAGGCGAAGAGTTCCTGATTCTTTTGCCCGGTTGCGATGCCACGGCAACGGCGGACAAGGCCGAGCAACTCCGCGCTGCAATTGGACAATTGCCGATTGAGACGCTTACTGGACCACTACGGATTACGATGAGTTTCGGAGCAATCGCGACAGCGGATTGGCCGGACGAAACCGCCAATCACGTTCTGCTGATGGTTGATGCGGCGCTTTATCGCGCTAAGGACGAAGGCCGAAACCGCGTCGTGAT
>Ga0209488_10002564_pt1 | contig 14861 bp, 11 predicted proteins | sample Rivendell_Oct201_8_FD_188349 | JGI IMG/M metagenome (GOLD analysis project Ga0209488, IMG submission 188349) | Vadose zone soil microbial communities from the Eel River Critical Zone Observatory, Northern California, USA -... | ecosystem: Environmental > Terrestrial > Soil > Vadose zone >... | reverse complement strand
CAGGGCTACGTCGTGTATCTCGTCGATCAGCCGGCCCGCGGACGCTCGCCCTGGCGATCGTCGGTGAACGGTCCGCTGCAGGCCGTGTCGGTCGGCACGGTCGAACGCCGGTTCACGGCGCCTGAGCAGTTCAACACGTGGCCGCAGGCGAAGCTGCACACGCAGTGGCCCGGTGACGGTGCGAAGAAAGGCCGCCGCGGCGATCCGATCTTCGATGCGTTCTACGCGACGCAGGTCGAAAGCCTCTCGAGCGCCGTGGAAACACAGACGTTGACGCAATCGGCGGGCGCAGCCCTCCTCGATCGTATCGGTCCCGCCATCGTCGTCACGCATTCGCAGGCCGGGCCGTTTGGCTGGCTGCTGGCGGATGTCCGGCCGAAGGCGGTCAAAGGGATCATCGCCGTGGAGCCGAACGGCCCGCCGTTTCAGAATGCGGTCACCGGTGAGGAGCGTGCGCGGGCCTGGGGACTCGCCGACATTCCTCTGACGTACGAGCCGCCCGCTCGAGATGCCGCGGACCTCAAGGCGATGCGTGAGGAGGCCTCCGCTTCGCGCGACCTCGCCGCATGCTGGACGCAGAGCGCGCCGGCGCGGAAACTGCCGCGGCTCCAGGGAATCCCGATTCTCATCCTCACGGCCGAGGCGTCATATCACGCGGTGTACGATCACTGCACGTCGGGATATCTGACGCAGGCCGGCGTGGCGCACACGTTCGTGCGTCTCGAAGGCGAGGGGATTCACGGCAACGGTCACATGATGATGCTCGAGAAGAACAGCGACATCATCGCGGGGTATGTGCAGAAATGGCTGACAGCAAACGTTCGGTAAAGCCGGCCGTGGTCCGGCTGGTCGCCGCAATCCTCCTCGTCGCAGGCGCGAACGCGTCGCGCGCAGCGGATCGCGAGTTGTACTTCTCCAAGATGGCCCACGACCCGCTCGCGGCGACTCCGATCGTGTACGGGCCGCGCGATTCGATCCAGCTGACGCTCAATCTGCGCACGAGCTCGAGTGCCGACCGCGCCCGCTTTCCGCCGCTCGTCATTGACCATCGTCTCGAGCCCAACGTGCGTTTCGAGGTCATTGAGATGCGCAAGGGCGTGGAATACCTTCCCGCGTCGTTCAGGATCGACGGCCAGCGCGACCGGCAGGTGGACGGGCCCTACCAGATGGCCGATGTGTGGTTCCTGCTCGGCCGGAGTCAGCCGTTCTACCACATCGCCGATCACTTCGGCCTGCTCGGCAGGGCGTCCGACAAACACTGGGAAGGCACCTATCGGATTCGCGCGTTCTATCGCGAGTTTTCGTCGCCGCCGATCTTCGTCACGGTTCGCTAGCAAATCGCCGTCACCTGCATCGCGGAAATGGCTGAGCGTGAACAGCCGTTGAGCTGAGTTGAGCGACGGCACGCGACCTAGTTGCGATACGCTCATGGCATGGCGGAACCTGCCGCAGTCCGTTGTCGCCACGCCTTCGAATATGCGTGCGTCCACGCAAACGGCGAAGTCGTCTGCAGCATCATCGACGGGCGCGGCGACTTCGTGCTCGGCAATGTTCACAACGAGTCTCTGCACGATATCTTCAGCGGAGAACGGGCGCGCGAACTGCGTCGCCTCATGCTGTCACGCCGTGATTCGTACTGTCCGGCGATTGGCAAGCGATGCCCGCTCAAGACGATTCCCTACACGGCTGGTGATGAGCCAGACGTCCGCCTCCGCTTCCTCGCGATCGAGCCGACGACAGCGTGCGACCTGCGTTGTCTGTCTTGTCCCGTCAGAGACTTCACTGGCGATGTGACGTGGCAAGACGCGTATCGAGACGGCGGGTTATCGTTTCTTGCCTGGGACGGATTGCGCCGAATGAAGCAGCATGCGGCGGATGGGATTCGCCGCGCGGTGCCGCTGCTCGAGGGCAAGTCGCCTGCGGAGCTCGGACCGGCAGGGGCGTCTTTGCTGCGTGGACGAATTCCGCGTTCCAGGACAGGCACGCTTCCCATTGATGTTCTGAAGCGCGTCATCGACGAGGCTGGACCCACCGTCGAGCGCGTGGATCTGTTCAACTTCGGCGAGCCGTTCCTGTACAAGCATCTTGTCGACGCGCTCCGCCATGTACGCCATCGCCTGCCGCAGTCCGCCATTCAGATCTCTACGGATGGAATGCAGGTCAAGGAATTGGTCGAGGAGACTATTGTCAAGGAGCAGCTTCTCGACTGGCTCATCTTCTCCATCGACGGCTGCGACGATGACAGCTACCGGCGGTACCGCATTCGCGGGGATTTCGCGACGGCCTTTTCCAACCTCGTCCGCTTCCATCGACGGGCCGCCGGAACGGGCATTCGGGTCATCTGGCAGTACGTGGTGTTCCGGTGGAACGACAGCGACGATCATTTCAAGCGTGCGATGTCGATGGCCGACGAGCACGGCATCGAGCTTTCGTTCGACTTCGCGCACACCTGGGGCCGCTCGCGCCGCCGGCCCGAGGATCTCCGGCACATGGAGCGCCACTTGAGGCCGTTTACGTCACTCCCTGGCCAGCCGAGGCACGATGGCTGGTAGCATGCGTTGATTCGCGCGGTCCTCTTCGATCTTGACGGCACGTTGTACGACCGCGATGCCGTCATGGCCGCCGTCGCGTCAGAACAGTTCTCAGTCTTCGAACAGAAGCTGGACGGCGTCAGCCGCGACGCGTTCGTGCAGCGGTTGCTGACGCTCGACGACCACGGCTACGCAAATCGCGGTCAACTGTATCGCGCCGCCGCCGAGGCGCTCGGCTTGAAGGGCGGCGTCGACCGCGAAATGGCCGCGCACTTCTTCGACTGCTATGCCGATGCGTGCGGCTTGTCGGACGACACGTCTTCGACGCTCGACGCACTGCGGCAGCGCGGGAAGCTGCTGGGCATGATTACGAACGGACCGACGGTCTGGCAGCAGAGGAAGATCGACGCGCTCGGACTCGGCGGCCGGTTCGACGCCGTGCTCATCTCCGAGGCCGAAGGCGTGTCAAAGCCGGACCCGCGGATCTTCGCGCGCGCGGTCGAGCGGCTTGGCGTGGCGCCGCATGAGGCGATGTTCGTTGGGGATCATCCCGAGATCGACGTCGCCGGCGCGAAGGCGGCGGGACTTGTCGCCATATGGAAGCGGGTGCCGTACTGGACGCTGACAACGGACGACGTGTTCGTTGTCGATCGGCTGAGCGAGATCATTCCTGCCTGTTGTGCGTGACGCGAATGCGGAAGGCGTATCTCGATCCAAACATCATCGTGCTCTGCGTTGAATGTCGTGGACGAGGTCCGAGCGTGTCACCTAGACAATCGCCACGAGCTGTGACGGCGTCGCCAGGTCTCGCTTCGCGCCATTCACCGCCCGCATGATCCGGTTCGCGACATCGTCGGCCCGGTTCGCCGGAACGCTCGAGTAGCAGATGCGGAGCTCGCGTTCGCCGGCCTGATCGACGTAGAAGGCCTCGCCGCGCACAAACGCGACCGACTCCGCGAGCGCGTGCGTCTGCACCTGCGACGCTTTGAGCCGGCCGCTGAGCCGGCACCACAGATACAGTCCACCGTCGGGCACCGTCCACTGCAGCTTGCCGGCCGCGCCGTGACGTTCGAGCGCGCCGATCATGGCGTCGCGCCGGCGCCGGTGTTCCGTACGCAGATCCGCCAGGTTCCGATCGAACGTGCCGTCGACGATCATCTCCGCGACGATCATCTGATTGAGATTCGGCATGTGCGGATCGGATCGCTGCTTGAGCAGCGCGAGCTGCTCGATGATGGGCGGCGCAGCGCTCAGCCAGCCGAGACGGAGTCCCGGGGCGAGCGCCTTGGAGAAGGTGTTCAGGTGGATGACGACCGACTGGGTGTCCATGGAGTGGAGCGACGGCGGAGGCGGGGTATTGAGGAAGAGTTCGCGGTACGTGTCGTCCTCGATAATTGGCACCCGCAGTCGCGACGCCAGCGACAGCAGCTGCCGCCGCAGCTTCAGTGGCATCGTCCAGCCGGTGGGATTCTGGAACGTCGGATTCGTATAAATCAGCTTCGGCCGATAGCGCGTGATGAGATCCTCGAGCTCGTCGAGGTCGTGGCGCATGACGTCCCAGCCGACGAGGCGGGCGCCGGCGGCGTTGAACGTGTGCAGCGCGCCCAGATACCCCGGGCGATCGACGACGACGGTGTCGCCGGGATCGACCAGACAGCGAGCCAGGAGATCCAGACCCTGTTGCGCGCCGGCCAGCACCAGTACGTTGTGCGGCTGACCCCCGAAGCGGTGAGCGATGGCTTCGCGCAGGACCGGCAGACCTTCGGTCGGCCCGTGTCCGAATGCGAGTCGGACGTCGCGCTTGATGGCGCGGTCCATCGACCGCCGGTAGGCGTCGACGGGGAAGCCTTCGAGCGCCGGCGAGCCGGCGGCAACGGAGACAACGCTGGGATCGGCGGCGTGACGCAGAAGATCGCGAATGGCGCCGTCGCTCGATCGCGAGGCCGCCGCCGCCACCTTGCCGCGCCAGGCGAACGGCGCGCCGGACGCCTCGGGCGCGGCCGACACGAACGTCCCGCGCCCGACGTAGCCGCGCACGAGCCCGCGCGTCTCGAGATCGCGATACGCGCTGACGATGGTCGTGCGGCTGACTTTCAGCGCGCCGGCGAGGTCGCGTTCGGCCGGCAGCCGGAAGTCGAGCGCGAGCGCGCCGGTGGTGATGCCGCGCTCGATCGCCTGGGCGATGTGCCGGTAGACCGGCCGTGTCTTCGGCAGCGGGCCGTCTCCGAGTCCGAGCAGCCGCAGCTGGGTGTCGTCACACATGAGCAGACATCTCCCGATCGAAGCCGAGCCGCCCGGCGAGCGCCGGGTAGCGCGGATCCTGGCGAAGCGTCGCGAATCGCGGTTCGGTGTTGACGAGCAGCAGGGCCGGGTCGCGTTCTTCGCAGGCGCAGGTCAGCATGGCAAACGCCTTGTCGACATCGTCGACGCCAATCCATGCGAGGGCCCAGTGGTATCGCGACACGTAGCGCCGCTTCGACATCGCGTCGAGCAGGGCGAGCACGTCGAGCGCCCGCGACCGGTCGCCGCTCACGCCGGCGGCGTGGGCGAGGCAGGCGAGGGTCGGCGGATCCCAGTGTGTGGACGTCGCGGACTCGAGGTGCCGGACGCCGGCTTTCGCGTCGCCCATCTGGACCAGTGCTCCAGTCAGCAGGCGATGCGGCGCGGGAAAATCGGCGGCCATGTCGATGGTATGCCGGCAGCGGTCGATGACGTCGGCGTAGTCGCCCGTGACAAAACGTACCCAGGCCGCGCCGGTGTTGCTCACCAGGCACAGCGGATCCAGCTCGCAGGCGATGTCGGTCATCACCGCCGCCTGACTGGTCTGTCCACGTGACGCGAGGAAGACTCCATACAGCCTTCGCGCGCCTTCATTGCTCGGATTAATCGTGAGCGCCCGCCTGAACGCGTCATCGGCGCCGTCCCAGTCCCAGTCGCGGCTCCGCCGGACTTCGGCGAGGGCGGTGTAAGCCTCGGACTGCGATGGATCGAGCGCAAGCGCGCGACTGGCGGCTACCTCCGCGGCGGCGTACGCGTCGCGCGGCTCGTGCAGGTAGTATTCGGCGGCGGCCACCGTCGCACGCGCGAGCGCGCCGTGGGCGTCGGCAAATTGCGGATCCAGCATCAGCGAGCGCTGGTAGAACGAGAGGCACTCGCGCAGGCCTTCCTCGCCGGGCCGGTGCCAGTAATAGCGCCCTTTCAAGTAGGCCTGGTGCGCGTCGAGGCTGCGCGTGCCGGTTGACGGCGCCGGTGCACGGTCGGGCAGCAGTTCCAGCGCGACGGCGCGCACGATCTGCGTCGCGACATCGGACTGGACGAGCAGCGAATCCGACAGCGGCCGATCGTAGGATTCGGCCCAGAGCTGGGTTTCGCCCTGCGCGTCGATCAGCTGCGCCGTGATCCGCACGCGGCCGGCTTCGCGGCGCACGGTGCCTTCAAGCAGGTACTGCGCGCGAAGGGCCGTGCCGATTTCCCTGGCGGTCCGATCGGTTCTCTGGACTCGCATCGCTGACGAACGCGCCATGATGCCGAGGCGATCGGAGCAGAGGCGTCCGAGCTGCGTGACGAGTTCTTCGGTCAGCCCGCCGGCGAACGACTCTGGGACGCTGGCTTCGCCGAGGTTCGTAAACGGTAGAACGGCGAGCCGCTGACGGGTGTCGGTGGCGGGGGCGAGCTCGTACGTGCCATGGCCGTTGACGCGTTCGACCTTCGCGATGAACCGGTAGCCGCGGCGGTGCAATGTCTCGACGAAGCGCGGCCGCTCGGCGTTGTCGCCGAGGACGGCGCGCAGCCGCTTGATGGCGGCGTTCAGTCCGTGTTCGAAGTCCACGAACGTGCCTTCCGGCCACAGCCGGTCGCGGAGTTCGTCGCGGGTCAGCAGCTCGCCCGGGTGCTCGAGCATCAGCGCCAGGAGCGCGAACGGCTGTTCCTGCAGGCGCAGCCGCACGCCGTCCTTGCGCAGTTCGCGTGTGCGTGAGTCGATGTCGAAGCGTCCGAACCTGAAGTCCGTCACGTCTCGCAGTCCTCCTGTACTGGACCTTCAGCATCGCCGACCAATCGGTCGCTGTCGAGTCCAATCGCTGATTGGACTGCTTCAGGCCGACGTCCACGAAGGGACATCAGTCCTCACCAAATCACCTAATCCCCATATCTATCAATCTCTTATCCCGTTACCAACGTTTCACCTCGGGCCCACACTGGCGTCATTGAGATACCAAGGGCCGGCAGCCATATTGGCCTGCATGTCACTCATCCTCACGGCCGTCCTTCTCGCCAAACTCCCGCTCGTCGTACGCACGTACGACTCGGCCGGCGTCTCCGGCCGCGTGTTCGATCACGCGCGCCAGAGCGCCGGCGTCACGCTTGCTGCCACCGGCATCGATCCGATCTGGCGTCCGTGCCACGCGACCGGCTGCGTCAGCAAGCCGAAGCCGCAGGAAGTCATCATCCGGCTGGTCAAGGCGACCTCGTCGAGCGAGCGCGGGTCGCTCGGTTTTGCTGCGGTGGACGTTGTGCAGCACGCGGGCACGCTGGCAACGATTTACGTCGACCGCGTCGAGGCGCTGGCGGCGCAGGCCGGCGTCGATGCCGGAGAGCTGCTCGGCCGGGCGATGGCGCACGAGATCGGCCACCTGATCCTCGGCACGATCGATCACGCGCCCTTCGGGCTGATGCGGGCGACGTGGCGGGCCGACGAGCTAAGCCGCGACATGCCGCTCGACTGGATCTTCTCCGGCACTCAGGGGAGTGAAATGCGGCGGCGCCTCGCCGCGCGCGATGACACGGGGCCGGTGCCGGAGTCTGTCGTCGCCGAAGCAAGGCTGACGGCGGTCCTCGACGATCCGGCGGCGATCTGGAAGCGCGCGAAGCGGCTCGAACCTGGCGCGTCAGTCACCGTGACGGTCACCGGCGCTGCGCCCGCCTCCCGCTACTTCGTCCTGCTCGACTCGGTCGAGCTGGTCGTGCTGAATCTCGACGGCGCCGGGCTGCCAAAACGCCAGCTCATTAACATGACCATCGACAACCCTTCATGGATGGCCGCGACCTCGCGGACGACCTACAAAGACGGCAACGTCCGTGTCGGCCCAGACGGTGTGTTTGTGAAAGATAAGAAGGTCGCGGATCTAAGTCAGGTCGTCGAACGCATCCCGCGAGAGAAGGTCAGTTCGATTCAGAAGTAGCGCAGGCCTTCAGGCCTGCCCCGCGATTCGGGGCATCGGTTCCTGCAAACTGAAGCTCGGCGTGGAAAAACGCGACGCCGACAACTTCGCTTATGCCATGGCGCTCGGGCCAGGTGTGGCCTCGCACGCCGACTTCAAATGTTTGCTGGAACCGATGCCCCGGCTCGCGTGGCTTGACGGTTGGATTGCCCGGCCCAAGGCCATCGAAAGCCGCGCGTAGCAGGGGCGGCTTCGCATTAGGCTGACACCGCACCGATGAAAACCATCCGGCTGAGCAGCATTGCGGTGTTGCTGGGGGGCGCAATCCTGGCGTTCCCGTACGTGCTGAACGGGCTGGACCTGGGCTCTGTCGAATGCCGCGTCTGTCCGGGCGAGACTCTTGAGTCTTCGGCGCTTCTACTCCTGCTCATCGGCTTTCCGCTGTGCACGGTCGTTGGTCTGGTGTCGTCGCTTGCGCTTGTCGTGTTCGGCGTCGTCCTCTTTAGTCGATTCGACGCACTCTAATCCCTAATCCCTAATCCCTAGTCCCGACGCAATCCCAACTAATGTCCGTCGGTCGGCTCGGTGATCCACTGCGCCGCGAAGAACATCACCGCCATCGCGGCATACGCGATCGCGAAGGGCCACGCAGGCGTGAGACGCAGGATGGTGTCGGCGTCGGTCCACTGATACGAGTGCATCAGGCCGGTCGCGGAGATGACGGCCGCGAGGCCGCACCAGGCGGCTGCCGCGCTCCATTTGCGCTCGATGATGCCGACGGTCGCCGCTGACAGCAGCATCGACGTGAACAGGAATCCCTGCTCGAGCGAGAAGACGCCGTGGATCCACGTGTCGCTTTTCTGGAACTCGCCGATGAGGGCTTCACCGAACGGCCGGAGCGCCGTGCCCATGCCGGCCGCCTTGAGGCCGTTCTTCGCCATGAGCGCCGCCCACGCGCCGATGCCCGGCAGCAGGCCGATGACGACGGCCGGCGCATGTTCGCGCGGCGTCGCCTGAAACGCCTGCGCGCTGATGACGATGCCGATCCACAGGATGATGGCCATGCCGGCGTCAATTGGCACGGCCCAGGCGATCCACGCGAGCGTGCCCGTCAGGCAGATGATCGTAATGAACACGCCGTTCAGCACTGAGTAGCCTGCACGCGCGCCGAGCGCCTTCCACCCGGGATGCCCGATGTAGATCGTCGTCGGGAACGCCGATCCAAAGAGCGCGGCGAAGATGCTGCCGACGCCGTTGATCATCAGCGACGGCCGCGTCTCGTACGAATCGCCGGCCGCCTCCGCCGACTCGATGTTCTGCAGCGAGCCGAGGACGTTGAAGAGTCCCATCGCGACGATGACGGAGAGGTAGGGAAGCAGGTGTCCGCCGCGCAGCGCGTCGAAGAGATCGCCGACGACCGGCACCGGCAGGTGCAGCGACGCGGCGCCCGGCGCGGCGCCCGACGGCGCGATGCCGATCATCCACGACAGGAGCGTCCCGAGGCCGATCGCGACGAGTCCGCCGGGGATATGTCCCTTGAACCGCACGCGGCCGAAGTACGTCAGCATCACGACGCCGAACGTCGTCAGGCCGACGATCGGACGGGCGAACGCGCGGAAGAGAAACCCGAACGAGATGAACCCAAGCGCGATGCCGGCCAGCGTCGAGAGCAGCGCCGCGCGCGGTGTGGCTTTGCGGACGCGCTCGGCGACGAAAGCGGCGGCGAGCTCGATGATGCCGGAGCTGAGGGTTGCGACCAGGCCGGCCTGCCACGCGATGCGGGCTGGGTCGGGGGCGCCCGCGGCGGTCGCGAGAGCCTTGGCCGGCAGCATTACGAGAAACACGTGAGCAATCAGCGAGACCGTGTTGATGCCGTACGGCAGGGCGCAGATGTCGGTCCGGCCAGTGCGGTCCGCCAGCTTCTTCGCCTGGTAAGAGTAAAAGAGGTTGCCGACGAGGATCGAGATGGCGGCGCCCGGCAGCACGCGCCCGTAGACCAGTTCAGGCGGGAAGCCGAGGACAAATCGGCACAGCGTGTCTATCAGCAGTAACTGGACCAGGTTATCGAGCGCCAGCCCGAAAAACCCGTCGATGTCGCCACGCACAAACCAACGCATGCGAGAGGATAACCCAGGGACTGGGGACTAGAGGCTAGGGGCTCGACCCGCAGCCTCTAGCCCCTAGAATAGGGCGCATGAAACGGCTGCTCACGACCGGGGTCGCTCTCCTCGCGCTCACGCTGGCCCTCGCGGCGCAGGAGCGCGACCGCTCGAAGATTCCTGACAAGTACAAATGGAATCTCGCGGACATTTATCCCTCCGACGCGGCGTGGCGCGGGGCCAAGGACGCGTTTGCCGCGGAAGTCCACTCCATCGGCATGTTCAAGGGCCGGCTGATGACGTCGCCGGCGGCGCTGGCCGATGCGCTCGACACGCTGTCGTCGAAGAGCAAGGAGCTTCGACGGCTCGGGTCGTACGCAGGCCTCCAGGCCGACCAGGACACGCGCGACAGCGCACACCAGGGCATGCGTCAGGAGATGACGCAGGTCGGCGCGACGTTCGGCGCGGCGGCGTCGTACTTCGACCCGGAGATCCTGAAGGCCGGCAAAGCGCAGATTGAAAAGTTCGTCGCCGCCGAGCCGCGGCTCAAACCGTACCGGCACGAACTCGAGGACCTCGTCCGGCGCTCGGAGCACACGCTATCGGACAGCGAAGAGAAGATCCTCGCCGACGCCCGTCCGATGGCCGGTAGTGCGTCGAGCGTCTTCAATATCCTCTCGAACGCCGACTTTCCGTACCCGACGGTCACGCTGTCGGATGGCAAGGCGCATAAGGTCGACCAGGCGGCGTTCACCGACCTGCGCTCGCTGCCCAACCGCGGCGATCGCGAGAAGGTGATGTCCGCGTTCTTCAAGACACTCGGCACCTTCAGCCGCACGTTCGGTACGACCATGAACGCGGAAGTGCAGAAGGTGCAGTTCTATTCGAAGGTGCGGCACTACGACTCATCGCTCGAGAGCGAACTTGACGAGGCGAACATCCCGACGACGGTCTACTCGCGGCTCATCGACGGCGTGAACAAGAACATGCCGGCGTTCCACCGCTATCTGAAGCTGCGGAAACGCATGATGGGCCTCGACGAGCTGCATTACTACGACCTGTACGCGCCGCTGGTGGGATCGGTGGACACGGCCTACACGCCGGAGCAGGCGCAGGCATTGGTTCTTGGCGCCGTGGCGCCGCTCGGTCCAGAGTACGCGGCCACGATCAAGAAGGCGTTCAACGATCGGTGGATCGACCTGCTGCCGAATGACGGCAAGCGATCGGGCGCGTACTCAAGCGGCGGTGTCTACGATGTCCACCCGTACATGCTGATCAACTACAACGGCAAGTACACGGACGTCAGCACCGTGGCCCACGAGCTCGGCCACACGATGCAGAGCTACTTCTCGAACCACACGCAGCCGTATCCGATGGCTGGCTATCCGATCTTTGTCGCCGAGGTCGCGTCGACATTCAACGAGTCCCTCCTCAACGACTACATGCTCAAGCAGATCAAAGACGACGATGCGAAGTTGTCGCTGCTGGGGAACTACCTGGAGAACATCAAAGGCACGGTGTTCCGGCAGACGCAGTTCGCCGAGTTCGAGCTGCGGATGCATGAGATGGCGCAGAAGGGGCAGCCGATTACCGGCGACGCGCTCGCGAAGCTGTACCTCGACATCACGAAGCGCTACTACGGCCACGATCAGAAGATCTGCATCGTCGACGACTACGTCGCGCACGAGTGGAGCTACGTTCCTCATTTCTATCGCGACTTCTACGTGTTCCAGTACGCGACCTCGTTCACTGCGTCGGAGGCGCTGGCCGCCAAGGTGAAGGCGGGCGATCCGGCGGCGACGAAGCGCTACCTGGCGTTCCTCAGCGCCGGCGGATCGAAGTATCCGATCGACCTGCTCAAGGATGCCGGCGTGGACATGACGACGGACGAGCCGCTGGACCTGACGGTGAAGTCGATGAATCGTGTCATGGACGAGATGGAGAAGCTGCTCGCGGCCAAGGGCCGCTGAGGGCGGGATGGGCAGGATGGGCAGGATGAAGACGCTGCTATGGGTCGTCGCACTCGGAGTGAGCCTGAGTGCTCAAGAAGGGCAGTTCGATCAGGCGGCGGTCGATCGCGGAAAGGAGCTGCTGGTGGGCCAATGCGGGTTCTGCCACGGGTCGAACGCGCGCGGCGGATCGAGCGGACCGGACCTGACGCGGTCTGAACTGGTGCAGAGCGACGAGGGCGGAAGGGAGCTCGGCGCGTTTCTTCGGAACGGCCGGCCTGACAAGGGGATGCCGGCGTTCGAGCTGACGGCGCCGCAGGCGAAGGATCTGGCCGAGTTCCTGCACTCTTCGATCTACACGAACGCGAACCGCCGGCTCTACAAGGTGCTCGACATCCTCGTCGGCGACGCGAAGGCCGGCGAGGCGTATTTCAACGGCGCCGGCAAGTGCAGCGGGTGCCACTCGGCGTCGGGCGATCTCGCGCGCGTCGGCCGGAAGTACGAGCCCGTGGCGCTGCAGCAGAAGTTCCTGGCGCCGCGAACCGGCCGCGGTGAAGGACCACCGAAGCCGGCGTACATGGACAAGAACGCGATCCGCGTCACGGTCACGCTGGCAAACCGGCAGGTCGTGCGTGGAGCCCTGGTGCGCTTGACCGACTTCGACGTGACGATTTACGACGCGGAGACATCGAGGGTCAGATCGTTTGTCCGCAACGGCGACGTGCCGAAAGTGGACCTCAGTGATCCGCTGCAGGCGCACGTCGATCTCTGGTCGAAGTGGACCGATTCGGACATCCACAATATGACCGCCTATCTGGTGAGCCTGAAATGATGCTGCGACACAACCGGGCAGGCCTGAAGGCCTGCACTACGTTCGTCCTGCTTCTGTCGTCGACGCTTGTCGCGCAGCAGGCGCCGATTCTCGACCCGTCGGTGCTCATGAAGGTGCCGACCGACGCGTGGCCGACTTATCACGGCGACTACACGGGCCGCCGCTACAGCACGCTGACGCAGATCACGAGCGACAACGTGAAGAACCTGCAGCTGGCGTGGGTGTACCGGCTGAATACCTCGCAGGCACTCGCGAACATCGGCGGGGAAGGTCCGGATACCCCGCCTGCCGCCGCGTTCGGCTTCGGCCCGCCGACCATCAAGGCCACGCCGCTGATGGTCAACGGGGTGTTGTATTTGTCGTCCCCCGATCACGTGTGGGCCGTCGATGCCCGGACGGGCCGCGAGATCTGGCATTACTTCTGGAAGACTCGCGGCGGCATCCACATCGGCAACCGCGGCGTCGGCCTGTACGGCAACTGGGTGTTCTTTCTGACGCCCGACAACTACTTCGTGTCGCTCGACGCGAACACCGGCAAGGAACGCTGGCATCACGAAATCGCGAACGTCAAGCGCGAGTACTTTTCGACGAGCGCGCCGATCATCATCGGCAAGCAGGTCATCATCGGAGTGGGCGGCGACTCGCTCGACGTGCCGGGGTATCTGGAGTCGCGGGATCCGGAGAGCGGTCTCGTGATCTGGCGGTGGTACTCGACGCCCCGCAAAGGCGAAAAGGGCGCCGAGACGTGGCCCAACGCCGAGGCGATGCTGAATGGCGGCGGCATGCCGTGGCTGCCCGGCACGTACGATCCCGAGCTCAACCTCTACTACATCGGCACGGGCAACCCGCAGCCGGTGCTCTCGGGCAAGAGCCGGGAGGGCGACAACCTCTGGACGTGCTCGATCGTCGCGCTCCATCCCGACACGGGAAAGCTCGAGTGGTTCTATCAGGTGTCGCCGCACGACACCCACGACTGGGATGCCGCGCAGACGCCGGTCATCTTCGACGGCGTCATCGACGGCAAGCCGCGGAAACTCTTGGCGCAGGCCAATCGCAATGGCCACTTCTTCGTCCTCGATCGCACCAATGGCCAGCACGTCCTCACGAGCCTGCACACCGAGACGCTCAACTGGGCGAAGGGGCTGAACGCGAACGGCCAGCCGATTCCGAATCCGGCGAAAGAGGCGGCGATTCCAGGCGTCCTCGTGTCGCCTGACACCAACGGCGCCACCAACTGGCCGCCGCCGAGCTTTAATCCCGACACCGGCCTCTTCTACGTGAGCACCGTGCAGTCCTACAGCATGTTCTACCTGACCGACACCGACGACCGTCCGCAGGGCTGGGCCGCGGCGGAACGCGGCCTCGGCAGCACCGCGCGGACGCTCAAGGCGATCGACTACAAGACGGGCAAGGTCAGATGGAGCCGTCCGCTGGCGATGACGTCCACTGGACCGGCCGGCGGGCCGATGGGCCTTCTTTCGACCGCCGGCAAGCTCCTGTTCGGCAACGACGGCGGCGGCAACTTCGTCGCCTACGATCCCGCGACCGGCAAACCGCTCTGGCACGCGGGCCTCGGCACCAACACGAGCAATGGCCCTGAAACCTACCTGCTCGACGGCCGCCAGTACGTCGTCGTCGGCGCGGGCGACACGTTGTACGCGTTCACGCTGCCGAGGTAACCATGATCACTCGCCGCGAATTCGGTTCCGTTGCGATCACCGCTCTTGGTCTGCCCCGCGCGCTGATGGCCGCGAGCGTCGACCCGCGCATCGCCGGCGTTCGCGTCGGCGTGCAGACCTACAGCCTCCGCGCGCTGCCTCGACCGGACGGCGGCGACCAGGTGGACGCGATGATTGCCGCCATGAAGACATGCGGCTTCGGCGAATGTGAAGTGTGGGCGCCGATGGTCGAACCCAGGCTGTCGCGCGAGGAGCTGCGGAAATGGCGAATGGAGACGCCGCTCGACCACTTCAAGGACATCAGGAAGAAGTTCGACGCCGCCGGCATCAGTATCTACGCGTGGAACTACAGCCAGAACTCCAGCTTCACCGACGGTGAGATCGATCGGGGTTTCGAGATGGCCAAGGCCCTCGGCGCCGAGGTCATCACGGCCTCCACGACGATTGAGGTGGCGAAGCGGGTGGCCCCGTTCGCCGAGAAGCACAAGATGCCGGTCGCGATGCACGGCCATTCGGATGTGTCCAAGCCGGGCGAGTTTGCCTCGCCCGAGAGCTTCGCTGAAGCGATCAAGATGTCGAAATACTTCAGGGTCAACCTCGACATCGGCCACT
>Ga0209488_10002563_pt1 | contig 14863 bp, 14 predicted proteins | sample Rivendell_Oct201_8_FD_188349 | JGI IMG/M metagenome (GOLD analysis project Ga0209488, IMG submission 188349) | Vadose zone soil microbial communities from the Eel River Critical Zone Observatory, Northern California, USA -... | ecosystem: Environmental > Terrestrial > Soil > Vadose zone >... | reverse complement strand
CCACGAGGAGCACCACGCCTTCATCCTGCAGAACCCGGACCGGCGCGTGATCTTCCTCATTCCCTACGAGCGGCAGTTCACGCTCGTCGGCACCACCGAAGTCCCGGTCCAGCGCGACGAGTACCAGGCGCGGATCTCGCGCAAGGAGATCGGCTATCTTTGCGAGGCGGCGAGCCGCTACTCTGCGAAGCCCATCACTCCCGGCATGGTGGTGTGGAGCTACTCGGGCGTGCGCCCGCTCTACGACGACGGCAGCGAGAACCCGTCCGCGGTGACGCGCGACTACCATCTGATGCTCGACACGGGAGCGCAGGCGGGCGCAGCGCCGGCGCTCTCGGTGTTCGGCGGGAAAATCACGACTTACCGCAGGCTCGCCGAGCACGCGATGGAAAAACTCTCGGCGCATTTCCCCGCGAAGCCCGCCTGGACGCACAAGGAGCCGCTCCCCGGCGGGGATCTGGGCGGGAAGAGCTTCCGCGGGCTGCTCCTCGAGTACCGCAGGCGCTTTCCGCGCCTGCCCAAGCTCTGGGTCGCGCGGCTGCTGCGCCGGCACGGCGCGCTCGCCGGGGAGATCATCGGGGACGCGCGCGAGGAGCGCGGGCTCGGCCGCAATTTCGGCGGCGGCCTCTACGAGCGCGAGCTCGAATACCTTGTGAAGAACGAGTGGGTGCGCGAGGCCGAGGACGCCCTGTGGCGGCGCACGAAGTGCGGGCTGCACATGAACGCCGCGCAGCAGGCGCGGGTGCGCGACTGGCTGGAAGAGCGGGTGTGAGGCCTTACGCGACGTACCAGAAGTAATAGGTGGCGAAGCCGAGCAGCGCGGTCAGCCAGTAGCCGGCGAGCGCCGCGCGCATCAGGTTCTTCCACCAGGGGACGTGCAGGCCGCGCGGCAGGACGTCGTTCATCTGCAGCACGATCCACAGGCCGGCGAGCGCGGTCAGCGTTCCGACCGCCGCATGCAGCCAGGTCACGCCGACGCGCCAGTGCGCGAGATCGCGCGCGCTCGACACGTTCACGTCCTGCAGGGAGCCCGCCATGACGAGCGCGATCAGCCCGATATTGAGTATCACCCAGGTGGTCTGGTTGGTCTGGTGGGCGTCGATGTTGCCGCGGCGCGCGAGCACATACCCGTAGGTGATTCCCGCGACGAGAAAAATCTCAAGGATCAGGTTCGCGTCGGCGATGAGCGGGCCCGGGCCGAAGAAACCGCGCGAACCCTCGAGCCCCGACAGAGAAATTCCGGCGATCCAGGCGAGCGACCCCACGACCATGACGGCGGCGGTGATGATCGCGGAACGTCTGTTGTCCCGTGCGGCCATGGCTTCCCTCCCTTGTGGCGCTCTCAGATTACGCCGTCGGCGCGAAGCCGGGCGATCTCCGCATCGCCGAGCTTCAGCGCCCCGCGCAGGATCTCGTCGGTGTGCTGGCCGAGCGTCGGGGGCGCGAGCTCGTGCTCGACCCGCGTCCCGGAAAACCGCATCGGGCTGCGCACCAGCGACACCTTGCCTGCGGTCGGATGCGGCAGCTCGAAGCGCAGACCGCGCGCGATCGCCTGCGGCTCCCGGAATACCTGGTCGAGCGTGTTGATCGGGCCGTTCGGCACGCCCGCCGCCTCGAGCGCCTCGACCCAGTCGCGCGTCGCGCGTTTCGCGACGATCTCGGCGAGCATCTTCGTCAGCTCCGCGCGGTTCTCGACGCGCTTGCCGTTGGTCGCGAAGCGCGGATCGCCGGCGAGTCGCTCGCAGCCCGCGACCTCGCAGAACTTGCGGAACTGGCCGTCGTTGCCGCAGGCGAGGATCATGTCGCCGTCGGCGGTCTTGAAGGTCTGGTAGGGCACGATGTTGGGATGCGCGTTGCCGATGCCCTTGGGCACATTTCCGGTTGCGAGGAAATTGGCGCCCTGGTTGGCGAGGATTGCCACGGTCGAATCCAGGAGCGCGAGGTCGAGGTGCTGGCCCCTTCCGGTTTCGGCGCGATGCGCGAGCGCGGCGCACACTGCGACCGCCGAATACATGCCGGTGATGATGTCGGAGATCGGGATTCCCGCTTTCTGCGGGCCGCCGCCCGGAAGATCGTCGCGCTCCCCGGTGATGCTCATCATGCCGCTCATGCCCTGTATCATGAAATCGTAGCCGGGCCGCTCGCGCCAGGGGCCGGTCTGGCCGAACCCGGTCACCGAGCAGTAGACGAGCTTCGGATTGATCTTCTTCAGCTCGCCGTAGCCGAGCCCGTAGCGGGCGAGATCGCCGAACTTGTAGTTCTCGAGGAGCACGTCGGATTTTGCGGCGAGCTCGCGCACGATCCTCTGACCTTCGGGTTTCGAAAGATTCACCGTGATCGATTTCTTGCCGCGGTTGGCGCAGGCAAAATAAGCGGATTCGGCCGTGTCGCGGCCGTCGGCGTCCTTCAGCCACGGCGGGCCGAAGGCACGCGAGTCGTCGCCCGTCTTCGGGCGCTCGACCTTGAGGACCTCGGCGCCGAGGTCGGCGAGGACCTGCCCGGCCCACGGCCCGGCGAGCACGCGAGAGAGATCGAGGACGCGGATATGCGACAGCGGTCCAGCCATGAATGAGAATCCCAAAGGCCGAAGAAGAATGGAGCGGCGTATTTTATCCGAAAGCCCCGCGCCCGCTGCCCGGGACGCTACAATGGCGGCGGAAATCACTGAACACCCGATGCGATTTCTCTCGTGGAAAACGGTTTGCGCCGCCGCGCTGTCGGCGCCGTTCCTGGCGCTCGCGCAGCAGCCCTCCGACTACGCGAGGGAGAAGCGCTGGGCCGGCGAGGTCGTTCCATCGATCGTCGTCGGCGAAGCGGTGTGGCTCGAGGCGCCGAGAACGGAAAAATTCCTCGGCATCTACACCGAGGCGAAAAACGCCAAGGGCGCGATCGTGCTCGCGCACGGCCTGGGCGTGCATCCCGATCACGGTCTGATCGGCGAGCTGCGCACGCGGCTGGCGGACGCGGGCTACACCACGCTCTCGATCCAGATGCCGGTTCTCGCCGCGGATGCGCCCGCCGCGCGCTACCCGGTGCTGTTCTGGGAGGCGGACGCCCGCTTCGCGGGCGCCGTGTCCTACCTGTGGCGCAAGGGCCAGCGCAGGGTCGTGCTCCTGTCGCACAGCATGGGCTCGCGCATGGCGAACCACTACGTTTCCTCGCACCCCCAGGTTCCGCTCGCGGGCTGGATCTCGCTCTCGATCTCGAACGGCGAGTTCGCGCCTTTGAAGCGGGTGAAATTTCCGGTGTACGACGTGTACGCCGAGAAAGACTACGACGTCGTGCTCCAGGGCGCGCAGAAACGCGCGGCGCTGCTCAAGCGCGTTCGCGGCTCGAGCCAGACCATGATGTTCGCGACCGACCACTTTTTCGCGAAGCGCGAAAAAGAGCTCGTGGCGCTGGTCCGGCTGCTGCTCGAGGGCGAGAAGAGATGAAAAGCCCCGGGCTGCCCGCACGCGCCCCGCGGGGGCGCTCCGCGCCAAAAGCCTGCGGCAGGATGCCCCGGGCAGCTCTTTTGCGCGCCCGCATGCTGCGTTGCATCCAACACGGTGGAAAAACTCTTTCGCCAAGCCGCCCGTGCAAGGCCCAAAACCTGACCTGGGTCAATTGCGATTCCCCGGGGTAAGCGGCTAAACTCATCGGCCGAGCAAGACTCCTGCCGACGGGGCGTCGGAACATCGCGTTGGATGGATAATTCTGGAGGAGACACGCATGATGAAATCCAAGTGTATGGACGTGATGGCGGGGCTTGCGGCGGCTGCGCTCGCCGGGTCCGCCCTGGCTGCGCCGACCGTATTGCGCGCCTCGCACCAGTTCCCCGGCGGACGGGGCGACGTGCGCGACGAGATGGTGCAGATCATCGCGCGCGACGCCAAGGCGGCGGGGGTGGACCTGGAAGTGCAGGTCTATCCGGGCGCGTCGCTGTTCAAGCCGAACGAGCAGTGGAACGCGCTCGTCAACGGCCAGCTCGACATCTCGTCCTTCCCGCTCGATTACGCGAGCGGCAAGGTGCGCGCCTTCGGCGCGACGCTGATGCCGGGCCTGGTGCGCAGCCACGAGCGCGCCGCTCGGCTGAACGGTTCGCGGTTCATGAAGGACATCAAGGCGCAGATCGAGAAGGCGGGCGTCGTCGTTCTCGCCGACGCGTGGCTCGCCGGGGCGGTCGCATCCAAGAAAGCGTGCATCCGCACGCCCGCAGACATCAAGGGCCTCAAGGTGCGCTCGGCCGGCCCGACTTTCGCCGCGATGTGGCAGGCGGCCGGCGCGTCGATCGTCTCGATTCCGTCGAACGAGGTCTACAACGCGCTGCAGACGGGCGTCGCCGATGCGACCGACACCAGCTCGGGCAGCTTCGTTTCGTTCCGCATCTACGAGCAGGTGAAGTGCCTCACCGCGCCGGGAGACAACGCGCTGTGGTTCATGTACGAGCCGGTGCTCATGTCGAAGAAGAGCTTCTCGCGGTTGAACAAGGGCCAACGAGAAGTGCTCCGCGCCGCAGGCAAGAAATCGGCAGCCTACTTCGCCAGGGAAGCGAAGGGGCTGGACGACGAGATGGTCAGGACCTTCAGGGACCACAAGGTCGAAGTCGTGACGCTGACCCGGGCGGAGTACGACCAGTGGATCAAGGTCGCGCGGCAAAGCTCCTATGAAGAGTTCGCCAAGGAAGTCCCGAACGGCAAGAAGCTGATCGACGCGGCGCTGAGCGTCAAGTAGTGCGCATGTCTCTCGGGCGGGCGCGGCGCGCGGCCCGCCCCCTCTCAAGCGGAGGAGACCGGCCCTGAGCCGGCACCCATGCAGCGTTTCGTCCGCGCCGTCCGCCTGATCTCGCAGCTCTGCGGCTTCGTCGCCGCCGGCCTGATCGCCGCCGGCGTGCTGGTCGTGTGCCACATGGTGTTCGTGCGCTACGTGCTCAACCACAACACCATCTGGCAGACCGATTTCACGACGTATTGCCTGATCGCCGCCACGTTCATCGGCAGCCCCTACGTTCTCATGACGCGCGGGCACGTGAACGTCGACGTGCTGCCGCACTACATGGGACGGCGCGCGCGCTGGTGGCTCGCCCTCTTCTCCGGGATCCTCACGCTCGCCTTCTCCATTGCGCTCGCCGCGCTCACCTTCCACTTCTGGCAGGAAGCCTGGAACAACAAGTGGGTCTCGGACACGATGTGGCGCGCGCGGCTGTGGATCCCGTACGCCTCGATGCCGATCGGCCTCTCGCTCCTGGCGCTGCAGTCCGTCGCCGACCTGATCGGCCTCGTCTCCGGTCGCGAGGCACCCTTCGGCATCATCAAGGAGAGGAAAGCATGAGCCCGACCACGCAGGGCCTGCTGGTGCTGGTCGTCACGCTCGCGATGCTGCTCTCGGGCGTTCCGGTGGCGTTCGGGCTGGGCGTGATGTCGATCGCCTTCCTCGTCTTCTTCCAGGGCTTCGACGCGCTGCGCGTGGTGGCGGAGACCTTCTACGCGGGGCTGAACGACTTCACCCTCGTGTCGATCCCGATGTTCGTGATGATGGGTGCGGCGATCGGGTCCTCGCCCGCGGGCAAAGACCTGTACGAGGCGCTCGACCGCTGGCTCTACCGGCTGCCGGGGGGCCTCGCCATTTCCAATCTCGGCGCCTGCGCCATCTTCGCGGCGCTCACCGGATCGTCGCCGGCGTGCTGCGCGGCGATCGGCAAGATGGGCATTCCCGAGATGCGCCGGCGCGGCTATCCCGACGACGTCGCGACCGGCTCGATCTGCGCGGGCGGCACGCTCGGCATCCTTATCCCGCCTTCGATCACTTTCATTCTCTACGGTATCGCCACCGAGACCTCGATCGGGCGGCTGTTTCTCGCGGGGGTGATTCCGGGCCTGATGCTGACCGGTCTTTTCATCCTGTGGACGCTGTTCATCATCTGGAAGCGCGGATTCCGCTCGCACGCCGTCGATTTCCGCTACAGCTGGAAGGAGAAGTTCGGCGCGGTCCCGAAGATCGCGCCTTTCATCGCCATCATCGTCGGCGTGATGTACGTGCTCTACGGCGGCGTGGCGACGCCGTCGGAAGCCGCGGGCGTCGGCGCGGCGCTGTGCGTCGTCTTTGCCGTGGTGATCTACCGGATGTGGGACGCGAAGAGCTGGTGGCGGATCCTGCGCGACACCACGCGCGAGTCGGTGATGATCCTGATGATCATCGCCGCGGCGGTGCTGTTCGGCTACATGCTGACTTCGCTCTACCTCACGCAGATGCTCGCGCAGGCGATCGCCGACATGCACGTCAACCGCTGGGTGCTGATGCTGATGATCAACCTGTTCCTGCTGGTGTGCGGGTTTTTCATCCCGCCCGCCGCGATCATCCTGATGACCAGTCCCATCCTCCTGCCGATCATCACCGCGGCGGGCTTCGACCCGGTGTGGTTCGGCGTGATCATGACGATCAACATGGAAGTCGGACTGATCCACCCGCCGGTGGGCCTGAACATCTACATCGTGAACGCCATCGCTCCCGATGTCCCGGTGACGACAGTCATGTGGGGCACGATCCCCTACGTGCTCTGCATGTTCCTCGCGATCGTGATCCTGTGCTTCGTTCCCGAGATCGCGACCTGGTTGCCCGATACCCTTATGGGGCCGGTGCACAAGCGCTAGAGCGCGCGCGATCGCCCGCCTATCTTCGCTTTTTGCGAGTGCGCTCGCGCTGCGTTCCAGCCGGGCGCCGTGCGGGCCCGGCCGGGGGGACGGCAAGCCGGGCGAGAGTCGAAGCCTGCGCTGCGGCATCGAGCGACCAGACCGCGTCGATCAGGCGAGAGGCATCGACCCCGGGCGCGCCGAGCGCCGCGAGATCGCGAAACTTGGCCTCAAGATCCGCATCGCTCATCGGACGCTCGATGCTGCCAAGCGCGTGCTGCACGTGCGAAACGTGGATCACCGAGTCCTTCATGCGCAAGGTGACGAAGGCCTCGTCCCTCGCCACCGCGGAGTCCCGCTCGATCTCGATGCGGTTGCGCAGCGCCGCGACGGCGGGCTCGGCCACGCAGGCGTCGGCGAATTGCGCGACCCCCGCGCGTCCGTGGATGAGCGCCACCGCGGCGCCGTGCTGCAAGCTCAGCTTCGCTTCCCGGCCGTCGCGCGGGGCCTTGCGGTCGGCGCGCTCGACCGCGAGCGGGTTGACCTTGATCATCACGCGCCCGGTCGCTTCCGGCGAGTAATGCCGGCGCAACTCGAGGCAGGCGTCGATCACCGGGTGCACGACCACGCCGCAGGGATAAGGCTTGTAGGCGTTGCGGTTGAGCTCCCAGCTTTCGCCGAGCCCGCTCGTGATCGCCGAGAAATTCGGCTTTTCGCCCAGCACGCGCGCGAATCCGCGCTCGCCTTCGATCGCCCGCCCGGAGGCGGTGAAATTATTTTCGGCGAGGAGCGCGGCGGCGAGGCCGTTGCGCGCGGCCGCTCCGAGGTGGAAACTTTTCGCCATGCTGCCCAGCATCTCGACCAGTCCCGCGCCCTGCGTGGCCGCGAGCCCGAGCGCCCAGGTCATGCGCAGCGCGTCGAGGCCGAGGAGCTTGCCCGCGGCGGCGGCGGCGCCGAACACTCCGCAGGTGCCGCTGATGTGCCAGCCGCGCTCGTAATGCCCCGGCGAAACGGCGTTGCCGACGCGGCATTCGGCCTCGACGCCGAGAATGAATGCGTGCAGCAGGTGCTCGCCCGATGCGGGCCGCTGCTCGGCGAGGGCGAGCAGCGCCGCCGCGACCGGCGCGCTCGGGTGGATCACGGTGGCGAGGTGCGTGTCGTCGAAGTCCAGAACGTTGGCGCTCATCGCGTTGATGAGCGCGGCGTGCAGCGCGTCGAGCCGCTCGCCGCGGCCGATAAGCGCCGCTTGAGGCGCTCCGGCGTAAGGCGAGAGCGCGGCGAGCGCGCGCTCGATCGGCTCCTCGCGGCAGCCGCCGAGCGCGCAGCCCAGGTAGTTGAGCAGCGCGCGTTGCGCCTCATGCCGCACGCCTTGAGGAAGGTCGCCCGGGCGCGAGTCGACGAGGAAGCGCGCGAGCCGGGCGGTAACGGCGTCTTCTGCCACGAGGCTCAGGGCTAGTCGGCCTTGACCCCGGCCCTCTTCACCACCGGCGCCCACTTGGCGAGCTCCTGGCGCATGAATTGCGCGAACTGCTCGGGCGTGGTGGACGTGGCCTCTGCGCCTTGAGCGGCGAAGCGCTCGCGGATCTCGGGGAGCGCGAGGACCTTGCCGATCTCGCGGTTGAGCCGGTCGATGACCGGTTGGGGCGTGCCGGCGGGCACCATCATTCCATACCAGAGCGACACGTCGATTTGCGGATAGCCGATTTCGGCGAAGGTCGGCGCGTCCGGCGCGAGCGGATTGCGCTTCCTGCTCGCGGCGGCAAGCACGCGCAGCTTGCCCGACTTGACGTGCGCGAGCAGCGAGGGCGCGCCGTCGAACATCACCTGCACCCGGCCCGCGATGAGGTCGGTCACCGCCGGCCCGCTGCCCTTGTATGGAACGTGCACGAGGTCCGCTCCCGTCTCGCTCTTGAATAACTCGCCGGTCAGGTGCGGCGCGCCGCCCGATCCCGAGGAGCAGAAGCTGAACGCGCCGGGCTTGGACTTGGCGAGGGCGATGAACTCCCTGGCCGATTTCGCCGGCACTTCGGCGTTCACCGCCATGATGAGCGGGATCTGGGTGAGCAGCGTGACCGGGGCCAGATCCCTGAAGGAATCGTACGGCAGCTTTGAATAGATGAGCGGGGCGACGCCGTGCGTGGTGAAGGAATTCTGCAGCAGCGTGTAGCCGTCGGGCGGGGCCTTTGCCACCGCGTCGGCGGCGATGGTGCCGCTCGCCCCGGCGCGGTTCTCCACGAGCACCGACTGTCCGACCGCCTCGGACAGCTTCGCGCCGACGGTGCGCGCGATGAAATCCGCGGCTCCGCCCGGCGGAACGGTGACCATGATCCGGATCGGCCGGTTCGGATAAGAGTCAGTCTGCGCGGCGACCGGGTGCGCGAGGCCGAGGAACAGCAAGGCAAATAAAACTCTCATGATGGCTTCCTTTCGATTTGCGATGATCACTCTTTGCGGCCGAGCACGCCGCCGGAGACCGAGCGCGGATCGCGCTCGCCCCAGCGGCCCTGCTCGGCCAAGGTCAGGAACTCGAGCACGGCGCGGTTGAAAGCCTCCGGCTCCTCCAGGTTGATCGTGTGCCCGGTGCGCGGCGCGATCCACAGGCCGGCCGCGGGGATCGCGCGCTTCATGAGGAGCGCGGGCTCCAGGCACGGCTCGTCCTCGTCGCCGGCGACGATGAGCGAGGGAACGCGCATCCTCTTCATCTCGCCGACGAGGTCCCACAGCGACGGGCGCTTCATCTGCACCCCGCGCATGGTGAGCGCATGGCCCTGGGCCGAGTGCTCGCTCATCTGCTTGACGAACTCGGCGTAGCCGCGCGGATCGTTGTCCCGGTACTGCACCCGCGCGGGCCCCGCAGTGTATTTCTTCGTCGCCGCGGCGATGCCTTCCCTTTCGAACATGTCGGCCGTCGCGGCGCAGTCGGCGATGAATTTCTCGCGCGCGTCCGGCGCCGCTCCGTAGCCGCAGCCCGCGATCACGAGCGAGCGCGCCCGCTTCGGATAGGCGAGACCCGCGTGCAGCGTCGCGAAGCCGCCCATCGAGAGGCCCACGATATGCGCGCGATCGATCTTGAGATGGTCGAGTACCGCGATGATGTCGTCGCGCGCGCTCGCCTGGGAGTACTTGCCCTGGTCCTCGGGGGTGTCGGAGAGCGCATAGCCGCGGGCGTCATACGCGATGCAGCGGTAGCGGCGCGCGAAGAACCTTATCTGCGGCTCCCAGCTGCGGTGGTCCCCCGCGAACTCGTGCACGAAGATCAAGGGGGCGCCGCTGCCCGTCTCCTCGTAATAGAGCCTGACACCGTCGTTCGCGGTCGCGTAAGGCATTCTTCAATACGAGCGCGGCAGCTGCAGCACGTGCTCGGCAAGATAGCAGAGCACGAGGTTGGTCGAGATCGGCGCGATCTGGTAGAGGCGCGTCTCGCGGAACTTGCGCTCGACGTCGTACTCCTCGGCGAAACCGAAGCCGCCGTGGGTCTGCAAGCACATGTCGGCGGCCTGCCAGGAGGCCTCGGCGGCGAGCTGCTTGGCCATGTTCGACTCCGGCCCGCAGGGGCGGCCGGCCTCGTAGAGCGCAGCGGCCCTCTCGGCCATGAGCGCGGCGGCCTCGGTTGCCATGTAGGCGCGCGCGATCGGGAATTGCACGCCCTGATTTTGCCCGATCGGCCGGCCGAACACCTTGCGTTCGTTGGCGTACGCGGTCGCCTTGGCGATGAACCAGCGCGCATCGCCGATGCATTCGGCGCCGATCAGGATGCGCTCGGCGTTCATGCCGTCGAGGATGCAGCGGAAGCCCTTGCCTTCCTCGCCGACCAGGTTCTCGGCGGGCACCTCGAGGTTGTCGAAGAAGACCTCGGTCGTGGCGTGGTTGATCATGGTGCGGATCGGGCGGATGGTGAGGCCCTTGCCCAGCGCCGCTTTCATGTCGACGAGAAACACCGACATGCCGTCGGTTTTCTTCTGCACCTGCTCGCGCGGCGTGGTGCGCGCGAAGAGCAGCATCAGGTCGGAATGCTCGGCGCGCGAGGTCCAGACCTTCTGGCCGTTGACGACGTAGCGCTCGCCCTTCCTTACCGCCGTGGTGCGGATCGAGGAGGTGTCGCTGCCCGCCGAGGGCTCGGTGATGCCGAAAGACTGCAGCCTCAGCTCGCCCCTGGCGATCTTCGGCAGGTATTTCTTCTTCTGCGCCTCGCTGCAGTGGCGCAGCACCGTGCCCATGGTGTACATCTGCGCGTGGCAGGCCGCGCCGTTCGCCCCGCTGCGCTGGATTTCCTCCAGGATCGCCGCGGCGGCCGAGAGTCCCAGGCCCGCGCCGCCGTATTCCTCGGGAATGAGGCAGGAGAGATAACCACTTTCGGTGAGCGCGCGCACGAACCCGGTCGGGTAGCGCCGCTCGCGGTCGAGCTCGCGCCAGTATTCCATCGGGAAGCTCGCGCAGAGCTTCGCCACGGCGTCGCGGATTTCGCGCAGATCGTGTTCGCGAATGGCCATTTCGTCTCCGTCCGTACAGGTTATCATAGCGGTCACATCGATCTGCAATCCCGTCTTCCGCCATGCCCCACGTACCGGCTTCGACTGCTCTTTCGCGTTTCCGCATTCTTGATCTCTCGCGCGTGCGCGCCGGGCCGACCTGCGTGCGCCAGCTCGCCGACTTCGGCGCGGACGTGATCAAGATCGAGTCGCCGCCGGGGCTGGAGGCCCCGATGGGCGGACCGAGAGAAGGCCCGGACTTCCAGAACCTGCATCGCAACAAGCGCTCGATCACGCTCAACCTCAAGGACAGAGAAGGCGTGCAGATCTTCATGAAGCTCGCGAAGACCGCCGACGTCGTGGTCGAGAACTATCGGCCCGACGTGAAGGTTCGCCTGGGCATCGATTACGAGTCGTTGAAAAAAGCGAACCCCCGTATCGTGCTCGCGAGCATATCCGGGTTCGGCCAGGACGGGCCCTATCGCGACCGGCCGGGATTCGACCAGATCGCGCAAGGCATGGGCGGCTTTATGTCGATTACAGGACTCCCTGGACAGGGACCTGTACGCGCCGGCACCGCGATCGCCGACGTCTCGGCGGGCCTGTTCGCCGCGCTGGGGATCATGACCGCGCTCCTCGAGCGCGAAGTGTCGGGCCAAGGGCAGTGGGTGCAGTCCTCGCTCCTCATGTCGCAGATCGCGCTGCTCGACTTCCAGGCGGCGCGCTACCTGATGAAGGGCGAGGTCCCGGGCCAGGCGGGAAACGATCATCCGACCAGCATGCCGACCTCGGCGTACAAGACGAAAGACGGCTACATGAATATCGCCGCGACGGGCGAAGCCATGTGGCGGCGCGTGTGCGAGGGCCTGGAGCGCAAGGATCTCCTCGAGCGCGAGGACTTCAGGGGCGAGCAGAACCGCTCGAGGAACCGCGTCGCGCTGAACGCCGAGATCAACAAGGCGCTCGCGGCCCGCACGACCGCCGAGTGGATCGAAATTCTCGGTGCCGCGGAAGTGCCCTGTGGGCCGATCTACGCCATCGACCAGATGTTCGCCGATCCGCAGGTGCGGCACATCGAGGCGGCGGTGAAGGTGAAGAGCCCGAAGCTCGGAGAATTTCGCATCGTCAATCAGGCGCTGAAGCTTTCGCGCACGCCGGCGACGATCGCCGTCGCGCCGCCCGAGCTCGGCGAGCACACCGCCGAAGTGCTCGCCGAGCTGGGATACGACGAGGCGGCGGTCGAGGCGCTGCGGCAGAGGAAGGTGATATAGGATGGAATCATGGCCGATCTGATCGTTCGCCGCGAGGGCGCAACCGGATTCATCGTATTTTCCAATCCTTCGAAGCGCAACGCGCTCACCTACGACATGTGGAAGCGCGTGCCGGAGGCGGTGGCGCAGCTGGAACGCGACGGCGATGTGCGCATCATCGTGGTGCGGGGGGACGGCGACACCGCGTTCGCCGCCGGCGCCGACATCTCGGAATTCGACCGGATGCGCGATTCGATCGGCGCGACCGCGAGCTACAACGAGGCGGTCGACGACGCCAACGCGTCGCTGTTCATCTGCTCGAAGCCGACGCTTGCCAGCATCCGCGGGCCCTGCATCGGCGGAGGCCTGGAGATCGCCGCGCATTGCGACGTGCGTTTCTGCGCGGACGACGCCATCTTTTCGCTGCCCGCTGCGCGCCTCGGCATGGGCTATGCGTATGCGAGCATCGTGCGCATCGAGCAGTTGATCGGCCCCGCCTACTGCGCCGAGATGGTGTTCTGCGGGCTACGCTACTCGGCGCAGGAAGCGCTGCACATGCGACTGGTGAACCGCGTCGTGCCCGTGGCCGAGCTCGGGCGCGTGGTCGCCGAATATTGCCTGGCGGTCGCCGAGAACGCGCCGCTCACCGTCGCCGCCATGAAACGCGCCCTGGTCGAGAGTTACAAAGACCGGACCGAGCGCGACATGCGCACGGTGCGCACGATGATCGACAACTGCTTCAGCAGCGACGATTACCGGGAAGGGCGCAGGGCGTACCAGGAAAAGCGCAAGCCGGTGTTCAGGGGAAGGTAGCCCGCATATTTCCGCCGGCCTTGACGAATCATTCACCGCTCCACTTCGGCGGGCGCTTGTTCAGGAACGCATCCATGCCTTCCCGAAAATCCCGGCTCATGTAGCACATGAGAATGAGGTCCTCGCCTTGCTCGCGTGACAGGCGCTCCTGCAGGCGCCGCAGCGCTTCTTTCGTCGAGCGCAGCGTCAGGGGCGCATTGCCCGCGATGAGCCGGCCGAGCTCGCCCGCCCGGCGCTCCAGCTCCGGCGAGTCTTCCACGACCTCGTTCAGCAAACCGAACTTGAAGGCTTCGTCGGCATCCAGCAGCCGCGCGGTGAAAATGAGGTCCTTTACGCGCGCCGGACCGATGAGCGCCGCCAACCGGCCGAGACTGGACATGGACAGGCAGTTGCCGAGCGTCCGCGCGATCGGAAATCCGAACCTCGCCGTCCTCGTCGCAATCCGCAGATCGCAGCAGGCCGCGATCGCCGCACCGCCGCCGGTGCACGCGCCGGCAATGGCTGCAATGGTCGGAACGCGGCATCGCTCGAGCGCGGAGAGGATCCGATCGATCTGCGATTCGTAGTCGAGCGCGTCCTGCGGCGCCTTGAAGGCGCGAAACTGATTGATGTCGGTGCCCGAGGCAAACGCCTTGTCGCCCTGGCCGGTCAGAACCAGGGCCCTGAGCGAGCGATCGGTGTCGGCCGCGTCGCAGATTTCCTTGAGGCGCTCGTACATCGCAAAGGTGAGCGCGTTTCTCGCCTGGGGTCGATTGAAGGTTACGCGGCCGATTCCATCGAACACCTCGTACAGAAGGTCGTCTCCGGCGGCCGCGTCCCGTCGGACGGTTTTCGAGTCGGTCACACAGTGCCTTTCCTGTCGTCGCCGATGATCTTGCCATACTTTTCGGCCACCGGTTGCACGCCCGCGGCGCGCAAGACCTCGCGCGTGCATTCGCTCATATTGCGGATTCGACGAGCATGCTCCGCAGCCGCGCGAAGCCGCTCGCGATCAGCGGCCAGAAAAGGAGCACGAGCGCGAGCGTGGTGATGGATCCGACCAGGCCGTTCGACCAGAACACCCGCAGATCGCCCTGCGCCCCGATCATCGAGAGGCGAAACGAGTCCTCGGCGCGGTTGCCGAGCACGAGAGCGAGCGTGAACGGGGCGAGCGGGATGCCGATCTTCTTGAAGACATAGCCGACGACGCCGAAGACGAGCATCAGCCAGATGTCGAACATGGCGTTCTGGATGGCGAAAGCGCCGATCGCGCAGGACACCACGATCATCGGCGCGATCGCCGCGAACGGCACGCGCAGGACGGCGGCGAACAGCGGCACGGTGGTGAGAACGAGGACAAGGCCCACCACGTTGCCGAGATACATCGAGGCGATCAGGCCCCAGACGAAGCCCTTGTGCTCGACGAACAGGAGCGGCCCCGGGTTCAAGCCCCACACCATCAGACCGCCGAGCAGGATCGCCGCGGTGCCCGAGCCCGGGATGCCGAGCGCGAGCATCGGCAGGAGCGCGGAGGTGCCGGAGGCATGCGCCGCCGTCTCCGGCGCGAACACGCCTTCGATGCGGCCCTTGCCGAACGACTCCTTGTCCTTGGAGAAGCGCTTGGCGAGGTTGTAGCTCATGAAGGAGGCCGCGATCGCGCCGCCCGGGGTGATGCCGAGCCAGCAGCCGATGGCCGACGAACGCAACAGCGTCACCCAATAGCGCGGCATTTCCTTCCACACTT
>Ga0209488_10002561_pt1 | contig 14868 bp, 8 predicted proteins | sample Rivendell_Oct201_8_FD_188349 | JGI IMG/M metagenome (GOLD analysis project Ga0209488, IMG submission 188349) | Vadose zone soil microbial communities from the Eel River Critical Zone Observatory, Northern California, USA -... | ecosystem: Environmental > Terrestrial > Soil > Vadose zone >... | reverse complement strand
CGACCCGATCACCTTTTTCGAGATCACGACGGCGGCCGCGTTTCTCGCTTTCGCGCGCATACCGGCGGATGTCGTCTTGCTCGAAACCGGGCTCGGCGGTCGGCTCGACGCCACGAATGTCATCGCGCTTCCGGCGGCGACCGCGATCACCACGATCTCGCTCGACCATCAGGCGTTTCTCGGCGACACAATCGCCGCGATCGCCGGCGAAAAGGCCGGCATCCTGAAGCCCGGCGTGCCGGCGATCATCGGCCCGCAGCCGGAGGAGGGCGAGAGGGTCATCGAGGCGCGCGCCGCCGCGATCGGCGCACCGGTCTTCCGCTGGCAGCGCGAATGGCATTGCGAGCCGCGCGGCGAGGGCATGCGTTATGTCGGAACCCGCTGGCGACTCGATCTGCCGTTGCCGTCATTGCCGGGACGGCACCAGATCGCCAATGCCGGTGCCGCAATCGCCTGTCTCGAGCAGATGCCGCAATTCTCGCTATCGCCGGCGGCGCTCGCGCAAGGTCTGCGCCGTATCGACTGGCCGGCACGCATGCAGCGCCTCGTCCACGGACCGCTGATCGAGATGCTGCCCGAGGGCTGGGAATTATGGCTCGACGGCGGCCACAATCCCGCCGCGGGCGAGGTCATCGCCGATGTCGCGAAGGCCTGGCATGACCGTCCGCTCGACCTCATCGTCGGCATGCTCAACACCAAGGATGCGAGCGGGTTTCTCGCGCCGCTCGCGCCGCATGCGCGCACGCTCTACGCGGTCACGATCCCGGGCGAAGAAAACCCGCACCCCGCATCCCAGATCGTCGCGTCGGCGCGTTCGGTCGGGATCACCGCCCGCGAATCCGAAGCCGTCGATGATGCGTTGCGCGAGATCGTGCAGCAGCCCGGGCCGGCGCGTGTGTTGATCTGCGGCTCATTGCATTTCGCCGGCATCGTCCTGGCCAACAACGGCTGACGAATTGTCATTCCGGGATCGGCCGCAGGCCGAGGCCCGGAATCCATGAACACGGGCCTCTGGAATATGGATTCCGGGCTCGCGGCTATGCCGCGCCCCGGAATGACGGCTTACGTGGTCTTTTTTGTGTATTGGGCAGGAAAACGGATCGGGCGGCTTACAGCACCGACTCGACCCATTCGTAGAGCTTGCTCTTGGGCAGCGCGCCTATCTTTGTCGCTGCCACCTGGCCGCCCTTGAACAGCATCATCGTCGGGATGCCGCGCACGCCGTATTTGCGCGGCGTCTGCGGGTTCTCGTCGATATTGACCTTGGCGACCGTCACCTTGCCGGCCATGTCGGTGGCGAGGTCGTCGAGGAAGGGCGCGACCGTCTTGCAGGGCCCGCACCATTCGGCCCAGAAATCGACGAGGACCGGCTCGGTGGAGCGCAACACGAGGGTATCGAAGTCGCCGTCGCTGACGGCTGTCGGCTTCATCTGCGAGATCCTTTCGCCTTTAGCTGAATGAGATTAGGGGAGCGCTGAATCGGGCGTCAAGGCAGGTTGCCGTGGAGGTGCCCGGCGAGCCGCGCAGGGCTGATCGGCATCAGCCGCGGGCCCTCGGTCCACAACAGCGCGCAGTCAACCGGCCGGTCGGGATAGATGCGCTGGAGCGCCGCCTGGTAGGTCGCGAGCTGCCGCAAATAGACCGCCGGCACCGCCTCTTCGGTCGCGGGCGGCGGCCGCAAGGTCTTGTAATCGACGATCAGCACCCGCTCGGACGTGACGACAAGCCGGTCGATCTGGCCGGAGAGGGCGTGCCAAGTCCCCGGGGCTGACCCGGGGATCAGCCCGACGACCGGGACTTCCGCCTGCGCGTCGGCGCCCCATAGCTCCGCAAAGGTGGGGTCGGCCAATACGGCCAATGTCTCGCGGCCGATCTCATCCTGCTCCTCGGGAGGGAGGCCATGCACCGGCAATGCCAGAAAACGCCGCGCCGCGTCTGCGCGCCGCTCGGACGGCACCTCCGGCAGGCTCTGCAGCAATTTGTGCACGAGAAGTCCGCGCTTGAAGCGGTCCCGGCCGGCAATCGCGAGCGGCGACAAGGTCGGCGGCTCCGGCCCGCTCGGGCGCGACGGCAAGAGCGGCTTTGGCGGGTCCGGCTCCGCTGGCGGCGGCATGCGCGCCCATTGCGGCAACAGCCCCGGCGGGCGCGCCGCCGCCGCGGCCTTGTCGCGCGCCGGTGCGCTCTCCTGCGGCCCCTCGATGCGCAGCGCCGTGCCGCACCAGCCCTCGCGGTCGCCGATCAGCGCCCGCGTATCGAATGGCGCCTTGTCCGCAATCTCGCTCCAACCGCTCTGACACAGCGAATGCCAGGTAGTGCCATCCTTGCTCGGCTTCTTCGTTTCCCAACCGCAGACATAAAGCCGGTCCTGCGCCCGGGTCAGCGCCACATAGAGGAGCCGTCGATACTCCTGCATCTGCCGGGCGCGAAATTTTCCCCGCTCGCCGGTGTAGAACGGGGCTTCGAGCGCCTTCCTCGCGCACCACAGCGGCAACGCGTCGTCATCGCTCCACAACAGGCGCGGCGGCCAGTCGGGTAATTGCAGCGTGTCGGGCAGGAATACGATAGGCGCTTCCAGCCCCTTCGCGCCATGCACGGTCAGGATGCGCACCTCGTCGCGCTGGCGCTCGCCGAAATCGCGCTTGACCTCGATTCCTCCGGCCACGAGCCAATGCAAGAACCCCTGCAATGACGGCACATGCTCGCGCTCATAGGTCAGCGCCAGCGCGAGGAACTCCTCGACCGGATCGCCCGCCTCGGGGCCCAGCCGCTCCAGGATCGCGCGGCGGCCGCCCCCGGCTCCAAGGATCTCGGCGTAGAGCTCGAATGGCGGCACGTAATCGGCGCGGGCGCGCAATTCCGACAACCGCTCAGCGGCCGCGTGCATGACGAGGTCGCCCCCGGCAAGTTCGCGCATCCGGTGCCACAGCTTTTGCCGTTTGCCACGGCTATGGGCCACCTGAAACAGCTGCTCTTCTGAAAAACCGAAGAGCGGCCCTTTCAGCACCGCCGCCAGATTCAGATCGTCTTCCGGCAACAACAGGAAATGCCCGAGCGCGATCAAATCCTGCGCCGCGAGCTGCTCGGTCAGGACGAGCCGGTCGGCGCCGGCGACCGGCACGTTCCTCTCTTTCAGCGCGCGGATCAGATCGGTGACAAACAGATTGCGCCGCCGCACCAGCACCATGATGTCGCCCGGGCGGATCGCGCGGTCGCGTGCTTCCAGCCGCTCACCCTTCAGGAGCCAATCGGCGATTGTCGCCGCGATCGCGTTCGCCAGCCGCGTCCGCGGCTCGACGCTGCGCTGGCGTGCCCCGGCAAGCGCCGGCAAATCGAGTTCTTCATCGGGGTCGGGCATGACCGGCGGCCACAATTCGACGCGGCCGGCGTGACCCTCGCGTGCCGCGACATGCCGGATTATTGCGCCGTCAAGCGCGACCCCGTCGGCCGCCGCCGTGCCCTCCCGGAACACCGCATCGACCGCGGCCAATAGCGGCGCCGTCGCGCGGAACGAAATCTCCAGCGGCACGGTGCGCCAGTGCTGCTGTGCCGCGGTGACGCGCGTCTCGAAATGCTGCCGCATCGCGACAAAGGCGCGGGGATCGGCGCGCTGGAAGCTGTAGATCGACTGCTTTGCGTCGCCGACCGCGAAAACCGTGCGGTTGCGCTCACGCCCCACGCCGCCCTCGCCGGTGAAAAACTCGTCCGCGAGCGCTTTGACGATGTCCCATTGGTCGGGGTTCGTGTCCTGCGCCTCGTCGATCAGGATGTGATCGAGCCCGCCATCCAGCTTGAACAGCACCCAAGGCGCGATGCCCGGCCGCCGCAAGAGTTCGAGCGTCTTCACCACGAGATCGTCGAAATCGAGGAGCCCATGCAGTCGTTTGCGGTCTTCATAGGCGCGCAACACGGCATCCCCGAGCCGGATCAGCGCGATCGTCGCCTCGACCAGCATCGCCCCGGCGCGCTGATGCGTGAACCGCAGCATGCGGTGCGCCTCGGTTTCGAGCACGGCGCGGGCATCGCCGGCTGCCTTGTCGTTGGCGCTTTTGGTAATCAGGTTCTGCCGGATCGCACCCTCGTTCGTCAGGAACACGCCGGCATAAGCGTCCAGCATGTCGCGGCGGCGATCCGGCATATCGCACCAGCGCGCCACAACAGCGCCGCGCTTCTCGTCATTCGCCGAGCCGCCGATCAGCGCCGCCGCGGCGATGCGCAACCCCGCCTCGTCGCAGGCGCCCGCCGCGCAGAATGCCTCGATCAGCTGATCGGGCGTGATGTCCTCGGGCACCGCAAACACCGCGGCGAGCCGCGTTCGCAACGCGACCTCGCCAGCACCGAGCGCGGCGCGCAATTTGCCGCGCTCCGCGGTCATCGCCGTCAAGAGCCCGGTAAAGCGGTCTTCCTGGATGTAGCGCGCGACCACCCCCAACGCTTCCGCGAGCGCTGGAGCGCGATCGTCGCGCGCCTTCGCAATGACGGTTTCGGCGGCCTCGGCCAGCGCCTCCGCGGCGCCGCGCTCGTCGAGGACGGCAAACTCCGGCGGGACGCCGGCTTCAAGCGGAAAGCGCCGCAACAGCAACTGGCAAAAGGCATGGATCGTCGCGATCTTGGCGCTGCCGGGACTATCGAGTACGCGCGCGAAAAGCTGGCGCGCCAGTGTCGTCTCGTATTGGTCCGGCATCCGCCCGATCAGCGCGGCGAGTTCTTCGTCGAGTTGGCCGGGCGGCAGTGTCGCCCAGGCGGCGAGGCGCGCATTGACCCGGTTCGCCATCTCGGCCGCCGCGGCGCGGGTAAATGTCAGGCAGAGGATCCGCGCCGGGTCGGTGCCGTCGAGCATCAAGGCGAGCAGCCGATCGGTCAGCACCTTGGTCTTGCCGGTACCCGCCGAGGCCGACACCCACACCGATGCCTCGGGGCCCAATGCCTGACGCTGGATCGCGGCGGCTTCCCCGGCTCGAGTCATGGCGGCGCGGCTCATAGCAGCTCGTCCTCAGGGTCTTCTTCGAGGCGTTCGAGATGCTGGTAATCGGAATAGCGCGGCTTCCAGCGCAGGATCGGCACCGGCAGATACGGCGTCGCCGGATCGTCAAACCGCGCGACGAGCTCGCAAACCTTTGCCATCGTCCGATCGATCAGCTCTTGGGGATCGTCCTCGCCGAGCGCCTTGCGCTCGCCCGCCGGCTCGCCGCCCGACAGCCGCCAATATTCGAGCGCCGCCGGGATCCCGGCGATGCCCTCGAACCCGCCGGCCCGCGCGATCGCACCTTCGAGCGGCAATTGCACCGCGATGCTATTCTCGATTTCCGGCTTCGACGGCAGCGAGCCGGTCTTGTAATCGAGGATCGCGACCTCACCCGAGCGCAGGCAATCGATCCGGTCGGCGATCGCCGTCACGGTGAAGGGGCCAGCGGGCGCCGCGATGGCCAGCTTGCCTTTCATCTCGCTGATGCTGTCGGCGATATCCGCGCGTCGCAGCATCTCCTGTTCGACGAACCAGCGCGCGATCCGCTGAAAGCGCGGCCACCAAAAGGCCCAGGCTCCGGGCCGCGACAACAGCGGCGCGAAGCATTCTTGTGCGATGTCGATCAGCGCCGCTTCGGGATCGGCCGGCAGGTCGCGCGGGTATTGTTTGACGAATTTGGCGAGCGCGTCATGCACCGTCGTGCCGAGCTCGGCCGCGCCGGGCTCCGCGTCGAGTTCGTCGAGCGCCCTCAATCTGAGGATATAGCGAGCGTAGACCGCGTAGGGATCGCGCATCCACACCTCGATCTGCGTCACCGGCAATTCGCGCGGCCGCGCCTTGACCGGCGGGCGCGGCGCGACCGGGGGCAGCGGACGCCGCCGTTCGGGCAGATCGAGCAGCGCCACCGCATCGTCGATCTCGGGCTCCGGCGCGAGCGCGCCCTCAAGCCCCGTCGCGCGCAGCACGGCGTCGAGCCTGAGCAGCCAGCGCGACGGGATCGTCGGTACGCCCTCGCGCCGAGTCGCGCGCGTCAGCGCCACTTCGGGCGCGCCGATCGCCTGCATGAAATCGTGCGCGGCGATGCCGATCGCGCGCTCCGGCAGGGCGATGCCGAATTCCTCGCGCATCTGCCGCGACATCCAGGGATCGAAGGCGGCCGGCCCCGGCCAGGTGCCCTCGTTCAAGCCGCCGAGCACGACGAGATCGGCCTGCTGCAATCGCGCCTCGACAAGGCCCCAGATCGCGAGGCGCGGATGACGGCCAAAGGCGGGGCGCACGACGATGCCGGAAGCAAGCGCCTCGAACAGCGCCGGGTAATGCCGCGCGGGTATCGGCGGGAAGTCGCCGGCCGCGTCGATCAGCTCGTGACAGAACCGCGCCGCCGCTTCGCCGTCCGAATCCCGCCACAGCCGGGCGATGCCGCTCTCCTCGTCGCTCGCGGCAAGCCGCTCCGCCGCCGTGATATGCGCCGCCGCGATGTCGGCGATCGTCACGGAGTCGCGCGTCAAGCATTCGACCAAGTCGCCGAGGCAGCGTTCGAGACGATTGATGAAGCGATGCAACGAATCGTATTTCGGATCGATCGCCTCCCGCAGCCCCTTGAAGCCGGGCGCCGGGCGCGGCCCGCGGATTTTGTCTTCGAGCCGCCGCGCGCGGTCGCGGAACCGCTCCGGCATCCATCCCCCGGCCGCGAAAGGATGCTTCAGCACGGCAAGCAGCGGCACCGGCGCCAGACCGCTTTCGGCGGCGTCGAGCACCAGCCGCAGAAAGGCACCGGGCGGCGTGCGGTTGAGCGGCAGGCCGGCAGAATCGTCGATGTCGATATCCCAGCGCCGCAATTCGGCGGCGACGCGGCGCGCCAATTCACGGTCCGGCGTGACGAGCGCCGCCGTCGCGGCCGGCGTCTCGAGGGTTCGCCGCAGCAGCAGCGCGATCGTCGCCGCTTCGTCCTGCGGGCTTGCGCAATCGTAGCGCGTGGCGCCGGCGAGCGTCTCAGGCGGCTCGGGATCAAGCGAGCGCCAGCCATCCGTCATCGCCGCCGGCAGCAATGCCTCGCCAAAAAGCCGCATCCTCGCCTGGCACGGCGAGGCCGGCGCCGGTCCCGGCCCCGGCCAATCCCGCACATCCTCGGGAGACAGTTCGAGAAACCGCAGCAACCGCGCGATCAGATGCTGCGGATGCGCCGGATCGCCGGCAACCGCCTCCCACCGCGCGGCATCGATGCCGCGGTCGAGCCCCGGCAGGATCACCGCGCCCTGGTCGAGCCAGGCGACGACGCCGAGCAATTCGTCGAGCGCCGGAAACCCGCCGACGAGCCCGGCCGCGATAACCGGGTCGCGCGGCGGAGTGGCGCGCCACAGCACCGCCTGCCGCCGCAACAGCAGGTTCCGCCGCTCCGCCGCGTCGAGCGCGCCTTCCGCCGCAAGGATGCTTGGCCAAGCCTTTGGCAGGATGTCGAGAAACCGCAGCACGAGCTGCCAATGCGCCGCGAGATCGTCCGGCGCCAATTCGCGCAGCCGGCTGAAATCGGCGCCGTCGATCGCCGCCGCGTCGAGGAGGCGCGCCAAGGCCGTCGCCAACGCCGCCGCCTGGCCGGGCAGAAGCGGGTTGCCGCTCTCCTCGCCCCAGCGCAAGACGAGCTGCGTCAGCAGCAAGCGGCGGCGCAATTCGGGGATCGCCGGCGGGATCGCCAAGGTCGGATCGTCGGTGCCCTCGCCGCCGCCGAGCGCGATCTCGTCGGCTTCGAGATCGCCGATCGGCCGCAACCGCGGCAGCAAGAGCGGCGCGCCGGCGCCGCCCTCCTCGCCGGACAGTCGCAGAAAGCTTTCGCGCAACGCCCGGGCGGCGCGGCGGGTCGGCAACAGGACGGTCATGCGGGCGAGAGACAGCGGATCGCCCGCCGCCTTGTCGAGCAGGCTGCGCGCCAGTACGCCAAGAAACGGCCGATCCGGCGCAATTGTGTAAACGTGCTGCTGCATCAATAACATGCGTCCTTCGACACGCGCCGCAGCTTCGCTGCGACGCTGCTCAGGATGAGGGTGGCTGTTGATGGCATCTAAAGCCTATCCTCATCCTGAGCGCGAGCCCGGTTTCTTGGGCGAGCAGTCGAAGGACGCACGCCGCCGATCCAGCCCTTCGATCAGCCTATCGTTCGATGCGATGCGAGGAGAGCCGGGCGCGGGTCGCGGCGAGGCCCTCGGGCGTCCCGACATGATACCACTCGCCGTCATGCACGATCGCGTGCAGCCGCCCGGCTTCGTCGGCCCGGTCATAGACGCGGTTCAGCGAAAAGCGCTTGTCGGCGATGCCCTCGAACAGCCGCCGATGCAACAGCTGGACGCCGGTGAAAATATAGGGCGCGATCTCCTGCTCGGTGCGCCGGCGCGGCTTGCCGAGCGGGTCGAGAAAATAGTCGCCGCGACCCTCATAGCCGGTCGCGCTGGTCGTCCGCTGCAACAGCAGCACCGCATCCATGCGCGAATCCTCGAACGCGCCGGCGAGCCGGGTCAGGGCGTAATCCTTGCCGTCGAGCCATAAGACGTCGCTGTTGACGACAAAGAACACATCGCCGAGCAGCGGCAGCGCTTTCATGACGCCGCCGCCGGTTTCGAGCAATTCTTCTTCGCGCGAGATCTCGATTTTCGGCTGCCGCCGCGCGGCGAGGCGCTCGACGATCAGCTCCGCCTTGTAATGCACATTGACGACGGCCCGCTCGACCCCGGCGAGGACGAGCCGGTCGATCGCATGATCGAGCAAGGTCTGGCCGCCCAGCTCGATCAACGGCTTTGGCACGGTTTGGCTGAGCGGCCGCATGCGGGTCCCGAGCCCCGCAGCCAGCACCATGCCGGATGTCGGGACGGGAATCATCCCACGCCCGCTGCCGGCACGATCCGCGCCGCTTCCGGCAGATGCCGGTCGAGCCAGTCGGCGACGGGCCGCAACACCGGCTCGCGCAGATCCTCTTCGAGGAGCCGCCAGACCCGCGCGATGTGGCCGAGATATTGCGGCTTCCCGTCGCGCCGCCACAGCCGCGTGAAGATGCCGATGATCTTGCAATTGCGCTGCGCCGCGAGGATTGCCGCCGAGCGCCGGAACCGCGCCGGATCGAGATCCGGGAATTGCGCGAGATAGCGCCCGGTCATCGCGCTGCGCAGCGCGGCCGGCACGTCGCGCCGCGCATCCTTGAGCAGCGAGACGAGATCGTAGCTCGCCGGTCCGCGCACCGCGTCCTGGAAATCGAGAAGACCGCAGCTCTGGACCGCCTCGCGGCCGGGCAGCAGCATCAGATTGTCGACATGGTAATCGCGCAAGACAAGCGTCGGCGCCGGCAATTCGGCCTGCGGCAGCACCTCGCGCCAGCGCGCGCGATAGTCGTCGCGCGCCTTTTCGGCGAGCGGTGCGCCGAGGACGCAGGGCGCGTACCACTCGACGAGCAGCCCCGCCTCGGTCAGCAGCCGCTCCTCGTCATAGGGCGGCAGATCAGGCAGCCTTTCGGCCTCGACGACCCGATGCAGCGCGACGAGCGTATCGATCGCCAGCGTATAAAGCGCGGCTTCATCGGCCCCTTTCGCGAGCAGCTTTGTATAGGTGTCGTCGCCGAAATCCTCGATCAGCAGAAAGCCGTTGGCGCGGTCCTCGGCATAGATCTCGGGGGCGCTGAAGCCGTGCGCGCGCAGGATGCCGGCGACCGTGACATAAGGCCCGACATCCTCCTGGGGCGGCGGCGCATCCATCAGCACGGCGCGCCGCTTGCCATCGAGGAGCCGGTAATAGCGGCGGAATGAGGCATCGCCCGCAAGCACCCTTGGCGCGTTCTCGCTCCAGCCCTGTGCGACGAGAAAGGCGGCCATCGCGCGCCGGCGCTTTTCCTGGCGTTTGTCCCGATGATTGTCGTTGTGAATGGCGGCGCCCCCTTCCGCCATGTCACGCCTCCGCGAGCATGGCGAGCCGGTCGGCCCATTGCGGGCCGGCATCGATGATCGCCCGCCGCGCCTCCGGGGCGGCGCCCGGCGAGCCGACATGCTCAAACGTGATCTGGAGCCGCCGCATCGGGATTAGCGGGCCAAAGCGCTCCGGCCATTCGATGAGCGACACGCCGTCGCGAAACGCATCCTCGATCCCAAGCTCCCACCCCTCTTCGGGATCGCGCAGGCGGAAACCGTCGAAATGCCAGATCGTCAGCTCCGGCATCTCATAGGTTTGCACCAGCGTGAAGGTCGGGCTCGGCACCTCTTCCTGGCGCCCGGCGCGGGCGCGGATAAAGGCGCGGGCAAAGCTCGTCTTGCCGGCGCCGAGCTCGCCCTTCAGCGCGATGACATCGCCGCGCCGGGCGAGACGCGCCAAGCGCGTGGCAAAAGCCGCCGTGGCGGCTTCGTCATGCAGCTCGATAACGGTCATGATCCCCCGCTCCCTTGTATATCCTAGAGGTCACAAACGGCAAGATTTGCTTAATCAGAGGCTGCATCGGCCCGCGGTAATTGCCCGCGCCCTACGCCGGTGCTAAACGGCGCGGCAACAAACCCGTTCATGACGCGAGGCTCCGTGCCGGCATCCTCGGCCGAGACCCAGAATTGCGATGTCGCGATCATCGGCGCCGGGCCGGTCGGGCTCTTCGCGGTGTTCGAGTGCGGCATGCTCGAAATGCGCTGCGCCGTGTTCGACGCGCTCCCGGCGCCGGGCGGGCAATGCGCCGCGCTCTATCCCGAAAAGCCGATCTTCGACATCCCGGCCTATCCGCGAATCGACGCGGCCGAATTGGTCGAGCGTCTCGCTGAGCAGGCCGCGCCGTTCAAGCCGCAATTCCATCTCGGCCATGCGGTGACCCGGCTTGAGCCCGGCGAGCATGGCTTCCTTGTCGAAAACCTCGCCGGCCTGCGATTTAGCGCCCGCGCCGTCATCATCGCGGCCGGCGCCGGCGCCTTTGGCCCCAACCGGCCACCGCTCGCCGGCATCGAGGCCTTCGAGGAGAAGAGCGTCTTCTACCTCGTGCGACGCCGCGACGATTTCCGCGGGCGCCGCGTCGTCATCGCCGGGGGTGGCGATTCGGCGGTCGATTGGGCCTTGTCATTGGCCGAGATCGCCGAGCGCGTCACGGTCGTGCACCGCCGCGGCAAGTTTCGCGCCGCGCCGCAATCCGCAGCCAAGCTGCAGCAGCTTGCCGAGGAAGGCCGGATCGATCTCGCCGTTCCGTATCAGCTGCACGCGCTCGAAGGCGATGCCGGGCAGCTCTCGGCCGTTATCCTGGCCGATCTCGCGGGCAACACGCGCCATGTCGAAGCCGATTGCCTGTTGCCCTTCTTCGGTTTGGCGACCGATCTCGGCCCGCTCGCCGCCTGGGGGCTCGACATCGACCACAACCGCATTCGCGTCGATCCCGCCACCTGCGCCGCCTCGCGCGCCGGCATCTTCGCGATCGGCGACATCGCGTTCTACCCGGGGAAGCTCAAGCTGATCCTGTCGGGCTTTGCCGAGGCGGCGCTTGCGGCGCACGCGATCCACCCGCTCGTCCATCCCGGCGAGGCATTGCACTTCGAATATTCGACGACGAAGGGCCTCCCCGGCCGCTAGTAGCGCGATGCAAACGATTGGTTCTGCATCGCAAAAACGTCATTCCGGGATCGCCCAGAGGGCGAGGCCCGGAATCCATGAACACAGGCCTCTGGAATATGGATTCCGGGTTCACGGCTGCGCCGTGCCCCGGAATGACGGCGAACTGCCAGACGTCGGAATTATTGGCCATCGGCGCGAGGGCCTACGAGACCGGATCAGACGGGCGAGCCGGTGGCCAGGGCCGCGCGCTCCGTGGCGGCGGCCGGCGACGCCGCTGGCAGGTGACACGAAATGGTCGTGCCGGCACTCGGCCGCGACTCGATCAACACCGAACCGCCATGCAATTCAATGAGGCTCTTGACCAGGGACAGGCCGAGCCCAGCGCCGGATTCCCGCGCGTGCGGATCGCCGCGCTCGAACTTCTCGAAGACGCGCTCCTGATCGGCCGGCCGGATCCCGACCCCGGTATCGGTGACAGCCAGGATCAACTCGCCGCTGCTCCGGCGCGCCTCCAGCCGGATCGAGCCGCCGGCCGGTGTAAACTTGATCGCGTTCGAGATGAGATTGAACAGCGCCTGCTTCAGCCGCCGCTCATCGGCCTCGATCGTGCCGATCTCGCGCGGGCAGCGCAATGTCAGCGCCAGGTCGCGGTTGCGCGCCCGCTCGCGCGTCAGCGTGATGACGGCCTGCAGCATCGCGCGGATATCGACCGGCCCGGTTTCGAGCGCCATATAGCCGGCTTCGATCGTCGCCAGATCGAGGATGTCGTTGATCAGCGACATCAGGCGGTGGGAGCTGTCGAGAATGCCGCGGCTGTATTCGAGCTGCCGCTCCGACAACTGCCCGAAATACTGGTTCGCCAGGATCTCGGCAAAGCCAATGATCGCGTTCAACGGCGTGCGCAGCTCATAGGAGACATTGGCGATGAATTCGCTCTTGAGCCGCCCGGCGGTTTCGAGCGCCTCGTTGCGCTCGCGCAACACCCGCTCGACCCGCGCCGTGTCGGTCACGTCGAGACAGGTCACGAGCACATTGCCGTCGGGCAGCGGCACCGTCGCCAGCTGCAAGACCGAGCCGTCGCGCCGGTCGAGCAGGCCATTGGTCGGCTCCTGCGCGGTGATATTGGCAATGATCTGCTGCCGCATCGCCGGCCAGTCGCCGCCATCGTCATAGTAGGAGCGGGTTGCCTCGACGAGATCGCTGATATGCGGCTCGCCCTCGAGATCGATGTCTGACAAGCCCCAGATCTTGCGGTAGGCGGGGTTGTGCAGCTTGAGGCGGCCATCGCTGCCGAACAGCGCGATGGCCTCGTAGAGATTGTCGAGCGTCTCGCGCTGCACCTCGATCAGCGTGTTGTAAGAGCGTTCGAGAGCGAGCCGGTCGGTGACGTCCTCATAGACGAACAGGAGGCCGCCCAAGGGATGCGGCGACATCGACACGCTGAGCGTGCGGCCGTCGGGCAGATGCATCAGCTCGTGCTGCGGCTCGATGAGCGATGTGAAGAGACCGACCTGCTGCCGCTTGAACATCCGGAAATCGGCAAATTCCGGGATGCGCCGGCGCTCGCGCAGGCGTTCCAGAACCTCGTCGAGCGAGGGATGGCCGGCGAGCCAGTCCTCTTCGATGCTCCAGAGCTGCGCAAAAGCCGAGTTGAAGAAGCTGAGCCGCTTGTCCGGGCCGTAGATCGCGACAGCGGCATGGATGTTTTCGAGCACCTGGCCGTGCGCGTTGATGTGTCGAGCGAGTTCGCTCTCGGCGCTTTCGAGGTCGGTGCGGTCGACGGCAAACCCGATCGTCCCGCCGGCGCCGTCGGGCAGTTCGCAAACTTCGAGGAGGCGGCGCGAGCCGCCGATGACAATATGCCGCCGTTCGCTCTTGACCGTCCCCGACGCTGCCGCCCGCGCCAATGCCCGCGCCTTCTCGCGGCCAGCTTCGGCGGCCAGCTCGCGGCCGTCGCCCAGCACCGTCTCCCGCAGCGAATCGAGCGCCCCGGCATAGGAATTGTTGCAGTCGATGAGCCGCAGCGTGCGGTCACGCCGCCACACCGGCAACGGGATGGCATTGAAAGCCTGCCGCAAAGCGGCGGCGGCGGCCGCAGCGGTATTGCCGCTTTCTTCGGCGGCGCGCGCCTGCGACACATCGCTCAGCCACAACACGCGGTCGCCGCTCGCCGTCGGGGCTCCGTCGACCCTGTACTCTGGGCCGGCCGACAGGCTGACCCGCTCGGCAAAGGGCGCGCCGGTCTCGCGCAATCTCTCGACCACGGGGCTGAGCCGCGCGGCGTCAGCGGGAGTAAGGGCCGCCAGAAACCGGGAATAGGGCGCGCCGGCGCCGCTGCCGGGCACCGCCCCGACCGCATTCTCCTCGCTGCCGTCGCGCCGCCACCACAGCGCAGCAACGGGCGCCGTGTCGAGGACTGCCGCGAGCGCCGCCCGGCTATGTTCAACAGCGTCGCGGCCGAGAAGCGCCTCGCGCAGCCGCGCGCGCGCGCGCAGCCACTGCGCCGCGGCAAGCGCGGCGATCAAAAAACCCACGATCGCGACGACTTCGATCACGACGCGCCTGCCCCGCGGCCGGCGATCTCACATTGAGCCGGCCCGCAACCCCCGTTTGGCGGATCATCGGTCGTTTTGGTCAAAAAGAAAAGACCACCCCCGCAGTCTGCGCACTAGTACCGGTAATACTCCGGCTTGAACGGGCCGGCTGTCGCCACTCCGAGATAATCCGCCTGTTTCGGCGTCAAGCTGGTCAGCTTGACCCCGAGCTTGTCGAGATGCAGCTGCGCGACCTTCTCGTCGAGATGCTTGGGCAGGACGTAGACCTTGTTTTCGTACTTACCGTGATTCGTCCACAGCTCGATTTGCGCCAGCACCTGATTGGTGAAGGAGGCGCTCATGACGAAGCTCGGATGCCCGGTGGCGCAGCCGAGATTGACGAGCCGCCCCTTGGCCAGAACGATCAGCCGCTTGCCGTCCGGAAAGACCACCTCGTCGACCTGCGGCTTGACCTCTTCCCAGACATAGTTGCGCAGCGCGCCGATCTCGATCTCGCTGTCGAAATGGCCGATGTTGCAGACGATCGCGCGGTCATGCATTTGGCGCATGTGGTCGAGCGTGATCACATCGATATTGCCGGTCGCGGTAACGAAAATGTCGCCGATCGGCGCCGCCTCGTCCATCGTCGTGACCTGGTAGCCCTCCATCGCCGCCTGCAGCGCGCAGATCGGGTCGATCTCGGTGACCATGACGCGCGCGCCTTGGCTCCTGAGGCTCGCCGCCGAACCCTTGCCGACATCGCCAAAGCCGCACACGACGCCGATCTTGCCGGCGAGCATCACATCGGTGGCGCGCTTGATG
>Ga0209488_10002560_pt1 | contig 14869 bp, 12 predicted proteins | sample Rivendell_Oct201_8_FD_188349 | JGI IMG/M metagenome (GOLD analysis project Ga0209488, IMG submission 188349) | Vadose zone soil microbial communities from the Eel River Critical Zone Observatory, Northern California, USA -... | ecosystem: Environmental > Terrestrial > Soil > Vadose zone >... | reverse complement strand
TGCCGCACAGCAGATTGCCGGTCGGATTGCACGGGTTGCTGACGACGAAGGCGCCGAGGCCGCGGTCGTCGATCTCGCGCTGCAACTGTGCTGGCGTGAGGCGGAAGCCGTCCTCGCGCCGGGTGCGGATCGGCACCGTCGACAGCCGCGCGAGGTGGGTGTTGAGCATGTCCTCGTAGGCGGTGTAGTCCGGCAGCTGGTAGCCGACGTTGACCGCGCCGAGGGTCGCCATCGCCCGCGTCAGCGCCAGCCGCCCGCCCATGGCGACGGCGACGTTGCGGGCGCTGTACTGGCTGTGCTTGCCCTTCCGGTACAGGCGATTGTAATGCAGCGCGATCGCCTCGCGCAGTTCGGCAATGCCCTCGAGCGGCCCGTAGGCATGGTCGCCCGGTTCGATCGTGACGGTGTCGAATCGCGGCGGCGCACCGCGCAATTCGCCGACTTCGGGCTGGCCCTGGCCGAGATTGCTCCAGTCCGGGTGGCCGTTCTGGTAGCCGAGCTTCTGCGCCTCGTGCACGACGTAGATCACGCCCATGAACGGCACTTCGCGCAGGGCACCGCGCGGTGACGCGAGGTCGACGTTGCTCATCGCCCAGAACATATCGACGGCGGCGGCACGGACCAGCCGCCGGTCCGGGTGCGGGCCGTCCCGGACCTGGACGATCGGTTCCAGCGCGCCTCGACCCCTGCCGACAACACCCGGAGCGATGACGTCCGAGGCAGGAGACTGGGAACCACTGTTGCCCATGCCGGCAGCCGCCCATCCAGGTGAAGCGGCGGCGATGGCATTGCCAACGGCGGCAGCGAAGTCGGCCGCTCCCCTGCGCAATCATGCGCCGGTGCGCGTGCGGCCGCCGCGCGTCTACGAACGCCTGCGGCTCGATGCGCTGCAGCAGCTGATGCAGGGCGCCGGCCACAAGGACAGTTTCGATGCGGCGCTGAACCAGTCGCTGCGGCGGCAGGATCGGCAGCAGCAGGCGCAGCAGGCGGAATTCGCGGCCACCGCCGTGCACGCCACCAGTTCGCTGCAGGGACCGCAGGACGTGCCGCTGCCGGCCAGCTACCAGCAGGGCCGCGATCAGCGCGAAGACGAGCCGTGGTTCCGCGACCTGCCGGCGGCCGAGCAGCAGCGCCTGCACCAGTCGTGGTTGGCCGAACGCCAACGCTTCACCGGCCTGCCGGCCGCGCGACGGCGCGAGCGCTACGGGCGCCTCGGCACCGGCTTCGCGGTGTTCCTGCTCGTCGGTCTGCCGCAGTCGCTGTTCCTCGGCCTCGGCCATCTGCTGGCAATGGCGATCGGCGGCCTGCTGCTCGGCGTGGTCTGGCAGCTGTATCGGCTGGAGCGCTTCTGGTGCGCCGTGAGTGCGGGCGGGGTCTACGTCGCCAGTGTCATGGGGCCGGTGCTGCACCGCGGATTCGACATGCTGAGCCTGATCGTGTTGTTCTTCGGCCTGTCGGCGATCGCCTGGATCGGCGCGCTGGCCGGATTCGGGCGCGAGATCGAACGCAGCGGCGGCTTCCGCCGGGAAGCGTAGGGCTCGGCCCATGGCTGTCGCCGCGCCCGACACTCGTTGCCCCGGATCGAGACGATCCGCGGGCGTTCCGATCGAGCTCTGTTCCACGACCGGTCGGTTGTCCGATCAGTGAATGCCATGCCGCCCGACCCGAGCAAACTGGGGAATCTGTGGAACGGCGATGACGCCGCGCGGCCACCGGCCAAGGTCGACCAGGCGCCGGTGCCGGCAGCGCCGGCAGCAGTCCCCGACGACGAGCAGGCATTCTGGGCCGAGAGCAAGCAGCGGCCGGTGTTCCGTGAACACCGACAGCCCGAGGGACCGACCTACGAAGGCGATGCGTGGCGGCGGTTGCAGGAGATCGCGCGCATGGGCGATGCTGCGCCCGACTCGCGCACGGCGTTCGCCCGCGGTATCCGCAAGGCGATCCAGAAGCAGGTCCGCCAGGAGACCAAACCCGGCGCCGCGGGCAGCGCTGGCGTGCGGCCGGCAGGCGAGGATCTCGCGGCGGTGGTACCGGTCGGCGTGTCGAGCGGGGTCGATCCATCCTGGTTCAGCCGCCTGCCGCCGGCCGAGCGGCAACTGCTGCGCGAGCAGTTCGAGAAGATGCGCCGCCGCGCCGAACTGCGCGCCCGACTGCGGATCTCCGGTGCGCAGTGGTTGTTCGAGGCCGGCAAGGGCGTCGCCGTGATTCTCGGCATCGCCTTGCTGCAGGTGCTGGTGTTCGGCGTGCCCGCAGTCGTGGCGGCATGGGCGGTCGGTCTCGGTGCCATTGTCGGCGTGGCGTGGCACGTGCTCGACGCCGGCCGTTTCACCGGCGCTGCGGTCGGCACCGCCGCCTACATGCTCGGTCTGCTGCCACTGCTCAGCCGCGGCAAGGACACCGACCACGTGCCGATGTTCATCGGCCTGCTGATGGCCATGATCCTGTCGGGGCTGGTCGGCTTCAGTCGCGAGCTCCGTGTCGAGGCTGGTGGCAAGACCGAATGAGGTCGCCGGTTCGCGGGCCGGCGCCGCGGTGGTGAGCGGTCACCGCAGTTCGACCACCACGCGCTGCGGTTCCGCGGTGCGCAGCACCAGACTGGTCGTCACCCGCAGCTCGCCGGACACCAGCACCTCCAGGCGGTAGTTGCCGAACGGCAGAGCGTCGCGGGCCAGCGCATCGCCGGCCGCCGGCAGCGCGTCGAGGCTCTCGACGCGACCCTGTGGCGTCACCACTTCCCAGAGTTGCGGGTAGACGCTGCCGACGGCGTCGACGAGGCGCAGCGCCACGCCGCCGAGTTCGTCCGGGTTGCACGGCTGGCCTCCGGCATCGACCAGCGCGAGCGTCAACGGTGTTCCGGGTTGCAACTGCACGGACTGCACGATCGCGTTGCTGCCGGTCAGCTCGACCGGCAGGTAGTCGCACTGCAGCGCGCGCGGCGCACCCTCGCCATCGAGTGCCTGCAGGCGCAGGACATGGCTGCCAGGCGCCAACGCCGGCAGGTCGTAGACGCCGTCGGCCGCGCTGGCCTTGCGTGCCGACGTGGCCCGGGCAGTGAGCCAGGGACGGCTGTTGCCGGGCACCGCGGGGAACGTGTCGACGCGCAGTTGTGCGACCGGGCGACCGAGGTCGTCGACCACCGACAAGCGCACGCCGGTGCCGGGGCCGGCATGCTGCAGGAACAGTTCGACCAACAACGGCTCGGCGCCAGGCGCCGGCAGGTCCAGGTCGTCGCGACTGCACGGCTGCCAGGTTTCGGCCTCGACCAGCAGCGTGCCGCGTCCCGGTGGAAGCCGCAGCCTCGCCTCGCCGTGGTCGGCGTCGCTGCGGTTGCGGTCGTCGCCGGCGGTCCAGGTGCAATGGAAGTGCTCGATCGGCTGCTTGCTGATCAGGTCGCGTACGTGCAGCACCAGGTTGGGCTGCAGCGCATCGGCCTGGTTGGCGGCCGCCGCCGTGGTCGCCGACGGCTCGACCGCGCCGTTGCCGAAGGCCGGCATCGGCACGCTGCGGCGACTGCCTGCCCGTGGCGCCGCCACGGCGTCGGGCGGCGCCTCGGTCCTGCGCGCGGTTGCCGGGCCGTCGTTCGCGGGCGGCGTGAAGTCGTTGCCGTGGGCGAGCAGGAACCAGAGGCCGGCGCCACCGAAGATCAACGCCAGCACCGCGAGGCCATGGGCCTTTGCCATCGCTACATGCTGCCGGCCGCGCGCCGCGGCGCAACGGGCCGGCAGCTCGTGGGCGCGGATGCTCGCGGCGGGCTGGCGCGCAACCGTCGGGTTGGCTGTCGGGTTGGCTCGGCAGGGTCGCATGCCGATCGACGGCCCCGTCCGCATCGCCGGCGCCGATCACCTTTGCGCTTGGCCCGCTGCGCTGGCGGCGCGATACTGCTCCGCCCTTTTCGCGCCAAACCCACGGGCGGCAATGACCAAGGTCTATGACATCGGTGTACTCCCCGGCGACGGCATCGGCGAGGAGGTCGTTCGCGAGGGTCTCAAGGTGCTGGACGCGGTGCAGGAGATCCACGGCTTCGAGTCCCGGCGCGAGCACCTGCCGTACGGCGCCGAGCACTTCCTGAGCACCGGCGAGACCATGCCGGACGTCGCCTTCGAGCGTCTGCGCCAGCTGCATGCCGTGCTGTTCGGCGCGATCGGCGATCCGCGCATCGAGGTCGGCCTGCTCGAGTTCGCGATCATCGCCGGCATGCGGCACAAGCTCGACCTGTACGTCAACCTGCGGCCGGTGCGCCTGTACCACGAGTCGCTGTGCCCGTTGAAGGGCAAGACCTGCGCCGACATCGACATGATCTTCTGCCGCGAGAACACCGAGGACGCGTACTCGGGCGTCTACGGCTACGCCAAGAAGGGCACCGAGCACGAGATCGCCCTGCAGGAGATGATCTTCACCCGCCGCTGCACCGAACGGATCATCCGCTACGCCTTCGAACTGGCGCAGAAGCGCGGGCCGAAGCCGGGCAAGGACAAGCCGCTGGTGACGATGATCGACAAGGCCAACGCGGTGCGGGCGCAGGATCTGTGGACCCGCACGTTTGCCGACGTCAGCCGGGAGTACCCCGGCATCGCCACCGACCATGCCTACATCGATGCCGCCTGCATGTGGATGGTGAAGAACCCCGAGTGGTTCGACGTCGCGGTCACCACCAACCTGTTCGGTGACATCATCACCGACCTCGGGGCGATGATGATCGGCGGCATGGGCATCGCCGCGTCCGGCAACATCCATCCGGGCAAGGTGTCGATGTTCGAGCCGATCCACGGTTCGGCGCCGAAGTACAAGGGGCAGGACAAGGCCAACCCGCTGGCCACGGTGCTGGCCGTGGCCTTGATGCTCGACCACCTGGGCGAGGCGGCGGCGGCGAAGGAAGTCGAGGCGACCGTCGCCGATCTGATCTGCAGCGGCCGCATCCGCGGTCTGCAGGCCGGCGAGCACTCGTGCACGGAACTCGGCAGCATGGTCCGCGACCGGCTGCTCGAGCGCGCCCGGGTCCGGCGCTGACGTCGGGGGAACGGCGGCGGCTGCCGGTCTTGCGCCGCGCCGGCTCGCGGGTCGGCAATCCGTCGCCGCCGAGGGCTGTGGCAACTGCGTCCTCGGAGTAGACTGGCGTTTCCTGCCTGCCCGTCCCCTTCGCACACCTCTCATGCACGCGAAACTCCCTGCCCTGATGAGTCTGGCCCGTGGCACGGCCTTCCTTCTTTCCGCTCTCGTCGCGCTCGATGTGGCCGCGGCGCAGAACCCGACCACTCCGGGCGGCACCAGCCCTGGTCCGCGCGTGGTGCAGGCGCCACCGCAGCTGCTGCAGCTTTACCACACCACGGCGGCAACCCTGCAGGATCTGACGGTGCCGACGCCGACGGCGCAGTTCGGCATCGAGCTGGTGCTCGCCGGCCAGCTGAGCCATCTGAGCTTGCACCCGCAGGACGTCCGGGCCCCGACCTTCCAGTTGCTGGTGGCCGACGCGGCCGGCGTGCACCAGGTGCCGGTGCCGCCGTCGGTGACCTACCGCGGCGAACTCGTCGGTGACCCCGACAGCGCCGTGGCGATGACCATCGTCAACGGTCAGCTGGAGGGCATCGTGCGCACGGCGTCGGCCATGTGGAACGTGCAGCCGGTGCGCGCCGTCGATCCGACCGCGCCACTGCAGCAGCACATCGTGTTCGCGGCCAGCGACCTCGTCAACCTGCCGTTCCACTGCGGCGTGGCGACCACGCCGTGGGTGCCGGGCCACGGCCAGAACACCACCGACGTCGTCTACATCGCCCAGATCGCCTGCGAGGGCGATTTCCCGCTCTACCAGCTGCTCGGCAGCAACTCGACCTCGGTGCAGAACAGCATCACCGGCGTGGTCAACGGCATGGACGTCATCTACCGGCGCGACTGCCAGATCGGCTACACGATCTCGACGATCCTGGTGCGCACGGCGGCGGATCCGTACTCGTCGACCGATCCCGGCACGCTGCTCAACCAGTTCACCAACTGGTGGAACGCCAACCAGGGCGGCGTCGCGCGCGACACGGCGCACCTGTTCACCGGTCGGGTGATCAATGGCAACGTGATCGGCGTCGCCTTCCTCGGCGTGGTCTGCAACCTCCCCAGTGCCTATGGCCTCGACGAAACGTACTACGCCGGGCTCGGCACGGCGATGTCGTTCCGCGTCGGCCTGACCAGCCACGAGGTCGGCCACAACTGGAACGCCCAGCACTGCGATGGCTCGCCGGATTGCCGCATCATGTGTTCGGGCCTCGGTGGCTGCTCCGGCAACGTCACGTCGTTCAGCCCGGGCGAGGCGGCGCAGATCATCGCCTACCGCAACTCGGTCGGCTGTCTGACCGTGCAGCTGTCGGTGCCGAGCATCACCGGCGTCACGCCGGGTACGGTGACCACCTTCCACCCGCCGCAGGTGACGATCACCGGCATCGGCATGACCGGCGTCAACCAGGTGCAGGTCGGTTCGACGGTGGTGACCAGCGGCATCGTCGTCACTGGCGACACCACGGTCAGGTTCACGCCGCCCGAGGGTCTGCTCGGCATCACCGTCATCCGCGCCGTCAACTCGGCCGGTACCAGCAACCCGTTCGGGTTCTTCTACACGGTCACCCAGCCGATCCAACTGGTCGTGCCGGCGGCGGTGCTGGGCGGTTCGAACATGGTGTGGAACTTCGGCGGCCTGCCGAACCACATCTACTTCCTGGGCGTGAGCCTGACCAACACGACCTCGCTGTTCAACGGCTGGCCATGGCTGAACAACAACACGATCCTGTCGATCGGTCTGCTCGACGCGGTCGGCATCTCGAGCTACTTGATGCCGATCCCGCCGGCGGTGTTGAACGGTCTGCAGGCCTATTCGCAGGTGCTCGGTGTCGACCCGGCGAACCTGACCCTCGACAGCTCGTCGAACATCGGCAGCACGCGCGTGTTCTTCTGATCGTACGGCGGCCGGATCAGCACCGGGCCCCCGGGCGGCGATGCCGCCTGGGGTGGCGGTCAGACCGGCGGTGGGTCGGTGATCGTTCGCCACGGTGGTCGCACCGTCGGCGCGTCCTGCCCCCGGTCGAGCACGGCACCCGGATCCGGTTTCTTGCGGCGCCATGGCGCGTTCTGCCGGTCGCTCGCTGGCGGTCGTGGTGGTGGCTGCGGCACGGGCTTGCGCGCGAGGTCAGGGTCCTGTTCGGCGATCTGGTCCAGCATGCATTCTCCTTTCGGGTAGGCGCAACCTAGAGAGTCGGACCGGGGGATGGTTGGCGACCGGATGCGCGACCAATCCGTTACTCGGCAGCCGTTCTGCTGCGTGTGCTGGGCGCGTAGAGTCCTGCCACATCCCATCCACGCGAGAGACGAGGAGTCACAGATGAGAATCGGAATCGCAGCAGCAGTGTTCGCTCTGGCCCTGCCCGCCCTGGCACAGGATCCGGCTGCGGCCGAGAGCACCTTCTACAAGGCCTACTACCTGGAGAAGGGCGAGCGCGACTTCGCGCAGGCGATGGCCCTCTACGACAAGTTCCTGGCTGCGGCGCCGGAGCACAGACTGGCCAAGGTCGCGGCGCAGCAACAGCTCAGTCTGTTGCAGAGGACCGGCAAGAGCAAAGAGGCCGAGGTGTTCGCCACCAAGTGGGAGAAGGTGATCGGCAGGAGCGGCGCGCCGGTGGCGGTCGACGGCGACAAGCCGGCAGCAGAGGGCGGCGCTCGCGGTGGCGAGGCTCGCGCCGATGGCGGTGCCGACGCTGCGCCGGCCCGCGCCCGCACGGCGGAGCGGCTCAGCCAGCTGAAGGAGGAACTGGCCAAGGCCAAGGAATCCGGCGACGAAGCCAAGGCCAAGCAGCTCGAGGACCAGATCAAGCGCATGGAGACGCCCGGCACGCCCGGTGCGCGCGGCCAGGGTGGTCAGGGCGGCGGTCAGAACGGTCAGGGCGGTCAAGGCCGCCGCGGCGCCTTCGGGCAGCCGGTGAAGAAGTTCGCCGAGATGTCGAAGGACGAGATGGAGCAGTTCAAGACCCAGCGCCTCGAGGGCATGTCGCGCATGGTCGACAGGATCCGCCAAGGGCAGGGCGACGAAGCGGCGAAGAAGATCGAGGACGGCGTCGCCGAGGTGAAGAAGGCGCTCGACGCCGGCAAGATCGAGGATGCGCAGAAGGCCTGGGACAAGCTGCAGGAGAACATGCCGCGCCGACGTGGCGGCGGCGGCTTCTGAACGCGCAGCTCGGCCCGCGCCGCATCGATCTGCGGGCGCCGTCGCGGCATGACCGGGGCGGCGCCCGCGGGCTGTACTGCCACCGGGATGGTCCGCCGCCGGCAGAGGCGTAGAGTGCGCCGCCGATGGCCCGCGGCCCCGACCCGATCCGGCTCGAAGTCTGCCACCACCTGCTGAGCGCCTTCTGCGAGGAGGCCGGCGGGCTGCTGCAACGCGCCGCCGTGAGCCCGAACATCCGTGAACGACGTGACTTCTCGGTCGCCTTGTTCGATCGCGACGGCCGGCTGTGCGCACAGGCGGCGCACATCCCGGTGCACCTCGGCAGCGCCGGCGACGCGGTGGCGGCGGCGCGGGCAGCGATCGACTTCGCGCCCGGCGACGTCGCCATGCTCAACGATCCGTACGCCGGCGGCACGCATCTGCCGGACGTGACGATGGTGCGGCCGGTGTTCGGCAGGGATCGCCGCCGGCCGGACTGGTTCCTGGTCGACCGCGCGCACCACGCCGACATCGGCGGCGCCACGCCCGGCTCGATGGGCGTCGCCTGCGACCTGATCGCCGAGGGCCTGGTGATCCCGCCGGTGCTGCTGCGGCGTCGCGGCCAGCGGCAGCAGGATCTGCTGCGGCTGTTCGGCAAGAACGTGCGCGGCGCGCGTGAACGGCTGCTCGACCTGGACGCGCAGGAAGCAGCGCTGCTGTTGCTCGAGCGCCGGTTGCACGGACTTGCCGCCGACTGGGGCAGCGGCGAACTGCGCCGCTACGCCGGGTTCCTGATGGACTACACCGAACGCGTCGGCCGCAGCGCGCTGGCCCGGCTGCGCCGCGGCACGTTCGCTGCCCAGGACGCCCTCGAAGACGACGGCACCGGCAGCGGACCGCTGCCGATCCGACTGCGGCTGTCGATCGGCCGCGGCCGCATGGTGTTCGACTGGCGCGCGAGCGCGCCCCAGGCCAGAGGGTCGGTGAACGCCAACCGCAGCGTCGTCATGGCTGCCTGTGTCTATGCGCTGCGCTGCCTGTGCCCGCCGGCGTTGCCGACCAACGACGGCATGTTCCGGTTGTTCGAGCTGCGCACGCGCAGCGGCTCCCTGGTCGAACCACGGTCGCCGGCGCCGGTGGCCGGCGGCAACGTCGAGACCAGCCAACGGTTGGTCGACGTTGCGTTCGCGGCGTTGGCCCGGGCGCTGCCCGGTCAGCTGCCAGCGTGCAGTGCCGGCACGATGAGCAACCTGTCGATCGGCGGACGGTTGCCGGACGGCAGTGACTTCGCCTGCTACGAGACGCTGCCCGGCGGCGCTGGCGCCGGTCCGAGCCGGGCGGCGATCGGGCCGGTGCAGACGCACATGACCAACACCCGCAACACGCCGGTCGAAGAACTCGAACAGCGCTATCCGTTGCGCGTGCAGTCGCTGACCGTGCGCCGCGGCAGCGGCGGCGCCGGCGCGCGCGCCGGCGGCGACGGCCTGCGCAAGACCCTGGTCGCGCTGTCGCCGCTGCAGGTGACGTTCCTCGGCGAACGGCATCGCCACGGCCCGCCTGGCCGGCTCGGTGGAGCGGCCGGCGCCGCCGGTGCCCTGTGGCAGGAGCACCGCGGCCGGCGCCGGCGGCTGCCGAGCAAGACCAGCACGCTGCTGCAGCCAGGGGACCTGCTGGTGGTGGAGACGCCGGGTGGCGGCGGCCACGGCCGGCGAGCTGCCAGCCCAGGGCCTGCCAGCTCAGGGCCTGCCAGCTCAGGGCGGCGGCGCGGCCGCGACCGCGCGCAGTGATGCGAGCACGCGCCGGTCATGGCGACAGCGTTGCAGTCCGCGCGCCAGCAGCTGCGCCGCCGCCCGGTCGCGGCCGCGCGCCTCGAGCAGCCGCGCCCGCGCCAGCAGCACCGGCACCGCGGCGGCGCCGAGCGCGCGCGCACGCCGCAGCGCCGTGACGGCGCCGCCGAGGTCGCCGGTGGCGATCAGCGCCTCGAACCGCCACAGCTGCACCGCCGATGCGAACGGATCCAGGTGCGCGGCGATGTCGAGCAGCAGCAGCGCGTCGCGCGGATCGGCGGCGCGGCAGCGCTGCAGTTCGGCGAGCACGCGGCGCAGTTCGTCCGGCAGCGGGCGGATGTTCACGGTCGCGCGGATGCGGCGGATGCGGCGCCGGCGCGCCGCCGGGTCGGGTCGTCGCCGGTGCTGTTCGTCATGCAGCCGCAGCTCGGCGTGTTGGCGCAGCACGTCGGCGGCCCAGCCGAGCGTCGCCTCGCCGAGGCGCCGGCACCAGAAGTGCAGGAAGTCGCTGCCGAAACCGAGTTGCGCCGCGAGCTCGTTCCACTGCGCGCGTACGGCGTGCTGGTGTACGCCGAGCCGGTTGGCGGTCGTGCTCATGTTGCAGCGGCCGTTGCCCATCTGGTCGGCGCCGCGCAACAGGCGCTGCAGCAGACCGCGTCCGTCCTGCTGCAGCAGCGTGCGCACATCGAGACCGTCCTGCAGCTCGGCGGCGCTGCTGGCAGCCGCCACCAGCTCGATCGTCGTCTCGCCATCGCCGCTGCGCAGGCCGCGGAAGTGCTGGCGGTAGAGCAGGCGCTGCAGCTGGCGGAACCAGCGCGTGTGCCGCGCCCGCGGCGGCAGGTCGCAGACGATGTCCGGGTGCTGCAGGCAGTCGACCGCCAGTTCCTGGCGCAGGTCGGCGGCCAGTTCCTTGCGTCGTTGCGGCAGGCAGCCCTTCCAGGCCGACACCCGCCGCAGCACGGTGGGCATGATGTGGATGCAGAAGTAGTCGAGGTGGTGCAGCGCGGATCCGATCGGCGGACTGCCGGCGGGGGTGGTTGTGGTTGGCTCTGGTTGCATGGTCGCTCCCGGTTGCAGAGATCTGGTGGACCGGATTTGGTAGATGCGGACCGACGAAAAGTCAACCCGGTCGCCGCGATGGTGCTGCGCTGTCCGGCGTCGCTATGCTCCGACCCTTTTTCCGCAGTCCGCCATGCCCACCACGTGTGTCGTCGGCATCCTCTGGGGTGACGAAGGAAAGGGAAAGGTCATCGATTTCCTCGCCGCCGAAGCCGACTACGTCGTGCGGTTCGGCGGTGGCCACAACGCCGGCCACACACTGATCTTGCCTTCCGGCAAGCTGGTGCTGCACCTGGTGCCGTCCGGCATCGTGCATCCGCAGGTGGTGAACGTGATCGGCAACGGCGTGGTGGTCGACCCGATCCACCTGGTCGCCGAGATCGCGCGCCTGCGCGCGCGCGGGTTGCAGGTGGACCTCGGCCGCAATCTGCTGGTCAGCGAGCGCGCACACGTGATCCTCGAGGCGCACCGCATCCAGGACCACTGGCACGAGCAACTGCGCGGCAAGGGTCGCATCGGCACCACCGGCCGTGGCATCGGTCCGGCCTATTCGGACCGCGCCAGCCGCACCGGTCTGCGCGTCGGCGATCTGCTGCGGCCCGACGCCCTGCACGAGGCCCTGCGCCGCATCACCACCGAGAAGAACGCCTGGTTCGCCGCGGTGGGGCTGCCGACGCTGGACCCGGCCACGCTGCTGGAGTCGCTGGTCGAGGCCGCCGCGGCGCTGCGGCCGGCGATCGTCGATGCCGGCTCGGTACTGCGCGCGGCGCAGCGGGCCGGCAAGCGCATCGTGCTCGAGGGCGCGCAGGGCTGTCTGCTCGACGTCGAACACGGCACCTATCCGTTCGTCACCAGCTCGCACTCTTCGACCGGCGGCGCGTTCTCCGGCACCGGCATGCCGCCGCATGCGATGACGGTGATCGGCATCGCCAAGGCGTACGCGACTCGCGTCGGCGAAGGCCCGTTCCCCACCGAACTGCACGGAGCAGCGGGCGATCGGCTGCGCATCGCCGGCAACGAATTCGGTTCGACCACCGGTCGGCCGCGGCGTTGCGGCTGGTTCGACACCGTGGCGGTGCGCTACGCCGGCGAGCTGTCGGGCGCCAGCGCCCTGGTGATGACCAACCTCGACGTGCTGCGCGGCTTCGATCCGCTGCGCCTCGCCGTCGCCTACCGGCATGCCGATGGCACCGGCACGCGCGGCTTCCCGGCGTTCGGGCTCGAGGCCGTGCAGCCGGAGCTGATCACCGTGCCCGGGTTCCACGACGACGTGCGGGCCGTGCGCGCGTTCGCCGAGCTGCCGGCGGCGGCGCGAGCCTACGTCGAAGCGATCGAGACCCACACCGGCCTGCCGATCAAGACCATCTCGGTCGGTCCGGAACGCCAGCAGGTGATCCTGCGGTGAAGCCGAAGTCGCGCGCCAGCGCCGGCGAACTCGTGGTGCCGAAGTCGATCGCCATCATCATGGATGGCAACGGTCGCTGGGCGCGACAGCGCGGCTTCGCACGCATCCACGGCCATCGGCGCGGCATCGACGCGGTGCGCAATTCGGTCACCGAATGCGCCCGGCTCGGCGTGCAGGCGCTGACGCTGTACGCGTTCTCGGAGGAGAACTGGGCGCGGCCCAGGCGCGAGGTCGCGCTGCTGATGCAGCTGTTGCAGCGCTTCCTGGTCGCGGAGCGGCCGACGCTGATGCAGAACCGCGTGCGGCTGCTGCACAGTGGTCGCCGCGAACGGCTGCCGGCCAAGGTGCTGGCCACGCTGGACGCGACCATCGCCCTGACCGCCGGCAACACCGGCATGCTGCTGTGCCTGGCGATCTCGTACGGCGGCCGGCAGGAACTGGTCGACGCCACGCGCGCGATCGCGCGCGCCGCGGTGGCCGGCGCACTCGATCCCGAGCAGATCGACGCCGCGCTGGTGCGCGCGAATCTGTACCAGCCGTCGGTGCCGGACCCCGACCTGCTGATCCGCACGGCCGGCGAACTGCGCGTCAGCAATTTCCTGCTGTGGCAGATCTCGTACGCCGAGATCTGGGTCACCGACGTGTGCTGGCCGGATTTCGATCTGCAGCAGCTGCACGCCGCGATCCGTGACTACGGCCAACGCGTGCGCAAGTTCGGCGCCGTGGTGCCCTGATGGCCAGCGAACTGCGGGTGCGCGCGCTGCTGACGCCGACGCTGCTGCTCGGCATCGGCGGGCTGTACTGGCTCGATCTGCACGGCACGCTCGGCAACCGCCCCGGCCTGCTGTGCGCGTCGCTGCTCGGTCTGCTCGGCTTCGCCGGCCTGCACGAATACATCACGCTGTTGCGCGGTGCCGGGTTCGCCGTCGCCCGGACCCTGCCGCTGCTGCTGGCGGCGGCGCTGCACGTGATCGCCCTCGATCTCGGTTGGGGGGCGATCGACCGCGAACTGGTTCCACTGGTGGCGTTCACCCTGCTGCTGCTCTACCCGCTGGCGGTGCGGTCGTTGGCGCGCGACAACCTGCACCAGAGCCTCGAACTGCAGGGCGCCACCCTGCTCGGCTTCATCTTCGTCTCCTGGCCGATGTACCTGGCCCAGGGCACCTGCTTCCGCTACCTGCCGTCGGTGCTGTACGTGGTGCTGGTGTGCAAGGGCGGCGACATCGGCGGCTACGTGGTCGGCAGCGCCTGCGGCCGCCACAAGCTGATCCCGCACGTCAGTCCGGGCAAGACCTGGGAAGGGGCGTTCGGCAGCCTTTTTGCGTCGATGCTGCTGGCGGTGCTGTTGCGCGGTCCGCTGCTGCAGCCGCGCATCGACCTCGGATTGACCGCGGGCCTCGGCGTGGGGATCATGCTCAACATCACCACCCAGACCGGTGACCTGATCGAGTCACTGCTCAAGCGTCGCTGCGATGCCAAGGACAGTTCGCGGTTGTTGCCGGCCCACGGTGGGGTGCTCGATCTGGTGGACAGTCTGTTGTTCTCCTTCTGCGCCTGGTTTCTCGTACTCATCTGGCTGACCTGATTCTGCCGAACGAACTGCCACCGACTTGACCGACGCCGACATCCAGATTCCGGTCCAGACCGTAGAGGAAGCTCGCACGCTGCTCGGGCCGCTCGACGGCAATGCGCGCCTGATCCGCGAACTGCACGGCGTCAACGTGCTGGTGCGCGACGGCAGCCTGCGGCTGCTCGGCGACGGCCAGCAGGTCCGCCTCGTGCAACAGGTGCTCGAGGAGAGTCTCGAGTCGCTGCGCGCTGGTCGCAAGGTGTCGACCCTGGACGTGGCCGCGCGGCTGCGCGACGGCCACGGCCACGGCAACGGCACCGGTGACGACGGCGCCGACGCGCGCGTCCGCACGGCGGTGCCGCCGATCGCGGTCAAGGCCCGCACCGCCGGGCAGCAGCGCTACATCGAGTGCATGCGCGGCAACGACATCGTGTTCGCCGTCGGCCCGGCCGGCACCGGCAAGACCTATCTCGCCGTCGCGGCGGCGATCGAGGCGCTGAAGCGCGGCGAGACGCGGCGCATCGTGCTGGTGCGTCCGGCGGTCGAAGCCGGCGAGAAGCTCGGTTTCCTGCCCGGGGACTTCCAGGCCAAGATCGATCCGTATCTGCGACCGATGTACGACGCGCTGCAGGATCTGCTCGATCCGCGCACGCGCGCCCGCTGGCTCGACAGCGACGTCGTCGAAGTGTGTCCGCTGGCGTACATGCGCGGCCGCACGCTCAACAAGGCGTTCGTGATCCTCGACGAGGCGCAGAACACCACGGTGCCGCAGATGCTGATGTTCCTGACCCGGCTGGGCGAGTTCTCGCGCATGGTGGTGACCGGCGATCCGTCGCAGGTCGATCTGCCGGGCAACGTCACCTCCGGGCTCG
>Ga0209488_10002559_pt1 | contig 14872 bp, 12 predicted proteins | sample Rivendell_Oct201_8_FD_188349 | JGI IMG/M metagenome (GOLD analysis project Ga0209488, IMG submission 188349) | Vadose zone soil microbial communities from the Eel River Critical Zone Observatory, Northern California, USA -... | ecosystem: Environmental > Terrestrial > Soil > Vadose zone >... | reverse complement strand
GTTGTCCGGCGTGGGGCCGGCGGATCACCTGAAGTCCGTCGGCATCAAGCCCGTGCACGATCTTCCCGGGGTCGGCGAAAACCTTCAGGACCATCTCGACCTTTACGCAATCGCCGAGTGCAAGGGGGACTTCACCTATGACGGCTACGCCAAGCTCCATCGGACCTTATGGGCGGGGCTGGAATATCTCGCTTTCAAGAGGGGCCCGGTTGCGTCAACGCTCTTCGAGACGGGCGGATTCTGGTACGCCGACGACGCGGCAAGGGCGGCTTGCTGGCCCGACATCCAATTCCATCTCGGCCTCGGTTCAGGGATCGAGGCCGGAGTGGAGAAACTCGAGAACGCAGGCGTCACGCTGAATTCGGCATTCCTCAGGCCACGCTCCCGCGGCACCGTTCGCCTCGAAGGCGCAGATCCCCTGGTGATGCCGCTGATCGACCCGAACTACTGGGAGGATCCTCACGACCGGTCGATGTCGCTCGAAGGGCTAAGGATGGCTCGAGAGATCCTGCGACAGCCTGCCCTCGAGCCCTTTATCATGGCCGAGCGGATGCCGGGGCCGGCAACAACAGGCGAAGCTGAACTCGCCGATTATGCCGTCAGGACCAGCAAGACCGATCATCACCCCTGTGGCACCTGCACGATGGGGACCGATGACATGGCGGTCGTCGATCCGGAACTCAGGCTCCGAGGCCTTGAAGGCATCAGGATTTGCGATGCATCAGTGATGCCGCGGGTCACCTCATCAAACACAAACGCGCCGACCATCATGATCGCGGAAAAAGCTGCTGACCTCATCCTCGGTAAAACTCGCCTCGCTCGCGCGGCGGCCTGAGCAGCAGAGAGAATCTAGCGACGGCTGTTGTCGGCGCCGAGATCCTGACCGGACTGGTGGGCACTGCGTCGTCTGTTCCTGTCATCAATATCTATCGATTTGTCTTGGCCCTGCAGACGGGCCGCCGCCAATCGGAATCGCGACGACCATCAACAACTGGTTTCCCGGCGAGGAGAAGGGGACGGCCAGTGCCGTCTTCCTGTCCCCGGTCAAATTCGGTCCCGTCAGCGTTCCGCCTGTCTGCGCGTTGATCGTTACATATTGGGGGTGGCGGGAGACCCTCTACATCTGCGCGCTGGGGCTCGGCCCCGACGAGGAAGAGAAGGCGACGATGACATCGAAGAATTGCCGGGCGATCAAACCGCACTGCAGATCCGGACACTTAAAGGGTCTCAAGACTACGAAATTTACAGCTAAGGCATTGAAATCGCGTTGTAGGCGGCAGCCTCTTAATCACCGGGTCCCAGGTTCGAGCCCTGGTGCGCCCACCATTCGCAAAATGTCTCACCTTAGGCGCTAAGCACGGCGTGAGCACGTCCTCAGCGGAGCGACATTGGCTTGTCCGGTACCGGCATGGCGCCGGCAGTGGCTCCCCAGACCGTCTGGTCGAAATTCACAACCGCGCCCGTCATCAGTCCTGCGTCGTCCGAGACAATAAAGTTGACCGCGCGGGCTGCCTCGGCCGGGTCGATGAGGCGGCCGAAGGGCAGGGCGGCGACGGCCTTGGCCTCCCAGTCTGGATCGCCGGTCTCCGCGGCTTGCAACTCGCGTTCGTGGTCGGAAGCCATCCAGCCCACGTTGAGCTGGTTGACACGGATGCGGTTCTTCATGACGGAGAAGGCAGTGTTTCGCGTCAGTGTCGCAAGCGCGCCCTTTGTGGCGCAATAGGCATTGATGAAGGGCTGGCCCGCGTGTTCTGAGATCGAGCCGATATTGCAGATCGCGCCTTCGATGCCGTCGCGGATCATCCGGCGGATTGCTTCCTGCATCAGGAAGTAGGGGCCGCGCACATTGACGGCGAATAGCGAATCGAAGAGTTCCGGCGAAGTGTCAAGGATGGTACCTCGGTCTGTGCGTGCGCCGGCATTCACCAGAACGTGGATCTGACCGTATTTGCGTTCCGCCTCCGCCACAACGCGGCGGCAATCCTCGACCTTGCCGAGATCGGCGCTCACGAAATAGACGGGCACGCCGGTATCGTTCGTGATCGCGTCGGCCACCGCACGGCCCTTTGCCTCGTTGCGCCCAAGTGTTACGAGGCCCGCGGCACCGGACTGCGCCAGTCGGTGCGCGATCGCCGCCCCTAGGCCCTGGGTCGAGCCGGTGACGACACAGATCTTTCCGTCCATTCGATTCATGGGATCAGCGCTCCACCGTATAGCCCGCCGCGGCCATCACGCGCAGTAGTTCCTTATGCCCGATCTTCGCCATTTCGAGCGGCGGGCTCTTCACGGGATCTTGCTCGGCCTCGACCACGAACCAGCCTTCATAGCCATGGGAGGCCAGACGTTTCACAATCGCCTCGAAATCGAGCGCGCCGTCGCCGGGTACCGTGAATGCGCCTTTGACGACAGCATCCAGAAAACTCTCCCGGGAACGGTCGAGCCCGTCGATAACGTGTCGGCGAATGTCCTTCGTGTGGACGTGGGAGATGCGCGAGTGATGCTTGTCGATCACCCGCAACACGTCGCCGCCGGCGAAGGCCATATGGCCGGCGTCGTAAAGCAGCGGCAGGGCCTCTCCCGAATGCTCCATCAGGCGGTCCAATTCTCCCTCGGTCTCGATGGGCGCGGCCATATGATGATGGTAGGCGATAGGCATGCCCTCTGCCGCGCACCATTCGGCTAAGGCCGTCATCTTGCGGCCGTAGGACTTGATTTCATCCTCCGAGAGCCGGCGTTTGGTCGAAAGCGGCGCCGAGCGGTCCCCCTGGATTGTCCCTGCCGTTTCTCCGTAGACGATGCAGGGGGCACCTACCGCCTTGAACAGTTGCATTTGCGGGGCTATGCGATCCTGCTCTGCTTCGAGCTCGCCATCGAGCAACAGGCCGGAGAACCAGCCCCCGCACACGCTCATGCCAAGCTGCTCAAGGATCGGGCCCAGCACACTTGCGTCCATCGGGAAGCGGCGACCGGTCTCCATGCCGGTGAAGCCGGCCTCGCGCGCCTGACGCAGGCACTCCTCGAGTGAAACGTCGTCGCTCAGTTCCGGAAGATCGTCGTTCCACCAAGCGATTGGCGCAATGCCAAGTCGGGCCTTCATGTTCATCTCCACTTGTCGCCAAGGGCTGACCACGCCCGCGGCAAAATGCCGGAACGAGCACCCGTATTAAACGCCTACGCGCTGCCGGTGCCGGCCCTCTTTCTGGGCAGCATGCGCGTCGCGGACCTCTGCGCGGTCGCTGACCGCAGGAACGCCGACGTCCCACCACGCATCGCCCGGCGTCCAGGTAAAGGCATCGGAGACGATGGTGATGACTGTCGTGCGATCGGTCGTCTTCGCCCATTCCAGGGCCTGCCCGAGTTCTGTCAGGCTCTCCACATGGCGCGTCAGCGCCCCCATTGCCTCCGCGTGCTTGGCGAAATCGACCGCAAATGGTTCCTTCACCCGGCAGTCCTTGATGAGATTATTGAAAGAAGCTCCGCCCTTCGCGTTCTGCAGACGATTGATCACCGCGTAGCCGCCATTATCGCAGACGACGACGATCATCTTGTAACCTGAAAGCACCGATGAATAGATGTCCGAGTTCATCATCATGTAGGTGCCGTCGCCGACCATCACGATCGGCGTGCGAGCGGGATCTGCCATGGCCGCGCCCCAGCCGGCGGCGATTTCGTAGCCCATGCAGGAGAAGCCGAATTCACAGTCGAAGGTGTTCGGTTGCTTCACCCGCCAATTCTTCATCACCTCGCCGGGCAGGCCTCCTGCAGCCGTGATCAGGAGGTCGCCGTCGCCCGCCTTGGCATTGACCACGCCGACGACTTGGGCGTAGGTCGGCACTGGATCGTTCGTCGGCTTCTGGAATCCGTCGAGCAGTGCGTTCCATCGGGCGAATTCGGCCGCGCCGCTGTTGGTCCAGCTGTTGTCGGCGCGCCAGTCGCCCAGCGCAGCATCCAATTCCTCTACGGTTTCGAGTGCGTCGCCGACCACCGCGAGCGCACGATGCTTGGTTGCGTCCCAGCGCGCCGCATTGATCGATACGAACTTGGCGTCCGGGGCGAACGCGCTCCACGAGCCGGTGGTGAAGTCCATCAACCGCGTGCCAACGGCAAGTACCACGTCGGCCTCACCCGCCAGCGCATTCGCAGATGTCGAGCCCACAATTCCGATCGGACCGACATGCGCCGGGTGATAGTGCGTTACAGCGCCTTTGCCGGCAATCGTCTCCGACAACGGAATGCCACGCTTTTCGGCGAAGTCCGCCAGCGCCTTTTCGGCGCCGGAATAGCGCACGCCGCCGCCCGAGATGATCAGCGGCCGCGTGGCGCCTCTAAGGACTTGAACCGCCTCGGCGAGCCGGTTCCGGTCTGGCCGAGGCCGAGGAACCGCATGCACGTTCGGCTCGAAGAAGGCATCCGGATAATCCCACGCCATCTCCTGCACATCCTGCGGCAAGGCGATGAAAGCCGGTCCGCAATCGGCCGGGTCGAGGAGAATGCCGACGGCTTGCGGCAGCGAGGAAATGATCTGCTCGGGATGGACGATGCGATCCCAATAGCGCGTGACCGCCTTGAAGGCGTCGTTGACGTTGATGGTGGGATCGCCGAAATGCTCAACCTGCTGCATGACGGGATCGGGTCGGCGATTGACGAAGGTGTCGCCCGACAGAAGCAACACCGGCAACCGATTCGAATGGGCCACGCCTGCAGCCGTTACCATATTCAGCGCGCCGGGGCCGATGGAAGTCGCCGCGACCATGATCTGGCGACGGCGCTTCGCCTTCGCGAAACCGATGGCAGCGAGCGCCATTGACTGCTCGTTCTGACCACGCCAAGTCGGTAGTTGGCCCTTAGCACCCTCCAGCGCTTCGGCCAGGCAGGTGACGTTGCCGTGCCCGAAAATGGCAAAAACGCCCGGGAAGAGCGACACCTTATCGCCGTCGACGATCGTGAACTGATTGCACAGGTAGCGCACGAGCGCCTGGGCCATGGTCAGACGGACGGTTCCCGTCATCTTGCTCCTCCCTTGCGTTGTGATTTCAGATGCCCTCACGAAGTGCGTATTGCAAAATAAGGAAATATGCAACATCCATTGCAGAGATCAAATTGCAGAGATCAAGATGCCCTCAGTCCGACCGGTCCGGCCAAAAAGCCGTCGCCGGGCTGAGTTCTCATCAGCATTCAGTGATTTGGTTTTGGGCCCACTGTCGGAGCGCAGTCAAACCATGCTTCTGTGATTCTTTGCGCTGGGAAACCCTGCCCATCGAGCATCACGTCCGACGCGCCCACGCGAGTGCCAACGTGTTGGTGGGGCAGGTGACCTGATCCCAGGCCTTCTCCGCTCATGGCGAGACTTGCTCGCCATCGAGAAATGATTATTGACAAAATTTATCTGATGCAACAATCATTGCATTAAGTTCGTCTGGGAGAAACAGATGCTCCGCATTGCCGTTCTTGGCTGCGGGCGGATTGGCCGCATGCACGCGGCGAATATCGCCGCTCATCCGCGCGCTCAGCTTTTCGCCGTTTATGATGTGAACCACTCGTCAGCGGACGCCGTTGCCGCGCAGCACAATGTTCGTGCGTTTGGATCGGCCGAGGAGGTTTTTGCCTCCGCCGATGTCGATGCGGTCCTTGTTGCCACGGTAACGGGCACCCACGCCGACTACATCGAAAGGGCCGTGGCCGCGGGCAAGCCGATCCTCTGCGAAAAGCCGATCGATCTTAGCCTCGAGCGGGTCAACCGCTGTGCCGATGCCGTTGTTTCGAAAGGCGTGCTGGTTCAGATCGGCTTCAACCGGCGCTTCGATCCGGGTCACCGTGCTGCTTGGAAAGCCGCTCGATCTGGCGAGATCGGCGAGTTGCACCAGGTCATCATCACCTCGCGAGATCCTGGCATGCCGCCACGCTCCTATTACCAGGCGGCCGGCGGGCTGTTTCGCGACATGACAATCCACGATTTCGATCTCGCCCGCTTCATGCTGGCGGAAGAGCCTGAGGAGGTGTTCGCCGTCGGCGGCCGGTTGATTGATCCGAACATGATGGAAGAACTGAACGACTACGATAGCGCGATGGTCGTCATGCGGACGAGGAGCGGCAAGCAGTGCCACATCAACAATTCTCGCACCTCGACGTACGGCTACGACCAGCGCATCGAATTGCTGGGTAGCGCCGGCATGGTGATCAGCGAGAATCGCAGGGTCGACGAATTGCGCCGGTATTCGGCCGCGCGGACCGAAGCCGCCACACCCTATCTCGACTTCTTCATCGAACGTTATCGCGAAGCCTTCGACGCAGAGATCGATGCCTTCGTCACAAGCATCGAGCAGGGCGAGGCGCCGCAGGTGAGCTTCGAGGACGGGCGCCGCGCCCTGATCTTGGCCGAAGCCGCGATGAAATCGGCGGTTGAGGGCCGCTTCGTGAACGTCGGCGAGATCGGATAGGGCATATATCGCCGGGCTTACGGCCGAATGCGGTGAGCGCATGGCGCTTTCGTCAGTGCACAACGTCCTCGATTTTTTCGCCGGGAGGATTGATCCGGCGCTCGTGGTCAACGGAGCTCAACTCAATGGCGAGTGACAAGCCTCGACTCAAGATCGGTCTGATCGGTACCGGCTTCATGGGCAAGACCCATGTGTTCGGCTTCGCCGCGGCACAGCGCGTCTTCGATCTTCCTTACGAACTGGTTCTCCATACGGTCGCCGACCGTACCGACGAGCTTGCAGCCCAGGCGGCGCGCACGCTCGGATTCACCCGTTCGAGCGGCGACTGGAGAAGCTTGGTCGAGGACACCGACATCGATGTGATCGATATCACGGCGCCCAATGCGCTTCACAAGGAAATGGCGCTGGCCGCTATCGCGGCCGGTAAGCACGTTTACTGCGAGAAGCCGCTGGCGCCGCGTGCGTCGGATGCCCGGGAGATGGCCGACGCGGCTGAGGCTGCTGGCGTCGCCACGCAGGTCGGCTTCAACTATCTCTGCAATCCGATGCTCGCCGTCGCGCGCGATCTGATCCGCAGTGGCGAAATCGGTGAAATCCGCAGTTATCGCGGCATTCATGCCGAAGACTATATGGCGGACGCACAGAGTCCGTTCACGTTTCGCCACGACCCGCTCGGTGGTGGAGCGTTGTCCGATCTGGGCAGTCACGCGCTCGCCACCGCTGAGTTTCTGCTCGGTCCGTTGGAGCGCGTCTTGGGCGATCGCGTCACCGCGATCACAACCCGCCCGGACGGCACGGGCGCTCACCGGGCGGTAGAGGTCGATGATATCGGCCGCGCTTTCGTGCGCTTTGCCAGCGGCGCTTCGGGCAGCATCGAAGCCAGCTGGATCGCGACTGGGCGCAAGATGCAACACGATTTCGAGGTCTATGGCACCAAGGGAGCGCTCTTGTTTAGCCAAGAGCGCCTCAACGAGCTGCGTTTCTACAGCACCGCCGATGCCGCCGGCCGGCGCGGCTTCCGCCGTATCGAAGCAGGGCCGGAGCACGATCCCTATGGTTTCTTCTGCGTCGCGCCGGGCCATCAACTCGGTTTTAATGATCTGAAGGCGATTGAGGTCGCGCGTTTCGTTGACGCGATTAGAACGCGATCCGAGCCGTTCAACTTTCGTGCCGGGCAGCGCATCCAGGCATGGGTGGAGGCAATCCAGCAGTCGGCCCAAGAAGAGAGGTGGGTGAGCCTAACACAGGATCACTTGATTCCTGATCGCGTCGAGAGGTCTGCTTTTTCTGGCAGCGGGGCGTGACATGACGGATGCGCTGTTTTCGCCGATGGACTACCCAAAAGCCACCCGACGTCTGAGGCTCGGCTTCGTCGGCGGCGGCCGCGGTGGCCAGGTCGGCGCCTGGCATGCGGCCGGGGCCCGACTGTCCAACCGCTGGGACATTGTAGCGGGGGCCTTGTCCTCTGAGCCCGCTAACGCACAGGCGTCCGGGGCGGACTGGTTCCTGGATCCCAGTCGCACGTATATCGACTACGCCGACATGGCGCGACGGGAAGCCGCTCGTGCGGACGGAATTGACGCCGTAGCGATATGCACACCCAATCACACACATCACGACATCGCGTCGGCATTCCTTAAAGCCGGCATTGACGTCATTTGCGATAAGCCCCTGACGACAACGATTGAGGATGCGCAGACCCTTCTTGCGCTTCAGGGCGAGACTGGGTTGGTGGTCGGCGTAACCTATGCCTTCGCCTTCCACGCCATGGTGAGGCAAGCGCGCCACATGGTCCTTTCGGGGCAAATCGGAACAGTTCGGCAGATTCACGTCGAATATATGCAGGAGTGGTCTTGCCTCGAGCAGCAGGGGCCCGGATGGCGGCAGGACACGCGCAAGGTCGGCCGGGCCTCGGCGGTCAGCGATATCGGCACCCATGCTTTTCATCTGGCCACTTATGTTACCGGCCAGCCCATCACCGAGCTCAAGGCCAGCCTCCATGTCTGCGGACGGCAGCGCTCGCTTGAAGATACCGCGTTCATGAATATCCGGCTCGCAAACGGCGCGCCCGGGACAATCCTGGTGACGCAGGTTGCCCCCGGCAACTACTGCGCGCTGCGAATTCGGGTGTTCGGCGACAAGGGTGGAGTCGAGTGGGATCAGGAACGGCCCGAATATTTGAGGGTCAGCTTCCTGAACCAACCTGATCAAATGATCGTTCGCGGCAAACGGGGTGCGATGCTTCCCTCCGTCGAGCGAATGTCGCACCTGCCCAGCGGGCACGGAGAGGCGCTGTCCAACGCTTGGGCCAATCTCTATACGGAATTTGCCGTCGCGATCGCGGCAAGACGAGACGGCGACACGCTGCCGGATGGTCTTGTTGAGTTTCCGACGGCGCTTGATGGGGCTCGCGGTGTGAAGTTCATCCATGCGGTGGTCGATTCCCACGAAAGCGGAGGAGCCTGGACGCCCTGCTGGCTTGAGGCGTAGTGGCAGGACGGCGGTTGGGCGGGAGAATGGACGTGAGCATACGTGTCGGAATTGTCGGGGTTGGCGTGATGGGGTCCGATCACGCGCGCATTCTCGCGTCGCAGGTGCCAGGGGCGAAAATACAGGCAATCTACGATGCCGATCCGACAAGAGCCAAAACCATCGCGAATGAAACGGGTGCACAGGCCGTCACTGCCGACCCGGCTGCGCTCATCCAGGATCCGACTGTCGACGCCGTGTTGGTGGCCTCGCCTGATCACACTCACAAGCAACTGGTGCTGGCCTGCATTGCGGCGCGCAAGCCGGTGCTCTGTGAAAAGCCGTTGGCCCCAACTGTTGTCGAGTGCCTCGATGTCGTCGCCGCAGAGTCTAAACTGGGTCGCCGGCTGGTACAGATCGGTTACATGCGGCGGTTTGATCCGGCCTATGTCGAGATGAAATCCAGCGTGCTCAGCGGTTGTCTCGGCGCTCCCCTGATGTTTCACTGCTTTCATCGTAATGTGTCAGCGCCCGCCTGGTTCGACTCAAAGATGGCGGTAAGCAATTCGGCTGTCCATGAATTCGATATCGCCCGCTGGATTCTCGACGCGGAACTGACCGGCATTCAGGTCTTTCGACCTCAAGCAGCAAGTCGGGATACTCCCGGTGCGCCGGTGTTCCTCGTGCTCGAGACCTCGAAGGGCCAGCTGGTGAGCGCTGAGATTTTTATTGGCGCCGCGTACGGATATGACGTGCGTGGTGAGCTTGTCTGCGAAAAGGGAACCGTCTCCCTGCGTGCGCCCGTGCACACGGAAATCAATGCCGACTTGACGCACGGGATCGCCTATCCCGCCGACTGGCGCCCGCGCTTTGCCGAAGCCTATCGGCTGCAGGCACAGGCCTGGATAAAAGCGATCGAGAGCGGGACGCCGGTAGGGGCCAGCACTTGGGATGGGTATGCCGCAGCAGCCGCTGCTGAAGCGGGACTACAATCCCTTGCCGAAGGCCGCCACACCGCAATCAGGTTGGTGGAACCGCCGGCCATCTTTCGATAGTCGTCACCGGCCGGTGACGGTAGGAATCCGTGGATCGGCATTCTTCTGCAGCCGGGCTGCGAGCGCCACCGTCAGGGCCTGGGCAAGGCACATAGGTGCCGCCAGGGAACGGGAGAATGTGTATTCATGTTCCGGCACGGCAAAGAGCACCTTTGCGTTCTTGGCAATGGGAGAAAGCGTGCTGTCCGACATTGCGATGATGGGAACTCCTCTGCCTGCCGCTTCTTCCACGACGTTGACAACCTCGTTCGCGTAGAAACGGAAGGACACTGCAAACAGAAGATCTGATTTACGGATCGCTCGGGCCATGTGTGTGGCCAGACCGCCTCCCGGATCGAGCAGGATGCAGCGTTTCCCCAGCATCGTCAGGATATAACGAAGAAGTTCGACGACAGGAGCCGAACGGAGCTGACCGATCAGATAGATAACATCGGCTTTTTCGAGGAGGCTGACCGCTCTGGCTAGCTCTTCCGCCTTTATCTGCGCAAGCATGTCTTGAAGCGAAGCAATATCGCCAACTACCAGGTCGCGCATGAATCCGAACTCGCCACGGTCCGCTCGCGTGCCTAGCTCGCTCTTGAGCGCCTTGACGCGGGCCTCGAAACCGGGAGCTGCGGTGGTAAGCCGCCTTCGAAACACCTCCTGCAGAGTCTTGAACCCGTCGTAGCCAAGCGCTTGGGCGAAGCGTACCAGGCTCGACGCGTGAACACCGCAGCGCTTGCCAATGGCATTCACGGAACGCACCGCTACATCGTTTGGGTTCTGCGTCAGGTAGAGCGCAATCTTCTGATAGGCATTGCTCATGTCCGTATAGGAATCATGGATTACCCGGATCAGCTCCTCGTATCCCGCCGGCGCCTTGGTTCCTTGCATCGATGCTCTCGCAATCTTCATTGCACGATTTCGCCAATAGACGGCTTTCTTCAACTATGAAATTGGGAGACAGGCTCGCATGCCGCAGGCAAGAAGCGCATGCGACTCCGTCTCCTACCACGCTTTCCGGCCGAGCTTGCCTTGGGGGGTGAACATCCCTGCAATCTCCTGAGCCGCGTGTGAAATTGGTGTTGCAGGATTACGTTACATGCAATATTAATTGCAGGAAAGGGGCGAGGTGAAGCAGTCGGGTAGAACTGCTCCCACGAGGGAGGGAACGTGTGGCGTTGCTTGATGTGCAAAGCATCTCAAAGAGCTTTGGTGCCATCCGGGCGCTGACTGACGTCAGCTTTTCGGTCGATGCGGGCGAAGTGGTCGGGCTGATGGGCGACAACGGTGCCGGCAAGTCGACCATGGTGAAGCTGATTGCCGGAAACTTCCCGCCGACCGAGGGGGCCTTTGTCGTCGACGGCAAGGCATGCCATTTCCACAGGCCAATCGAAGCGCGGACCGAGGGCATTGAAGTCGTCTACCAGGAACTCGCGCTGGCTGACAATCTCACTGCAGCGGAGAACGTCTTCCTCGGACGCGAAATCAAGAAGGGGTTTTGGCCGCTCCGCATCCTCGACAAGCAGGCAATGATCAGGCGCGCGGGCGAGCTCTTCGCGGAGCTCAAATCGGAAACGCGTCCCCGCGACCTCGTGAAGAAGATGTCAGGGGGACAGCGTCAGGCTGTCGCCATTGCCCGGGCCCGGCTGTCCAATGCCAAGCTCGTCCTGATGGACGAGCCGACTGCGGCCATTTCCGTGCGACAGGTCGCCGAAGTGCTGGAGCTCATCCGCCGGCTGAAGTCTCGCGGAGTGTCGGTGATGCTGATCAGCCACCGCATGCCCGACGTGTTTACCGTCTGCGATCGCATCATTGTGCTCCGGCGTGGCTCGAAGGTGGCCGACAAGGAAACCGCGTTGACATCGCCGGAAGAGATCACCGGCCTGATTACGGGGGCGATCCGTGAAGCTTAGTTCCACTAAAGCGATAGAAGAAACGCACGCCTCAATCGGCGACATCGTCAGCATTCGTGAGCAGAGCGCCTTCCAGCGCGTGATGGGCAATCAGGCATTCTGGGTCGCCGTCGCGCTGTTCGCCCTGGTGATGTTCATGACCTGGATGGAACCGAGCTTCGGCACAGCCGCCAACCTGACGAACATCACGCGTAACTTCGCTCCGATTGCGATCATGGGCCTTGGCATGACCGTGGTTCTAATCACGGGGGGCATCGATCTGTCCGTCGGCTCGGTTATGGGGCTCGTCGCCATTGTCACCGGGTTGCTGCTGACTGGGCATTATTCCTGGTATGTAGCCTTCGCCGCCGGGCTCTTGTCGGGGCTGGCGTGCGGAGTCTTCAACGGCTTCTTCGTCGCCTACATTGGCATGCCGTCCTTCGTCGTGACCCTCGGCATGCTGTCGATAGCGCGCTCGCTGGCCGTCGTGCTCTCCGGCAACCAGATGCTCTACCAGTTTGGGCCGGACGCGCCGATCGTTAAGGCGATCGGCCAGGCGAAATGGCCGCTACATGCGCCGGCCGGCTGGGCGCCGCAGTGGATTCCAGAACTCTCCTCCCATTTTTGGGTGATGGTGATCCTCGCCCTCATTCTCGGCTTCATCTTCATCTTCACCGCATGGGCACGCCACCTCTATGCGATCGGCGCCAACGAAAACGCCGCGCGCCTGACCGGCGTGCCGGTAGACTGGATCAAGTTCCAGGCCTACGTGCTTTCGTCCTTCACGGCCTCCATCGCCTCGCTGCTGCTTCTCGGCTACAGCGGTTCGGCCATCAACGCTATGGGGACCGGCTACGAGCTCCGCGTCATCGCCGGCACCGTCATCGGCGGTGCCAACTTGATGGGCGGCTATGGAACCGCCTTCGGTGCGGTGATCGGCTCGGCCTTCCTCGAGGTGATCCGCAACGCCCTTCTGATGGCCGGCATCGATTCGAACTGGCAGGGCGCCTTCGTTGGCATGTTCATCGTCATTGCCGTGCTTCTTGGCATGCAGACGAGCGGGAGGTCGCTTCTCGCTACAATCCGAGAGTGGATCGCCTGGACGCGGGCTTAGGAATCCGACCGCAGCAGAGTCGGAGACTTGGGGTCAACAAAAATGGAGGAGAGACGTGTATAAACATCTACTAACGACCGCCGTGGCGTTTTCAGCGCTGATCGGAGGACAAGCCTACGCGCAGCAGAAGCTTACTTTTGCGCTCGTTCCCAAGAACATGAACAATCCGTTCTTCGACCAGGCGCGGGACGGCTGCAAGAAAGCGGAAGCCGAGTCCAAGGGCGCTTTCCAATGCATGTATATCGGCCCCGGAGAACATGGTGGCGGTGAGGAGCAGGTGCAGATCGTGCAGGACCTCGTCGCCAAGAAGGTGGATGGCATTGCCGTGGCACCGGCCAACGCGGCTGCGATGGCAGTTGCCTTGCAGGCCGCCAAGGCTGCCGGAATTCCGGTGCTGACCTGGGACTCCGACGTTCTGCCGGAGAACAAGGACCTGCGCCTTGCTTATATTGGCACTCACAACTACGAGATTGGCGTCAACATCGCCAAGATCGTGCAGACCATCAAGCCGAAAGGCGGCACGATCTGTATCCAGTCCGGCGGCGCAGCGGCAGCCAACCACAACGAGCGCATGAAGGGCATCCGCGACACGCTGGCCGGCAAGGCGGCTGCCCAATCGCCCGGGGACAGGCTGACTGGCCAGAACGGCTGGAAGGAGATCGACGGCTGCCCGGTCTACACCAACGACGATTTCCCGGTGTCGGTGCAGCAATTCCAGGACATCATGGCCAAGAACCCGAGCCTGGACGCGTTCACACCGACAGGCGGCTTCCCGCAATTCGTGCCGGACGCTAACCGTGCTGCGGTCGGGCCCTACAAGGACAAGATCGCCAAGAAGGAACTCGCGCTGGTGGTTGCCGACACTCTGCCGGTCCAGATCGACCAGATGAAGGAGGGGCTGTCGCTCGGTCAGGTGGGACAGCGTCCGTTCGAGATGGGCTACAAGACCATGTTCGCGCTGAAGGACGTCAAGACCGGCAAGGCTCCGCCCGCCGATCCGACCTATACGGGCCTCGACGTTTGCACGTCCAAGACCGTCGACACCTGCATCGCGAAGTAATCCGTGCTTGACGACGGCGGGCTAGGGACGTCTAGCCCGCCGACCGTTCATGACGATGAAACCGAACGCTGCCGCGAGCCGCCGGAGATTTCCGTGCCTGACCTCGTCGGCACTTTTGGCCGACATGAGAGCGCGATCGGGTATTCTCCCGCGACTTTTGAGCGCATTTGGAAATGTTTTTCGCCGGCCATTTGGAAATTCTGTGCTGCTTTCGTTTTCATCGGATGCTGGGAGAAGCCCAGCAGATTGCTGAAAGCCGAGTTGCTGGCTTGGGCGGCGGACAGGCAGCGCCGCTTGGTATCGCTGCTGGCGGGAAGGCAACGGGACCCAGCGTATTAGTCTCGGCACGACGGACTTTGACGAAGCCAAACAACGCCTGACGGATTGGTTCGTTCTCCAAACCCAACCGGAACAGCCTGCCGCTGCCGTCGCCTGGGCCGAAGTGATTGCCCGCCAATGGAATGAGCGCGGGAAATTTACGTCTCATCCACCCACCACCAAAACCCATTGCAACCGCTGGCCGGATTTCTTCGGCGAAAAAGTCCGTTGAGGATGCGATGGAGTACGCCGAACAGGAGCGCTTTAAAACCGCTTTGGCTGGCCGCCGGCTATCACCCCAGTCCATCAACAACATCCTCCGCACTGGACGTGCCGCGCAGGCCACCGCTGCGATTGAGCTGTTCTGGCAGAAGCTGCGCGGGGAAAGTTTGGGGACACCTCAGCGGGAGATGTCGGCTAACTCCTTGATTTTATGGTGCCGGTTGAGAGGATTGAACTCCCGACCTTCGGTTTACAAAACCGCTGCTCTACCGCTGAGCTAAACCGGCTAAGATATTGAGCGCATTTTTCTAATTCGACGGCTG
>Ga0209488_10002558_pt1 | contig 14873 bp, 8 predicted proteins | sample Rivendell_Oct201_8_FD_188349 | JGI IMG/M metagenome (GOLD analysis project Ga0209488, IMG submission 188349) | Vadose zone soil microbial communities from the Eel River Critical Zone Observatory, Northern California, USA -... | ecosystem: Environmental > Terrestrial > Soil > Vadose zone >... | reverse complement strand
TAATACTTCAAGCTGATTTGCAGAATCCTGCTGCCAGCCACGAACCATATATACAGGAAAGAGGCCAAGACAAGGCCCGCACTGTAGATCGTTGTCCAGAGCCCCCTGCTGCTACTCCGCCAGATCCGATAGCTGGCGTATAACATCGCGACACTCCCGAGGAGTCCGATAAGAAAAAGTAGCTGCACGATACGGAGCCATGGATCAAGTCGCTCGCTGAATAGGGATAGGTTAGAAAATCCGTATGCCAGAATCGCAGCGAGGGCGATTAAGGCGCCGAGATCGACTGCACAGACAAGTTTCACCAGCAAACGCAATCTGCGCTGCACGGGATCGAGCGTGAGTTTGTGTTTGTAGTGACGCCGCAACAGAGCGCCTACGGGCCAGAGTAGGAGTGTTAGAGCAAAAACCAGCGTAGCAAAACCGAGAGCGATTGATAGAACGGTTTTATTTTCATTCCAGGAAACTCGTTGGTAGAGTTCGATTGGATCTTCGGTGAACATCTGCAGACGCCCGAATGCATCCGGTTTGAAGACCAGCAATTGTTGACCGCCGACCTCGCGAAATTTCATGCCGCCGATTCCGCGCCAGCGTTTCGGCTGCCCAGCAAAGTCTTTCATGCTGTCAACCTGAATTGTGCCGTCGGCGGCTTGCGATACCGAAGGCTCGGCCAGCACCAGCCAGAGCGATTTCAGAATCGTCGTCTGGGCGCGCCGGCTGGAGAGATATTTGCCCGAGACGGAATCCATCGCCGGCTTTCCTGACTGCTGCGTATTTGGTTCTGAAGCAGGAAAGTATCGATCGATAAACTCTTGCCACAGTGCACTACGTGGGTCAAGGTCGCCTTTCCCCGAACTGTTATATGAAACAAAGAAGCCCAACCCTTTATCCAAAACCAAATGCATGTCGCTATGAAAGTAGCTCAAATCACCGCCGTGGCCGATAATGCGGAGCCCATTCCGACTTTCCTCGTAAAAACCCAGTGCCATGCCGTTGACGGCGGAATCCATCGAGAATTGACGGGCATGCATCATCTCGGCTGTTTGCTTCTGCAAAATCCTGGTTTCGCCATAGCTACCGTTCTGCAGATGGGCGATCATGAACGGAGCCATATCGGCACCCGTGATCGATAGACCTCCGTCCGGCGCCGGCTCAGGAGGAACCAGTTCGAACGGCTTTGCATCGTCAGACGCCAATTCGTAACCGTTCGACATCGTTGCTTTAAGGGAATCGGGCAGGGGTTGAATGAACGTCGCGTGCGTCATACCCAGCGGCCTGAAGATATTGTCTTGAATGTACTGCTCGAATGGCACTCCTGATACGCGCTGGACGATGTAGCCGGCAAGATCTGCCCCATAATTTGAGTAGGCTGGAATCGTGCCAGGAACAAAAATCTGATTTGGCTCGTGAGAAATTACAAATGCCTGCAACGGAGGCAAGTCCTCTACTCGGTTAACGGCCAGGTCTTTGATTACTTCCTCGAAGCCGGACGTATGGGTCATGAGGTTGCGCATCGTGACCGGGCGGCCGAAGGTATGTGGTACCTGAAAATCGAGATAATCATTTACATCCCGATCCAGGCTTAATTTTCCTTGTTCCACCAACTGCATGACCGCTGTCCACGTAAACGTTTTGGAAATGGAGCCGGGACGGAATAAGGTCGCACCCGGGGACACCGGAGTTCTTCCTTTGACGTTGGCGTAACCATAGCCTTTGCTCACGAGCACGTTCCCGTCTTTTACAACGACAATGACCGCTCCGGCTATGTCCTCGCGTTGAAGCTGCATCGATACCAAGCCATCGAGAAAGGCCTCGACATCGCGGGCTGTCATCTCAGGAGCTGATTGTGTTGCCGTCGTAGGGCGATTAGACGATTCGATGGTTGGCTTGGGCCTCGGAACTTGCGACCAGGCGGGCAGGCAAGAGAGGGCGAGTAAGCAGAACGCGGCCGATAAGCAAAGCCTGTACGTCGCTCGTATTAACATCATAGAGTTGTGCGGATCAAATTCCTCCATTGTGCACAGACTATCCCATTCGTAGGCGCTACCAACAACTTCGTAAACTTGATCGACTTCACTAGCGAGCCGGCAATCACGCAGTGTCAATAAATCTCCCGCTGGTAATCGCGCGCAAGTTAGGTTGCAGTTCTACACCACGTAGTGCACAATGTCAACGGTGAGCATCATGTGTTGCTTTTGTATCGGACAGATCCAACCGGTTGCACCTAAGAGTAATGCTTGAGTTGTTGCCAGGCTCGAAATGTTAGTCACGTCTTCACAAATAGCATCCACTTCCGGAATTGCAGGTGCCACCGGTAGACTACGGCGGGTGTTGCGGTTGCACGACCTCGTACTCCTGATCATTGGAACCGTCATTGGCTCGGGTATATTCCTGGTGCCTGGCTTGGTGCTCAAAGCCGTGGGCAACTCCCTTTCAGTCGCCCTATCGGTATGGCTTCTCGGGGGAATCCTGTCTCTGCTGGGCGCCCTCACCTACGGGGAATTGAGCGCCATGAACCCTGCAGCCGGCGGCTTGTACGTTTATATTCGAGATTGCTTCGGGCGGTTTCCAGCATTTTTGTTTGGATGGATTCTCTTCTTCGTCGTCAGCACAGGTTCGATCGCTACGCTCGCGGTTGCTTTCGGCAACTACCTGGGGGAATTTGTCGCTCTTGGACATTGGACCGCGAGGCTCGTCTCGCTTTCGATGATCGGCATTATCGCGGCAGTGAATGTCCTAGGAACTCGCCAGAGCGCCAATCTGCAGAACGTGACCACGGCCATAAAAGTGACAGCCATCGTCGGTATTGCCGGTTTATTGCTCTGGTCTGGCAACCGAGCGCAACTTACTTCGGCCATTGCCGTATCTCCCATGTCGCTATCGTCCCGGCTTTCGGGAATTGGTCTGGCGCTCGTCAGTGTGCTTTGGGCTTACGAAGGTTGGCAGTACGCCACATTTGCCGCGGGAGAAACAATAAACCCGCGCCGAGACTTTCCCCTGGCTTTTCTCGCGGGAGTCTTCGCACTCATTGGGGTCTATCTCCTGGCAAACCTCGGCTATGTTGCAGCACTTGGCGTAACCGGTGCCGCAAACTCCACTCGAGTCGCTGCGACTGCCTTGGCCACCGTGGCCAGCCCGGCAACAGCCAAGGCGGTCACGATTGCGATTCTGATCTCGATGTTCAGCGCAGCGCATTCGATTATTCTGACCGCGCCGCGCGTTTATTACGCGATGGCGAAGGATGGTCTGTTCTTTCGCCGACTGGCCGAAGTTCATCCACGCTTTGGCACTCCCGCATTCGCGATTGCGGCCACGGCGTTGTGGGCGTCGGTCTTGGCGGTGACCGGAACCTTCGAACAATTGCTGACCTACGTCATCTTTGTTGGCTGGAGCTTTTACGCATTGGCGGCGGCGAGCATTTTTGTATATCGAAAACATGAGCGCGCGGATTCAGTACGCTACAGGGTTCCGGGTTATCCCTGGACCCCACTGATCTTTATTGCCACGGTTGCTGCATTCGTGCTGAACACAATTGTTGCCCAGCCAACTCGGGCAGCGATTGGCATTGGAGTTGTTCTTACTGGCATTCCTGGCTACTTAATTTGGCGAAAACGGTGAAAGAACAATGATTTTCTTACAGAAGGCAGTCAGCAACCAGATTCGCCCAAAATATACTGCACACTCGTCGTTGCGAGAGTTGACGCGCTGCCGTAGTGTTTTTCTCCAGCTAATTGTCGGGTTGGCGGTTATTTCGCCCGGCATAGCGCAGATCGCGCCCACACAGCACGCAGCGGGCACTGTCGATGGTTTGGAGCAGTTCATCGCGGCACAGATGCAGAATTGGAAGGTGCCGGGGCTGGCCATTGCAGTAGTGCAGAACGGCCGGGTGATCTATTCAAACGGCTTCGGTCTGCGCGATGTCAAAGGCAATCTTCCGGTCACAACCAAAACCATCTTTGCCATCGGCTCCATCTCCAAATCCTTCACTTCGCTTTCCATGGGCATGCTCAATGATGAGGGCAAAATCGATTGGGAAAAGCCGGTGCGGCAATACCTGCCCGAATTCCAGTTGTACGATCCTGTGGCCAGCGAGCGGATAACACCGCGCGATCTTATCTCGCATCGCGTGGGCATGGCCGGCCACGATCTGCTTTGGTATAGCTCCGACTTCAGCCGCGACGACCTGGTGCGCCGTCTGCGATTCCTTCCATCCGATCACGATTTCCGAAGTGGTTACCATTACAACAATCTGCTGGTCATGACCGCCGGGTATCTGGTTGGAAAGGTTTCCGGGCAGAGTTGGGAAGATTTTGTCCGACACCGCGTTTTCGGACCTTTACAGATGAACTCCAGCAACTTTTCGGTTCTCGATAGCCAGAAGAGCTCTGACTTTGCCCACCCCTACCGCAAAGACGAACATAGCGGCGCGGTATCGGAGATAGCTTTTCATGCGATGAGTGCCATTGGGCCGGCGGGCTCGATTAACTCGAATGTCGAAGACATGGCCCGATATGCGATCTTCCAACTGGGAAAAGGAAAGCTGGGCGATCGCCAGTTAGTGTCGGAAGGGAATCTGAATCTCAACCATACTCCGCAGGTTCCGATGCCCGGGGGCGTACCGTCCAAGGAAATTGGTTCGCGTAGTTACGCGATGGGCTGGGTGATTTCGTCTTATCGCGGGCATCCGCTCTGGTGGCACAACGGCGGCATCGATGGCTTCTACGCACTGCTATCGTTGCTGCCGGACGAGAATCTCGGCGTGGTGATTCTGACTAATCTGCTGGAAGATGATCCCGTCCCGGAAATCGTTGCGTATCACATTTATGACCATTTGCTTGGCCTGGAATCGATCGATTGGACCAAGCGCTTTGCGGAGCTTGAGGGAAAACAGAAGGCTGCCGAGGACGAGGACCGCAAAAAGGAGCTTTCCGAGCGCAAGCCAAACACGCATCCCTCGCATGAACTGAAAGACTACGCCGGTCGCTACGAGAACCCTGGCTACGGTGTTATTACGATCCAGCCCGAGGGAGATGGCTTTAGCGCCACGCTCAATAATCTGTCGTTTCCCCTGCATCATTATCATTACGATGTTTTCGAATCTCCGGCGACCTCCACTGGCGCCGTCGATATCGGCAAGCTGAGATTTCTGACCAACATGGGTGGGGATATCGATGGCGTCGCAGCACCGTTCGAACCGGAAGCGCCGGAAATTGTCTTTACTCGCGTACCTGAGAAAGCAGCGCAGCAACAAAAATAAATAATGACGACCTGGACGGTCCGCATGCGCATCGCGATTCGACTCGACAAGATTCTGGTTTACGCCGCTTTAACAGCGCTCCCATTCGCTGCAATCCTGCGTGCGGAAGATCGCGCCAATATTCCGCCGCGAAGTGATTACGCAGCGGTAGCAAGAAATCTCGAATCCGTAATCCGGCAGGAAATGGAAGACAAGCAGCTTCCTGCATTTTCGATCGCGCTGGTCGATGGGAAGCAGATTGTATGGGCGCAAGGCTTCGGTTATCAAGACTCCGAACACAAGATTCCAGCCACCGCGCACACGGTGTATCGCGTGGGTTCAGTTTCAAAATTATTCACTGATATCGGAATCATGCAGATGGTGGAAGCAGGCAAGATCAACCTGGACGCACCTGTAAGCCAGTACATTCCTGATTTTCATCCCCAGAATCCGTTCCCAGAGCCGATCACGTTGCGAGAATTGATGTCCCACCGTTCTGGATTGCTGCGCGAGCCGCCGGTGGGCAACTACTTTGATCCCACCGAGCCTTCGCTGCAAGCGACTGTTCGCAGTATGAACTCAACGGAACTCGTCTACGAGCCCGGAACGCACTCCAAATATTCAAATGCAGGCATTGCTGTTGTCGGCTACACGCTTCAGGAATTGAATCATCAATCCTTCCCTGAATATCTGAAGCAAGCTGTTCTCAGTCCTATGGGAATGAACGCGAGCGCCTTCGCCACCGAACCGGAGTTGGTGCGCAATCTCGCCAAAGCTTATATGTGGAGCTATGACGGCCTAAAATTTCCGGCGCCCACCTTCGAATTGGGATTAGCGCCCGCGGGTTGCATGTACTCGACCGTGACGGATCTTGCTCAATTCCTCATCGTGCTTTTCGATGGCGGGCATGGCGCGAAGACACAGGTTATCAAGCGCGAGACTTTGGAGCAGATGTGGTCACCACAGTTCGCGAAGCCAGGCGAAAAGAAAGGTTATGGCCTGGGATTCGCGGTGTCGGAACTGGATGGTCATCGCGTGATCGGACACGGTGGGGCGATCTACGGCTTCGCGACCGAAGTGGTTGGTCTGCCGGACGACAAGCTCGGCGTGGTGACGGTCACAACCATGGACGCCGCGAACGCCGTCACCAACGCAGTTGCCCGGCAAGCCTTGCAGTTGATGCTGGCTTCGCGATCTGCCAAGCCCCTTCCCAAGTTCGAGAGTACGAAGCCTGTACCACTTGAGCTTGCCCGCAAGCTCGCCGGTCGTTACGGCGAAGGAGATGGCGCAGTTGACCTGTTCGAGCGCGCGGGCACGCTCCACATGCTGGCGGTCAGCGGTGATTTCGAGTCCGAATTGCGGACGTTGGGAGATGCGTTGGTTGTAGATGGCCGCCTTGATGAAGACTTAGCGACGAAAATCGTGCCTGTAGATGGCGGTATCCGTATTGGCGACAAGCTTCTCAAGCGAGTAGAACTGCCGCAGACAGCACCAGCCCCGGAACAATTTGCGGGATTGATCGGGCAATACGGATGGGATCACGATGTTCTTTATGTGCTGGAAAAAGATGGAAAGCTGAACGTCCTGATTGAATGGTTCGAGTACGACCCGCTTGAAGAACAATCCAGGGATGTTTTCAAATTTCCGGCGCACGGCTTGTACAACGGCGAGAGCGCTGCCTTCACGCGTGACGGGAGTGGTCGAGCAACCGAAGTTAAGATTGGCGCAGTTGTTTTTAAACGCCGTCAGGAAGCAACTGGCCTTCAGGTCCATCCCGCCGAACCGATCGCGGAGCTGAAGCGGCGCGCTCTTGCGGCAAAGCCGCCGGAAGAGAACAAGTCTCTCCGCTCTCCCGATCTGGTGGAACTAACGACGTTGGACCCGACTATAAAGCTCGATGTTCGTTACGCCACAACTCAAAACTTCCTGGGCACGCCCGTCTACGAAGAAGCAAAAGCGTTTCTGCAAAGGCCCGCGGCTGAAGCATTGGCGCGGGCTGCGCAAAAACTCCGCCCCTTGGGATATGGGTTGCTCGTTCACGACGCGTACCGGCCCTGGTATGTCACTAAGATCTTTTGGGACGCGACACCGCAAGACAAGAAAATCTTTGTAGCGGATCCTCAGGAAGGCTCCCGCCATAACCGTGGCTGCGCCGTCGATCTCACGCTCTACGACCTGAAAAGCGGAACGCCTGTGCTCATGACCGGCGGCTACGATGAAATGTCGGAGCGGTCATACGCATTTTATCCCGGTGGAACTTCTCTGCAACGTTGGCATCGCGGCATACTTCGCAACGCTCTCGAAGCAGAGGGCTTCACCGTTTATCCATACGAGTGGTGGCATTTCGACTACAAGGACTGGCAGCAGTATCCGATTCTGAATCTCACTTTTGAGCAGTTATCGCACCCTGGCAAAACTGCCCGCAAGATTCGAAGCGAACGTCTTGGAGTCTTATGACAATTGAAACGATCGTGCTGCGCGAAATTCGAATGCGCCTCAAGGCACCGTTTGAAACCAGCTTTGGCGTTACCCAGGATCGTAGAATTCTTCTGGTCGAGGTGATCGTGGACGGAGTGAGTGGCTGGGGAGAAGTTACAACTGTCGAAAGCCCTTCTTACAATTCGGAGACGACTGATACTGCCTGGCACATCATCTCAGATTTCATCGCGCCCCGGATGATCGGCAAGAACCTGAATAGAGCGAGCGAAGCGGCGTCGTTGTTGTCTGCGATCCGCGGACACCAGATGGCCAAAGCGGGCGTTGAGAATGCACTTTGGGATGCCGCATCGCAACTGAAAAAGGTTCCGCTGTCAAAGCTGCTAGGCGGAACTTTGAATGAAATTGCTTGTGGGGTTTCTTTGGGTATCCGTGAAGATCCGCAGGCACTAGTCGACAAAGTAGAAGAAGAGCTCCGAAACGGATACCAGCGGATCAAACTGAAAATCAAGCCAGGCAAGGACTTGGACTTTGTTGCCGCAGTTCGAAAAGAATTTCCTCAGATTTGGCTCTCGGTTGACGCAAATTCTGCTTACGAACTTAGAGACACAGACCACCTAAAAGAGCTTGACCAGTTCAATCTGCTGATGATTGAACAACCACTGCAGTGGGACGATATCCATTCTCATGCCAAACTTCAGTCGGAGATCCGCACTTCGATTTGCCTGGACGAGTGCATCAACAATGCCGCGCATGCCGGAGCAGCGATCGAGATGGGCGCATGCCGCATCATCAATATCAAACTGGGCCGCGTTGGCGGACACAGCTCAGCCCGCCAGGTACATGATGTTTGCCAGCAACATTCGTTGCCCGTATGGTGCGGCGGCATGCTGGAATCGGGCATCGGACGCGCTCACAACATCGCGATGTCCACGTTGCCGAATTTCACTCTGCCGGGAGACGTTTCCGCCAGCCAGCGGTACTGGAATGAAGACATCATCGAGCCCGAGGTGGAAGTCACTTCACGTGGAACCATTCTGGTACCGACAACCACTGGCCTGGGTTATGCGGTGAAACGCAAATTGGTGGATCAACTCACAGTTCGTACAGGGGAGTGGAAAGCCGAAATGATAGGTCAAGCGTAGGCCGACGGCTTAGAAGGATACTGCGATCGATGAATAAGATGCTTAGCAAAATCGGCGCCATCAGCGCTGTATTGTTTACTCTTTTGTTTACCTTCACGGTATGCGCGCAAGAGAATCCGAGCAAAGCGTACGACGTCATTATTAAGAATGGAAGGATCATTGATGGCACGGGAAATCCGTGGGTTTCAGGAGACATAGCGATCCGAGGTGACCGCATAGTAAAGATAGGGAAGTTGGATGGTTCGAATGCGGAGCGAATCATTGATGCCAGGAATCTGGTCGTCTCGCCAGGGTTCATTGACATGCTGGGACAATCTGAGACCGCGTTGCTTATCGATAACCGCTCATTGAGCAAATTGTCCCAAGGCATAACCAGCGAAATCACCGGGGAAGGAAATTCTATCGCTCCTCAGAATGCGCTTACCCTTTCTGAGTTGCAACCCCAACTTGATCACTACCATTTAACTGTGGACTGGACCACCCTTGACGGTTACTTCAAGCGCCTGGAGAAATCCGGTACTCCATTAAACATCGGCACGTATGTTGGCGCCGCGCAAGTCCGCGAAGCCGTTCTCGGTGAGGTTGATCGAGCGCCTACTCCGCAAGAGCTCGAAAAAATGAAAGCTCTTGTGGCCGAGGCCATGCAGCAAGGCGCATTCGGCGTTTCGACCGCCCTCATTTATCCCCCGGGACATTACGCCAAAACTGAAGAGCTGATCGAGTTGGCCAAAGTCGCTGCTACCTATGGAGGCATCTACGCGACTCACATGCGCAGCGAGGGCCAAAGTGAAACCGCCGCTGTCGATGAAGCGCTGCGGATTGGCCGTGAAGGCCATTTGCCAGTTGAGATCTTTCATCTGAAGGTGATCGGAAAATCGCACTGGGGCGCGATGCCTAAGATCGTTGGAATGATTCAGGCCGCGCGCGATGCCGGACAGGACGTCTCGGCCGACATGTATCCCTACGTTGCTGGAGGAACGGCATTGGCTTCGAGCTTGCCACCCTGGGTGGCCGACGGGGGTACGGAAAAGCTACTCGAACGACTAAAAGATCCTGCCATTCGCGCCAAGATTAAGCAGGAGATGGCCACCGAACATCCCAATTGGGAAAACCTTTATCTGGGTAGTGGCGGTGCTTCCGGGGTTCTTCTATCCGGCATCGTGAGTCCCGAGCTCAAGAAATACGACGGCCAGACGCTGGTCCAGATCGCGAAGGAGCAGGGAAAAGCTTCTCTGGATGCTCTCGTGGATATGGTGCTTGCGGACAAAGCCCAGACCGGGGCGATCTATTTCATTGCCAGCGAGAGCGATCTGCGTTATGGGTTGCAACAGCCGTGGACTAGCGTGGGCCTTGATGGGGATGAAACATCGCTGGATGGCCCGTTGTTTGACCCTCATACGCATCCTCGCGCGTATGGCAGCATGCCGCGGTTCCTTGGTCATTACGTGAGGGATGAGCATCTGCTACCCCTGGAACAGGCAGTCCGCAAAATTACCTCTCTTCCCGCTCAGCGCGAACATTTGCGAGACCGCGGACTCTTGAAGGAAGGCTTCTTCGCCGACATAACAATTTTTGATCCGGCAACCATCATCGATAAAGCCACATACCAGAATCCGGCTCAGATTTCCGAAGGGGTGAAGTATGTTTTCGTGAATGGAAAAGTTGAATATGAAGATGGGAAGCTCACGGGGTTGAAGGCCGGCAGGATTCTACGCGGTCCCGGCTGGACAGGCCAGGAATGAAGTTTTTTGACACTCTGCCTGATGTTTCCTACTCATATTTGTCTGAGTTCCTTTTTCGTGATTTCCCGACCATCGGCGTATACCATCGCGACCTGAATTCCTGCTCCTTCCGCCTCAACACTGTCAAAGACCGCTGAGGGTGAAGCTGCGAGCATGCCACTAGTAATGCATTGATAGCAGAAACCACGGCGACGTAGGAACCATGGAACGATGGACTGGCGATCGAAGTGACCCAGCAGCCGTCAGCAAAGCGGGCAATGGGACTCTTCTCGCTGTCGGTCAACCCAAAAGTCGCGACGCCGTTGTCATGGGCTCGAATGACTGAATCCACAGTGTCTTGAAGACAGCGCCCGAAACTGATCGCAATGAGCAGATCCTTCGGGCCCAGCAAAAGAATTTTCTGGTTCAAGTTGCCCGCTGATCCTGCGGGCGCCTCCGCATCGTAGCCGATCGAGACCAGTCCATAAGCCAGGAGATTCGAAAGCGAAGCGGCGAAATCAATGCCTACCACCATAATCCGGCCTGCCCGGTCAATGCGCTTGGCAATTTCCAGCACTCGTTTCACATCCAATTGAGAGCGGAGGGCGTTCAGATTCTGTATGTCCATCTCCAACGTGTGCTCAATGTGATTGGCAACGCTGCGCTTGTCGCGCACTGCGGATTTCATAAGCGCGTAAGGAGTAATCCGCGCCACAAAATGCGATCGTAAGTCGGCTGCGAATTCTCCGTAGCGCTTATAACCCAGCGCCTGAACAGTACGGACAATCGTGGTCGGATCCAGATCGTATCTCTTAGCCAATGCCCGCGAGGAAAGGAAATAAGTCTCTTCCGCGTGTTCTAGAATCTCGCGAACCAGACCTTGACGACTGGCGCTAAGATTCGGCTCGGCTTGGGCAAAGCGAGCTTCCAGCGCCGTAAGCCACGGCTTTCGCTCATCGTCCGAGCTAATAATCCCGCTTCCGTTGGTCTTCGGTCTTGCCGAACTGGTCTGCGTCACTCGATAACTCCTGACCTGTGAGGCCGCCGGCCGCGACAATTAAACCGCGTGTCCGCGGGAGCACGATCGCAGTATAGCCTAATGGATTCCAACGGCGATGTGAGCTACACATTTGGCATGTAGACGTCGTAACCGACGAATCGAGATCCTTGCCGAATAGAGAGTTCCCGTCAGTCCGGCGCCAGTCTAAGTCATCCGCTTGCGGAGGCAAACTACTTCTCTCCCAACTTCTCGAAGAACCGACAGATCGTTTCTATCCCACGATAGAAGTTCGGAATGTGGAACTTTTCGTTGGGAGCGTGCAGGTTATCGTCAGGGAGACCGAAGCCCATCATTACGCTGGGGACCTTCAGCACGTCCTGGAAGTCGGTCACGATGGGGATTGACCCGCCGCTGCGGATGAAGACTGTTTCCTTCTTGAATGTGTCGTGCAGCGCCTCGGTGGCGGCCCTGATATAGCGATTGTCGGTTCCGACGACGCAGGCCGGGCCTTTGCTGTGAACTTTGATCCTGGTCTCGATTCCTTTAGGCGTCAGCTTCTTCACGAACGCGCTATACCGCTTGAAGATGTCGTCTGCGTCCTGGTTGGGCACCAGGCGCATTGACACTTTAGCCGTGGCCTTAGCGGGGATTACGGTCTTTGCTCCCGGGGCTGTGAAGCCTCCGGGCATGCCATGCACTTCGAGCGTAGGTCGAGCCCAAGTGCGATACAGCACTGAATAGCCAGGTTCCCCTGTCAAAACTTTGGAGCCAACTTCAGTCTTGCGATAAATTTCCTCGTTGAAAGGCAGGCGCTTCCAGGTTTTGAGTTCATCTTTGCTGGGCGCTTTGACGTTCTTGTAGAAGCCGGGGATCAGGATTTTTCCTTTTGCATCTTTCAGTTTGCTGATTATTTCAACTAATGCGAATAACGGGTTGGGGGCGGCTCCGCCATAGACACCGGAGTGCAGGTCAGTCTTCGCGCCCTGGGCTTCAATTTCGGTGTACACCAGGCCGCGCAGGCCCACGCAGAGGGTTGGGATCTCAGGAGCGAACAATTCGGTGTCGCAGACGAGGGCGAAATCTGCTTTTAGCTTGGCTTTCTGTTTGCGCACGTATTCGGCAATCGACTCTCCGCCGACTTCTTCCTCACCTTCAATGATGACCTTCACGTTGATGGGCAGTGTTCCGTTGCCAGCTTTCATGAGTGCTTCAAGAGCTTTCACTTCCATCCACAGCTGGCCTTTGTCGTCGACCGCTCCTCGGGCATAAAGATTGTTGTGACGTTCTGTGGGTTCAAAGGGAGGGGAAATCCACTCGTCGAGCGGCTCAGCGGGTTGCACGTCGTAGTGCGCATAGCAGAGCGCAGTGGGCTTGCCGGCGGCGTGCAACCACTCGGCATAGATGAGCGGATGCCCCTTGGTGGGGATGACTTCGACATTTTCCATGCCGATGCGGCGCAGCTCGTTGGCGACGAAGTCGGCGGCTCTTTTTACGTCGGATTTATGTTCTTCCAGCGTGCTGACGCTGGGAATGCGGAGAAGATCCTTCAGTTCACTAAGAAATCGCTGCTGGTTATTGCGGGCGAACTCAACGGCGGAGGAAGCCATGGGGTACATCCTTTCTCGGGGTGCTCGATGTCTAGGAATTCGTAACACCGGGAAAACGTCACAGTATACCGCGAAGAATCGGGACGGCCTGGAGCGCCGATCAGAATACCCTTTTAGTCAAAGCGACCCGGTGAAAACGGTTTTAGATCGTATTCGGTTCCAATTCCACCGATCACATCCGCCATCACCTTCGCCGTGATCGGAGCGAGGAGGATGCCATCGCGAAAATGACCTGTGGCTACGTAATAGCCGGGGGTGTCGGTTTCACCGAGGATGGGCAGTGCATCCGGTGTTCCTGGGCGCAGCCCGGTCCAGTCTTCGAGTATCTTCGCATTGCGGAGTTCTGGAACGAGCGCGATGGCGGCGCGCTGCAGACGCTGAATAGTCGCGATCTCAGTGTGCTTGTCGAATCCCGCCTCTTCGACCGTGGTCCCAACCACGATTCGTCCATCGCTGCGGGGAATCAAATAGACCGCGGGCGTTCGGATCACGTGTTTCAACAGGTCACGGTGAGGCGAGACGAGACAGAGCATGTGTCCTTTGACCGGCCGAGTCGGAAAAGGGTGCGGCCCAATCTGTCCTGACCACGCTCCTGCGCAGTTCACGACTTTGGGTGCGAGGAACGAGGTCTTTGTCGTGGTGACGCCAGTGGCTCGCCCATCCGACACATTCACCGCTGTAACCAGATCGCCCGAGGAGAAGTCGACACCACGATTCTTTGCCGCTTTGATGGCCGCCGCTGTTAGTCCTTTCGGGTCGACGCTGCGCTCCTTGAGATAGAACGCCGGAAGGTTGGTCTCGGCGAGTGCCGGCTCCAGTTCGGCGAGACGAGACGGGAGCAGGTTCTCAAGAGCGAATCCGGAGCGTTCGTGCGCGGATATTTCCAGTGAAAATACGATCGTTCCGTGATCTCGTAGGTCAACCTTCGTGCCTGATTCCACTTCCAATTCGTGGGCGAATTCCGGATACATCCGAGCGCTTGCCGTTGCCAGCGGTTGTAGAGCGGCGTGCGTTTCTAGCGGACAGTCGACCAGCATGCCACCCGCGGCGGAGGAGGCTTCTCGTCCGGGCGCTCCACGTTCGACGACCAGAACCTTCTCGCCCCGCTTATGCAGTTCAATCGCGAGCGAGAGGCCTATAATCCCGCCTCCGACGATGATTACGTCCCAATTCCTCACCCCCGCATTGTAAAGGAGTGAAAGAAGAAGGATGCTTTTGGTCAGCAATTCAGAGGCGAGTTGCTCGATGAAGAGGTACAGATGCGCTCCCGTGCGCGTTACCTTCGTCACCCGAACCGCATACTTCCGGTTACAGGTTTCTCTTTCTTAGTGTCCTTCGCCGTCATCTAATCAATGGTTCACCGCATCGGTAGCGGACCAGTAACTGGTCCACTACCACCGCATCCTAACAGTTGACACTGTTGTTTTTCTGCTGAACAATTGCTGTTAAACCTACAGTAAAGCTTTAGATCCTGGAAGGAGACTGTCGATGCCAGAAGAGGGCGAACAAATACCTCTAGAACATCAGTCGAATACGGGGAAGTGGATTCTTCTTCTCGCCGCGGTAGTGCTGGTCGCGATCTTCGGTTATGCGCATTACATCACGCATGCCCGCATCGAGAAATTGACAAACGACCTTGGTGCCAGCCGCACTCAGCTGGCGGAGTTGCAGAATCGGATGCAGACCGCCGAAGCCTCCGAAGAGACCATCGCCCACCAGGTCGGCATG